>Ga0209611_10003371_pt1 | contig 27745 bp, 20 predicted proteins | sample S1TSphgellanicum_3_FD_187693 | JGI IMG/M metagenome (GOLD analysis project Ga0209611, IMG submission 187693) | Host-associated microbial communities from peat moss isolated from Minnesota, USA - S1T2_Fc - Sphagnum magellanicum MG (SPAdes) (version 2) | ecosystem: Host-associated > Plants > Peat...
CACCCAAAAGAAAAAAAAAAAAAACAAGACTTGAAATATATGTATATATGAAAGGAGTTGGAAGGAGTTTCAAAGGTTTCCTATTTTGAATACTTCAATTTGAAAGTATACACTACTTTCAACAACCATGGGCCTTAATGCCTTTGAAAACAAAATTCACCATTTTGGTTGATAGTGTGTTTGTCAATGTGTTGTTGTCAACGCACAAAGAAATACTTGAAAAAACACAATGTCTAAAGGGAATTCCAAATCATTGATGATATTCTTGCAAATTTTGTAAATCACATTTTACATTTAAAATTGACTCATCCAAATTTAAGATGGGAAAGAAACAAAAAACATAAAATTTTTGTATTATTATTGAAATCACAATTCCAAAGTAGACATCCAATTAATGAAGATATTTGCCATTAAGAGCTTTTGATGGTGAAAACATTTTTTAATTTTGAAATGGTAATAATCCAAAACCTTTGATATTTACCAATAAGTTCATGTTATGACCACATGGCATGTTACAAATCGAAGCATTTGGGTTCCAATATGCATTTTGTTAAATCATGGACCTCATTACTTCAACAATTTCAAATTTTAGATCCTCCAATCTGAATATTTTAAGCTAATAGTCTCTTTGCAAAATTTCAAATATTATTGCATGGCATGCGACTTATAATGACCCACATGGTTATTTCTTTCATATGCATGGTGAAGCAACCTCCAATTGGGAAAGCAAATGTGATCACCACAAAACAAGCATTGTAGCCTAATTTTTTCAAAATATGCAAAGAAAGATGTTAATTGTACCAACAATTTTGGACTCGGAGACCTTTATTATGTTTTAAGTGCGATAAATTTCTAAAATTAAGAAGTGGTACCATGGTGTACCCTTGTAGGTGCTGGTTCACCCTAGGTCTTTAGAACTAACCCTAAAAGCTTTGAGTTTTCACCAAGTTACCACCATAGGTGCGGGTGGAAGACCACTTAAGCAGCCCTTAACCAGCAACCATGCAGGGTGGTGGATGGTGTGTGGACAAGGAACACTTTTTGGTTGTGCATTCATGTCATGTGGTTAATACATAGCTAACCATGGTGATGTATTAACCACCGGCGCAACATTTGAAAAACCGTCAGGTATTGACCTACATTTAGAGGGGCTATCACTACACTAGAAATTTAAGGGGCCTTTTTAAAAGAAAAATTGTGAGATTGCTCCATAACTGGCCTCTTCTTTCTCTTAACTCATAGTCTAATTAATCTTGTGTTTTGTTTTTTGGCCTTAACTATGGTTACTAGCATTTGATTTGGGCTGCTTGGTGCAAAATGTTCACCATGAAGGCAACTTATCACAATCCTTTAAAACAACCTCCTAACCATGAACGCACCTACACACCCAATAGCCACCAAGTGCCTTACGTACTAACCTACTATGCTACGGGCTATGGTGAACTAGCACCCACATTGACATGTTCACCTTTTTTTTTTTGTTTTAAAGTTAGTAAGGCCTCTTGGTGGCCATATTAATTGTAATATGTACAAGTAGGAGTAGCAAAAATATATGTAGTAGGAGTGGAGGAACTGAGGAAAAAGAAATGATTGCATGAAACTCAGTTTACCACAAAAATTGATTGTATTACCAGTTTCACTCCCCCTTTGATGTTAATGTACTTTTTTGCAAGCTTTTTCTGAATGACAACTTTTGCATGCAGGAAGAATGACAACTTTGTAGAAGTTTTGTTGGTTGGTTTTCAAGATATAATCTCGAACAATGGCCAGTGATCACTTGCATTTTGGGAGCACATACAAGTCAGTGCATTACTCCAAGCAACCAACAAAATAACAACCAAATCAAATTGTTCACACTTCACATGACCTTGGAATTCGAAATCATGCCTTGCAACTATAACCTTGCACAAAGCTAAACAACCAAAGGAAAAAAAAAAAAAAAAACTTGAGACAATTTTTAAAATCTAGGTGAGATGTGAAGTAATCGATCACAAGAGATGAAAGGCGAAAGCTTGACTTCACGTTGAATGTCTCTAAGAAACAAAGAAAAGAGACCTTGCTATTGTCACTTGCTATGAGAGATTTGTAAACCTAAAACCCTAAACCTAATGATCCTAGCCGCCTAATGACTAATCGAACTAATCCCTAACTTGCATTTATCCTTGAGAACCAAAACCTCTCAAAGAACTGGATCTCACATGGGCGGCATTCGAAAGTCGGTTATCAACCAGGTTACCACAACCCTTAGTACTCATCTATTCTCGAGGTGACAACTGGGATGATAACCGGGAAGGGGGAAAAGGGGTGGGGGGAGAGGGTGGAGGAGATAACCGCCCAACCCCCGTGCTAACACAAAGAAAGTCTCCATTCTTTCTTTCACTATTGGATGCTTTTTTGAAGGATATATGCCTAGATGGACGGAAACAGGTGGGTGACACAAAAGAGCACTCCAATGAAGAAGGGCTGGTTCATTCTGGCCCATGCAAGTTAACCCAAGGTTACGATAACCAACTTAGATACGTGTCCTATGTAGGGATCCTCCACAACAACACCATCACCTCCTCTCGATTTAACTAAACCCTAACATAAGGTTAGTAGGTAGTTAGTTAGTACGTGGTTGTTTGTTGGTCCAGCATTTCAAGGGATTTTGAACACAACAATTTGTGTCAACCCATTGTTGGCAACGAAACAAAGAGCCAATAAATGAGTGGGTGGGTCGGTGGGTAAGTTGGTGGGAGCTACCGACCAACAACACCCCAAGCTTCCTTCTTCTTCTTCTACAATCGAAGCTTCCTTCTTCTTCTTCTATGATCGACAATATGGCACTTATAGTGGAAGCTTTCCCTTTATTTTTTCATAAAGACGACATGAAACATAACTTACATTAAAATGTTGTTGTTGTTGTTCCCATGCCAATTCTCTTGGTTGTGTCGAAACCAATGGATTGTGTGGATATATTATTTGTTTCCTTCGGTATACCATAGTTGAATAGGAGGTTTGATATATATATATATATATAAAATAATTTTTGGACATGCTGAAATTTTCCAAAAAATCAAATTAATTCAAGGGCCAGGATTTTCTCTTACAATTTAAAACCCTAACTAATTTAAACACATTTGTCGAAACATTTCCCAAACTTTTGGGGGGCTAAAAAAACCCAACAAAAATTGTTGATTTTTTTTTACCCGCCACTAATTGTTTAGGCAAGACTTGATTTTCCAAACCAAACTCTATTTGGAATGTTTTTCTAGACAAGTGAGCTCAATTGGAATTCAAAGTTTAGGAATTTGAAGAACCAAGTTGGAACCAAACCATAGATAATAAGTTCCGTCAAAAAAAAAGGTGGAACCAAGTATTTTCCCTTGTATTCAATTGGGATCCTTGGAGTCTCCCACAAGCATGCATGCTCTTTTCTAGAGCTTTCTCATTCCTAAGTGGCCCCCCTCTTCCTCTTGGACTAGGTATGTTTTGCAAATATGGCATTACATGGATGGGCCCATAGCTAACCAACTATGTTTCTATTAGCTCCAATTGAAACGAGCTGAAAAGAAAAGGGCAGCAAAAAACAATTCCACACCTCAATTGAGCTCGTGTTCAATTTCTTCGAACACAAGTGGTTTCCAAAGGAATCATCACGCATACTCGACAAACAATACTAGATCCTTGTAAATCTCACATGGCAAATTGAAAGCTTTACACCGTTAAAGACTAAAGACCAAGCTTTTTTTCTTTTTTTCTCAAAAATATTTAAATGATATTTGGTTGTTGCATTATGGGATGGAAATTTGCATCCATTTTGTATTTGGGTGTTTCATAATTGTTGTAAAGCCTGCCTAACCTCTTTGTGGGCTTTAGCAAAATTGTAAAGCCCACTTCCCCGTCTTCTCATCGCCACACCAATGAGCTTTATTTTGCACAATTTTTTAAAAATAAAATAAAATCACACACACACACATATATATAATGAATAGATAAAAATAATTAAACAATGTGAAAAGGTTCAAAATGTTTCAACTTTGGGACAACACAACACCCAAAGTTGTGGTGCAAAAGAATCATTTTTTCAAGTTAAGTCTTTTGCACAATCTCTTGTGTTTCGTGTGTTTTTTCATGTGTTTCTCTCGCGTTTGCACACTTTGTTTTTGCAATTTGGTGAGAGTCAAGAATTCTCCATCATGAATGCTTTTCGTTTTTTTGTCTTTTTTTTATAATTTGATTGTGTGTGTGTGTGTGTGTGTTTTGTCTCTACAATATTGTTATGATGTGTTTATGCTTTGTGATATCAATAAATGTAAGTGCCTCAATGTTGTTGCACATGACACAACAATGGGCCATTTCTTCCTCTCCCCAAAAAAAAACCTCTCTACTTGTCACAAGGACCCTTTTTTTTTGTCACTAGGTTGTCTAATTTTGCAAAAATAAAGTAATCACTAATATAAATTTGCAAAGTATATATATGTTTATGTGAAATTCAATTTCCCTTGAAAATTGATTTTGATTGAGTATTCAATGAGAAAATTTATTAAAATAACCTTCCTTATTAGGAGTATCACCAATACATATTCAACCTCAAGGGAGGTTGCATGGGAAGTGTGCCCTTGTAACACACAAAACTTGTCACTCTTAAATTTAAGAAATTGATGAATGTTTGAAACAATTAGATTAAAATGCCCGAGGGTAACAATTGGCAATTTGTTTTGACAAATTTTGTAATTTTTTTACCCCAAAAAAGGGGGATTATTTTTGTTTTAGGGTTTTTTAGTGTATTTTTGACTTTTTTTATTTTTTGGAAAATTTTCGTCGATTTTTAATATTAAAAAATTGAAGTAAAAAAACAAAGAAAAAAAACCCTAGTAACAATGCTACACACCAAGCACAATCTTTACGGAAATTAGATAAATTTTGTATGGACGGAAGTATTGCCACTCCAAGGAGTATGCTCCAATTAAATTTTTGGGGCATCTAGACGGGATCATCTGCTCATCGTCCTCCAGAACTCCTCCTCTGAACAACGTGGATTCATTTTTTAGGCAACTTGGACCCGACTTTGAAATTGGTGACGACAACCAATCGGTACTCTCCTCGGTGAAAAGTTGTTACGAAGGTTGGTGGGTGGGGTACATGTGGGGTGCCTTTGTCGCGCCTCTGACTACCACATGTACAAAAGAAGAAAGCTATCCCGAACACGAACAAGAGATGTGGGTGAAAGTGTCCCATTCAATGTACGGGGAATTATGCTTCCTCCAACTTGCAACACAAGCGATAATTCACGGAATGAACAAATGAACAAAACGAACGAAACAAAAAAACAATTGATGTGGGTGGGATTGTGCCAGTCTATTTTTTTTTAAAACTCGATTCATGCTTCTTCCCATGTGCGGAAAAAAATTATGGGTCGGGATGGTGCCAATGAAAGTACTTGAGTCATGCTCTCGTACGGAAAACGTTATCACGTACGAACACTAAATGTGGGGTGTGCCGTTGCCTCGTTTATGGACGACTCCACTCGACTCATTTGTGGACGACGTGCACAACTATCCATTGGTTCGCCTTTTGATAAAGTGCTTGCCGATTACGTATTTTACTTGGACCCCAAGTTTCGGTTGCCGGCCAGTAGCAAACATCATGTGTGAATTTGTTCGCGTTTCTACTTACCCGGTTCTTAACTTTTATGTGAGAGTCGTAGCTTGGCTCTTAATCGCATGTCGAGGGTAGTCTCTTTTCTTTCTTTTTTTGTCGTTTTTTTTTTTTCCCTGAAAAAATTCAAAGAAACATGAAAAAAATAGTAATAATAAATTTGAGGAAATATTTCCCACCATTTTTATTTTATTTTTAATTTGAGAAAAAAATTGAAAAGGAAAAAAACACCGAGTTGGAGAAACTATAAATTAGGGTTTATGGAGAAGTAAATTTATAGTTTGTTGCTCTTATATGTTTAATCTCATAACATGTATATGTATCCAGTCTGAGGAAATTTCTCAACCCCAAGTACACAACATGCCTTGTGCAATTTGCACCTACAACAAGTTCCGAAACGGGGTGACATGAATTAGAAAGTAGGTATGCAATGCATGTGCACGCACGGAGTGCATTTGAGACTTGATCGCCGATTACACCTTGTAAGGTCGTGCATAAGTACATGATAATTTTTTATATGTTAAAAAAAAAGCTAGAAGTAAATGAATGAATGAATGAATGAATGAATTTCATCCCTAGTCTCTCGCACTTCCAATGACATAAGCCTATCATCATAGGGGGCTTCCAATGAAAACCCACATCATAATAGAATTTTCACATTTTGCAATTTTGAAATTTCATCCAAAACAACCCCATTCACAATAACGTGGCTATGACTTGCAATAAAAGCCCAAAATCCTTTTAAATAATAATTTTTAAATCCGTAAGTTCATTTTTGCTTGGTTTTGATATAAGTGCTCATATGTATACACCTAAATAACTTCCATTTTCTTCCTCATAAACTGGGAAAATGGGCCGATATGTCCACTATTAGATTGGTCGGGTGTACATACATACTTGTTAACAACAAACACTTGCACACAACAAAATGTTTCTACTCCCCCCTTATATTACAAGGCACTTGAAGCATAAGTTTTGAGCATGCTTGTGGTGGACCCAAAGTACAAAAGTTCGCAAACCAACTTGTGAATACCTTGCCCACGAGCTTATTACAAATTGTGGAGGAGGGCATGGGGGTGTGCGGGAGGGCTCCACATATCACACAAACTTGCACTTTCTATCACAAAACAAAATTTAATCATCATATGGCACAATCCAATCTTTCATAGGCAAAATGAAGGATTGCTTCACACCACGGCATCACTAAAAAGCCACTCTAGCCTAATATCATGTCTATTGTGATGCTAATTTATGAAATTTGTGTCATCGAAGAATCCTTGACAAAGTTCTTAATGCATACAACTGAACTAGAACTTTCCAAGTCGAAAAGTGTTAACACTACGTGAACTTTAACTTACACCATCATGACAACGGGAAAACACCCTAACCTCAACTAACTTGATTCTTAAGGGGTGGAGGTGATGGTGGGGATGGCCAACAATTTGGGGGTGGGGGGCACGCATCCTAAAATAATGCCAACCACAACATCACACATGGAAGTTTCCCAAAGGGCGGAAAAGTGCAACGCAATATGAACTTTTACATAAACTACTCCCTTTTTATTTTTACTATTGTGGCCTGTGCCGTCGGCCCAAGTGTTACCACGTCTTCAATTGATTTTTCCTTTGCAAACCTGGTTTTTTTGGAATTCATTTGAATTTTCAACAGCAAAAATCACTTCAAAATCCAATTATGTCTCACATTCTGAACAATTCCTCCAAAATTTTCTTCAGCTTTGATTTAATTTGATTTTCAGTGAAAAACTCATTCAATAGTCAAGAACTTTTCCAACACAAGTCCAATCGTCATGGAACGAAAACCCATGCGCCCCTCCTCATCGAGAGCTTTCCAAAGACACAAAGAACATGATCTGAAGCATCCCAGTTCGGTGGATCTCATAACTACAAAACAAAACAAACTACCTTCCTTCATAGATAGATGTGTATTTTGAGGGATCTCCATCCCTTGCCAGAAGAACCCTCCCTAGGGTGTTATGCCAGGGGAGGGAGGTCCCCAATTTTACATGTTCCCATGTTCCCATAGAAATACTTCATTTTTACAAAATGGGAAAGAAGTGAGGAAATCGAAAGAGAGTTGTTTTACATAAGGGTACTATGTAGGTTCCCATAGTACTCGTGTGTTCTCCAATATGAACTTTTACAATACAACATACATGAACATATGTAATAATTTGTTCTCCTTTTTGTGCAGGCATTTCAAAAAATACATGAAGCTCGCAATGGCTTGCCTTCACTGATTTTTTTCTGTTTTTAGGGTTTTTACAAAATGTAAGTCTCCACATTTAAAGATATTATTGTTGTTCCTCATACTTATATAAGGGCTGATATAGGGAACTTGTAAAGTTTGTGCATTTTGATGGTATTTTCATGCTAGGCAAACACTAAACAAAAGCAACGAATGAAATGTGGCATGAGTCCATACTTAACAAGAACAATAAGGCTTGGGCAAACACTAAACAAGAGCAACAAATTAAATATTCTCAGCGAAAAGTAGGCAGAACATTAGAAACAAGTTCATTGTTAGGTGGAATCGCTTAAAGTTTCCTTGAAAATAATAGAGTTTTGCATAAAGTCACCCTCTGTTTCACCCCCTGTCTCCTCTGCTTTTGCCCCCCTATCCCATCTTTCAGTGGTATCTGCAAAGTAAGGAAATTTTATTAAATCTGGGTATGAAATGCTGAAACTCAGCATTCAATGCACAAGGTTCGAGAGTGATTACAGCAGTGAAAATATTTGTAGCAGCAGCAGTGGAGGCGTTTAGGAAAAAGGAAAGACAGGATGAAACTCAGTTTACCGCCAAAATTGGTGGGAAAATTAGTTTGGGTCCTAGTTATTTCCTTTTGTAAAATTTTCATTTCCAGTTACGTGTTTAGTGCCCTATTATGCCGAAACTGGCCGTTCTCGCTCCCTAATCGCCTGACTTTATGGACAACTCTAATATCTAATATGCTGGCACATCTTTTCCTTGCTGAATAGATGTTTCTACAAAGCAATCTTCCTCCCTTGTGGAGCCATGTCCTCCTCTCAAAAACTAGCCTCCTGCAAGGAACCATGCAATCCCACCAATGCACCCTTCCCTGGGGGCTTTTCAATTTTTTCATTTCCAAGGGCCTTCTATCCCATCAGGAAACTTCGTCTCCCCTAACGAACTGTGCACTCTCACCAGGAAAACACCATAGCTCCCCAACATCCATCATTCACCAAAACTACGATTTTCATGAATTGTTAAGTATTTTGAATTTAATACATTTATGTGTTATAAAACAAAATTATCATAAAAAAACTTCCTAATTACAATTGCTCCCCACCAAAACTTGCATTCCCAAACATTAAATTCAAAAAATATCAATAGCGTATCCAAGGTGAGCAACTTTTCAAATCACATCAACTTGAAATCAAATTGGTAATAGATTGATAATAATGGCATGATATAATAGCTACTCAAATTTGTTTTGATGCCCATATTGTTTCAAGATCCGCAACCAATAATGACAACACAAAACCTTGAAGGTTTCAAAAAATTTAGTGTTGTTCAAAGTTTGAACTTTCAAACCTTTTGAACCACATCAAATCATTTCCCCTATCCAATCATAAGAATGCCTAAGGACAATTTCTCATCAATATCTAGGGACGTTGTTTCATTGTATCTCAATTGTGGTGCTTGAATTACATTTTCATTCTTCATCTTGCATTTTTACATTTGATTGTTGTTGTGATTTTTTTGTGTTTAACTAGGGATTTCACTAAAAGAAAAATTGTTGTTTGCAATCAATTTGTGTAATTAATTTTTTTCATTTATAACTAATTTCAAATGATATTTTTAATTGTGAAAATTGATTACAAATAACAATTTTTCTTATAATGTTTCTTGTCAATCTCATAATCTTCTTAGGTGCAGATCAAGTTATCCATTTTTTTTTGTTAACATTCTATGACATTGTGTTTTTTTTTGTGTTTTTTTTTCCCTTCATTTGTGATAGTGTTGTTACCATCTTTTCCATCACTCCCAACCATGTCTAACAAGGAATTTATTTTCAATACATATGATACTAATGGGGTGAGTCCTCAATGCCCTATGATATTCTATAAATGATTCCACCACCATTAAAATTAAACATGTTATGATGGTGGCATGGGAAGGAAAAAGGAAAAATATTGTTGGCTTCAACATGGCTTTTGTTTAAATATTCTAAACAAATGGGTAGAAAAAATTATTGTGATTGAAAAGCCAATTAATGTGAATTTTATGTTGTTAGAAAACAAATGCCAACCAAACTATAAATGCATTTTTCACGTGATAAACTATGGGGAAACATTTGATTATTAAAGTTTCAATCACTTATGAAACTTTTTTAAATTAGATCAAAACACATATTGAAAATTGTTGTTAACTAATATAGTGAAATCTCTTTGAAAATCCTAAAAGAAAAACCCATAAAATCCATAAGAATAAAAGCCTGTTTAGATATTTCAATTATGTATCCATTGGGCATAAAAATTTTGATAAACAAAAAAAAAAAAAAAATTCAAAAGTCCTTTTCAAAACAAGGTACAATTATAACCTTTCAAAAGTTCATAACTACCATTTGACTAAGGTTTCCAAAAAAAAAGCACATTTAACTTTATGATTCATTTTTCAACCCATGTTTAATCACTATAAACAATTCATAAATTTCTTAACAATCTAGTCAACTAATCGGTCCATATTTTAGACTTCAAAAGTCCACTATTGATAATGAATGCATTATTTTCAAAAAATAATTATTTAAATGTCTTCATAATTAAGTTGTTAGTTTGGAATGAATCATCATTTAATTTATTTAAGATTAAATTATTCACCATAAACATTTAAATTTCAAAACACCTTGCAAAAATTGTTAATATGATTTCAAAAGTGAGCCACCATACCTTGCATTCATTTTTCACATTTTTTGCTACATGCTAGAACCCCATAGAAATGTTTAACAACTTTTCAAAAATAATTATTGTTTCCAAATTTGTCAATTAAAAAACCAAATGAACACAAATATTTAACCATAAAATTTGAAAATGTTTAAATTAGCCAATTGAATTTATTTTTTTTAAATCGTTAGTTTTTGGGTTAAACTATATTATACAAGGAAACCATATCTAATGATTTAAATTGTGACCTCACTTTGAATTTTTTTTAAAAGACTTCAAAATCATATCATCAAAATTACTTAGATTTCTCTTGGCATAATTCATCAACTAGTGGAAGCTCCTAAAACACTTGGCATAAAAACCCAATGTTATTGAGAACAATATTGACAATGAAACCCTCATCCTCCATTTTTTTCAATTTGACATTTTCGTATAAAATGAACCCATAGTTGATGATAATGAACTTAGAAAACACCAACAAAAACCACACGTCCCTTGAAATCCATAGTGCATGTAACACATTTAAAAACACATGTTTGAGGTCATTAGCTTTCAAAGCACCTCAAGGTGTCTATGGATGACAATAACAATGCTACGAGAATGCTACCATTGGAATTTGGTTTTGGATGGTGTTTTGGAAGTGATTAAAGGTCTAATGAAGGAAGGTATCAATTTAAGCTTTGAGACCAAAAGTGAGAAAAATAGATTCATGTTTGTTCAATCATATTGGGTTATGTCATTAGCCAACATGTCAATCATGTAATAAAATTTCATCTTAATTTTCATCTCTTAAAACTTGCCATACCTTATCATTTATATCATATTTCCCACATCAGTTCTTTAATGATTTGTAACCATTGTGTGGATCCATCATTCATCTCTTGTTTGTCTATCATTTTTACATTTTTCATCTCTCATTCATCCATCTTCCATTCATTTCTAACTACATTTGTACCCTTTATGAGATTACTAAAATGATTTTTGGATGGATTTCATCCAACTATTTTTTTGATACATTCATTATTTCATTTACATTGATGAATGACATTCATCCATGTCGAATGATCATCCATCAACATATTCATTGATGTAGTTAAATTATATGTCATCATGTTATAAGTTCAAGCTTTAAGTTTATGCCTATGCCATCCCAATTCCATTATCTTCTTGGGTTAAATAATCAAGCTTGGAAGGCTCAAAATGGCCCCAATCATACACAAATGATATGTAAGTTGTGGCAAACGAGGGCTTCCAAGCCCCCAAAGTGATGTAGGTAAATCCTTAAAGAAGCAAATTAAGGATGTTCAAGTTGATAACGAGTTAAGAGTTTCCTTCGGGGAACATCATTTTAATGATGTTGACATGACATTTGATAGAAGACCTTGCTAAGGATAACATTGTTATGAACATCTTGTTATGGCCACATTAAATGATGTAGACATGGTGGACATTAAGGAAGGTGTGGTGGCACTATGAGAAATTGTGTCCCTAGAAACCTCATTACCTTGCAACTAAAGCTTCGAAACAATTAATATGCAACTCTATTACAACTATCCCATCAAAATATAGGGAATTAAAAAATAAAATGTCATGTTAAAAAATCATGCAATTCTATTATCCCAAAATAGACCTGTATACAAATGAATGTATGCATGATACATATGGTTTTGGTCGACCATGTTTGACTTTGTTAGCAAGTTACATGATAGTCACAGATGATAAATATAATATAAATTAAATAAATGAAACATTCATTCATAACTTTTTTGCAACTACTTTATAATTATTATATTAAATCTTTGTGTAACTAACCAACTATTGACTACAATAATAATAACAATAGTAACAACATTATTATTATTATTATTATCTTAGGTTAGGTTACTATAACTAACATAACTAAAAGTTAATAATTAATAAATAGTCCAAGGTATTATTCAATAATAATAATAATAATAATAATATCATTATTATTATACATTAATATCTAGATTCTAGATTAATAATTATTATACCTAATAGATAAATTATGTTAAAGTAGAACTAGTCATTGCCTATTGCTGGCTAGCAAGTAAACAATTTTGAATTTGTTGTTTATTTTGTGTGATGTAAAACATCATGGGAATGCCAAGGTAAGTTCTATATTATATGTTTCAACTCTAAAGGCAAATGAACAACAAAGAAAATGCGTAAAACATGTCAAAACATAAAAGAAATCAATGTTTTTACAATTGGTTTCTTCAACTAGTTTTTAGTTATAGACAACATTTGCAACTAAATTTCCTTTAGTTGTGTTCGACGAATTGCAAATGACAACCATTCATGGATGGAAAGAAAAGTCAACAAAATACATGTTCATCCATTGATCCATCACATACATATTGTCATTTACAACTAGTTTGCAATTAATTTGGTCAACCTTGTGTTCTTATCATATCCTACCATGTGTCATTAATTTAATATATTTTTAATATTTTTGTTTTTATTTTATGAATTTCTAAAATAATCCAACATGTCCAATTTTTATGTTTGGATGGTTTTCGATTATGCCATGTGGTACAATCAAAATGTGCCACATGGAATATAAATTAAAATTTTCCAAAATCAATTTAGGTAGGTAGGTATGTAAATAGGTTGAACCACGTAGGTAGGTAGGCTATTTATATCCTATTTATTTAAACTAAATTGTTAGGTGAATTGCTAGGTGGATAAGTTGGTTATGGATGTAAGGTAGGTAAGGGGTAGGTATAAACCTTTAATTTTTTTTGGGTTAAGCCTTTTAATTGGTTCATCCCACATGGCTTATATTTTGAATGTGAAGATGGGAAGCAAATACTTTCTTTATATAATTTTCAAAATGAGAATGAAAAACAAACCTTATGGGATAAATTTTGAACTTGGTGTTTACTTGTAAACTGTTTTATGACAAAAAAGTTTAGTTGCAAACTACTTACAACTGCAAAGCCCATTAAATATCCTTTATTTTTATATTTATTTTTGTAAATTATATGATTCAATACGTAAGTGACTAAATAATTAACTAATTAGTTAATTAATTAATGAAAAAACTAGCTATTCATTAATTAACTAGCTAATAAAATATTTAATTAAATAAATAAATAATAATAATAAAATAATTATGTAATAAAAATTAAATTATTAAATATATAAAAATTAGAATTCAATTTATTTAAAATCTTAACTATAAAATTATATTATATTATATTAATAATTATTAAATATCAATAATAAATATTGAAATTAATCATATATATGTTAGTAATTTAATTAATTATTATTTAAAATGAAAAATGAAAAATTATTTATAACAACAATAATATTAATGTTGCCTTCTCCTTTAAGGAGAAAGGGATTATGTTCCCCCTTGGAGCAAATTCTCGAATGTTTGAATCAAAATTACAAGGAGTAAATTTTTTTCCAAATTGAACATTTTTTATACTAGTGAAAGCTTTCAAAAAATAGATATTTAAAATGATCTTGGATTTTCAAAAGAATGTATGAGCTAAAAGTTATGATGAAAAGAAAGGTCAAAGGTCAAATTTTCCCTACTCCTCGAAGGAACTTGCTCCCTAGGAGAAATTTGACTTTTGATTTTTCTTTTCATCATAATTTTTAAATCATATCTTCAAATTGAAAATCCAAGATCATTTTAAATATCTACTTTTTGAGAGCTTTCCAATGATATAAAGAACATTTGATTTGGACAAATTTGATCCTTTGTAATTTTGATCCAATCTTTGAGAATTTGTTCAAAGGGAAAACATAGTCCCTTTTTCCCTTGAGGAACTAAGTCCTCTTCTCCTTAGGGCAACATAATCCCCTTCTCTCTATGAGAAAAAGTAATATAATCCCTTCCTCCTCATGAAAAATTGCTCCTTGAGGCAACTTAGTCCCTTTCTCTTACGGGAGAAAAGAACATCACAAGAATATAACCTCAAATTTGCGATAAGGAACAAAGTGTAGCATGCAATTTCAAGTGAAAGTAAGACTAATTTTAAGCCAATTCAACCATGTTGAGAAGATGTGAATTCCTTTCATCCATAGAAAAAACCCAATTTGATGCTACCATCAAAAGTTTGAATTTATCATAGTGAAAAGATTATGCCATCATTCCACTTTTAATTCTTCCCCAATGAATGGATGATCATAGTTCTTATGTAGGCCACATCTAGGTTCCATTGCGATGTGGAACCACTAATGATGTTCAAGAAATGCAAACTTTGTGATGAAAATCAATTGAGGTGTGATGTTCAAGAAATGCAAACTTTGTGATGAAAATCAATTGAGGTGTGTGATAATGAGATCTTTGATGAAAGATTAAACTTTGAAAGCCATGAAAACTTTGAAACAAAGATCATGTGGGGATATGTGTAAAGCCATCGGGATCAAGGAACGACTTCCTTTCTCTAGCGAGGGCACATAATTCCTTAGGAGAGACGTATTTTCTCTTAAAGAAAGCTTGAGAATAGAATAGTGGGGAAGTTGAAAACTCCTAAAAGAAAGGTGCATTAGGGGATTGCATGGTTCATTGGGGGAGGAAGGTTGTCCCCAAGAAAAGACAATACCACATGCAAATATTCATTCCTCAAGGAGGTGTGATTGTGGATTGTTCTTGGGAGTTTTATGTGATTTTGTCTAATGGTTTTTTTTGTTGGGAACATTGAGTTTCTTAGGGGAGATTTGGGATCAATTGAGTTTGGTTAACCTAAGGGTGGACTAATTAAGTGGAACCTTGGCTTTTTAAGTTAGTTGTCAAAGTTTGAAAACCCGATCCTTAACACATGTTGCATTTTTTTGCTACATTTAATTTATTCATCTTGTTTAGGGAGTGCTCACAAATTTTCACCTTAATTTAAATGGGTCATAGTTTTGTGGAGTTGTTGCATTTTTTATTTCAAATTTTTGGCAAATTTTCACCTTAATTTAAATGGGTCATAGTTTTGTGGAGTTGTTGCATTTTTTATTTCAAATTTTTGGCCTATCCTAAATGGGTCACAATTATTAAAGTGTGTTGCTTTTTGACTATAGTAATTCTCGTGCATTAAAAAAATTTGTTCAAACTCCTCCATTGCTATGTTCCAAGAGGGATCAAAGAGAGGTATATTTTATATTCATGATGGTATATTCAAGCACTTTCCACAAAGTGAAAAGATGAGATCCCATAGCATTGATTTCTTGTGGTGAAAAATTGGCATTTTGCTACAAAAAAAAAAAAGAAAAAAAAAAGTTCCAAGCAAGATGGTCAAGGTAACTTTTTGAAAACATTCCCAAAAAAAATTGTCACATTTCGAGGAAAAAAGTTATGAAATTGTGAAGGATTTGTACATATTTCTAGTTTTCTTCTTTTGAAATTGCCAAATTTAACAAATAGGTTCTAATGATTTGCCAACATGCAATAGGATTCCTAAATTGTCTATTTCTCTATTCGTCTTGGGTTGGAGTCAGATTTGGCTAAAATCCTCTTGTGGTCAATTGCCACTTTTAATGCAACATGAGAAAATTAAAAAAGAAAAAAGAAAAAAAAACAATCTCCCAAAGAGAAGATAAGAGCACAAAGCTAAGAAGCCCCTCTCCCTTCCCATCCCCCCAAAAGCAAAAAAAGAAGAGAAATGGAGGCCTCAAATAGAACACATGGGTACAACCTACCTAGAAGAGGGTTGAAATAGGGGTAGGTACTAGGTACCGACCTACGTACCTACCTACCTATTATAGGGTTAAAGGAGGGAAGGATCATTTTTAGGGTTACAAACTAGTCCCCAAGCACCACAACCCAACATGCCAGCATGCAATAGAAAAGAAAAGAAAAGAAAAAGAAAAGAAAACAATCCACTCACATCATCATCATCATCATAGCATCACCATGATAGCCATGACCAGGATCAATGTTTTCTTTAGGAATTTTTTAAATTTAGCCTATAAGTGGCTATTGTTCATAGGAAGCTGTAAAAAAAAAGTGGCAATCATCCTTAAGAAGATTTAGCCAAATCTGAATGCAAACAAGATATGAAGCAAAAAATTTTAAAATTTTATTATCTTTCTATATTTCTGGTTATTACTTACTGGAAGCAAATAGAAGCAACCTGCTAATTTTTTTTCCCTAATTATTTTCTGCTAATTTATTACCCCCCTAACTTCTGGCTATTGAAAACCCCCCAAAATAACTTCATTTTCTAAATTTCATTTTTTATTTTACCAGTAAATTAAACACTAACCAGGATCAGGAGCATCATCATCAAAAGCCACAATATCACAAACCCTCAATCCCATCCAGCAATTTATTTTCTTTAAAAAATATTTATTATTATTATTATTATTACTATTTTTTGTGGCGAAATTTTGTCACTTGGCGACCAAAAGAAAAAGGGACTACAACTTGTAACAAAGGATTTTTTTTGGGGGGGGGGAAAAAATGCCCTAAAGTCGCCATATTTGAAGAAAGGAAAAAAAAAGGGTTGAAATCACCATATTTAAAGACTATAGGTTCTTACATGTATGTAGGGTAATTTTTCCACTTTAGCCAATATATATAATTCTTATAGATGGGTATTTTTCAATTTAGCCAAATTATGGCTAATCCATCTTGTGGATGGTTTGCCAATCCACCTACATCACAAATTTAAAAAAAAAAAAAAAAAAAAAAAAAAAAAAAAAAAAAACAGAAACCAAACCCTAATCCCATCATGCATCATCTTCTTCTCTTCCTTCGCCATCTTTGCAAAAGCTACAATCACAAGAAGAAGCATTCCCATCTTCCTCATCGACATGATGCTCATGATGGTGATCATCTTTTCATCAACATCATAAAAGAAGAAGGCAACCACCCATCTGAAGACGAAGAAAAAGAAGAAGAAGAACAAGAAGCTTCTCACCCAAATCCCTCTACTTCCTCTCCTCTCTCTCTGACACAAAATCCATCCTCTGAGTCCTTGTAGTAAACAAATTGTTGCATTTGTGGTTGTCCATCCACTACTTGAATGTGTGTCCTCTGCACCACTCTTAGACTCACGAGTTTTTTCTATCCTCTCTCACACTCTGCACTCCTGCTTCTGCTCTCAAAATTCACAGCCTTTGTTGTACTCGTTGTTGTTGTTGCACTTGCACTTCTTGTTGTGGTTTCCGATAGATAGAGACACACAGTCAGTTAGTAGACACACAGACAAACACAAGGTTTGTTGTTGTTATTGTTTATCTCTCATATTTCTCTCTGAGAGACAGAGACAGAGACAGAGAGGTGTGGTGTTAGAGTGGGTGTTGTTGTTGGTGTGTGTGTGTGTGTGTTTTTTTTCCTTGGGTGGGTGAGTGGCTGGTGGGGTGCGGATCATCATCATCATCCGCGGAGTTTTATTTAATGTTTTGATATTGTGTCAGTCTGTCAAGCGAGAAAACTCTTTTTCTTTTCGAGAAATCTGTCTTTTCTGGGTTGTGTTGTGTTTTTTTTTGGCCCTTGTTGTTGGTTTTTTTGGAGTGAGGAAGAAAGCTCGCTCTTGGGTGGGAGGAAAGGAGTGTTGGGGGTGTGAATTCAAGAGAAGAGAAAAGGTTCTTCTTCACTGAGCCTTTTGCTTTTGCTTTTGCTTTTTCCTTTTCTTCTTCTGCTTTTTGGGTTGTGGCAGAAAATCTCTGTTGTTTCTGTTCTTTGCTTTTGCTTCGCCATCGCCCTAGAGCTCCTCAACTCCCCCTTCACTGCTCTTTGTCATTATCCTTCTTTTGTCTTTGCCAACAGCTTTACACAGCGGCTGCCATAACGCTTCTTCTTCCTGTGGATCCAGAATCCAAGTGTCCTGTTGTTGTTGTTTTGGGTTGTTTGGTTTCTAGACACTGTCTTCTTCTTCTTCGTCTCGACCAAATTGTGTTTCTCTTCTCTCTCAGGCTCCTCTTCTTCATCAGGTTCGAGAGCAGCAGCGACAGCAGTGATTGGAAATTGTTTGTTTGTTTGGAGAGAGAGAGAGGGTGGAGAGTATCAGCCCTGGCAAAACATCTAGCATTCGCTAGTCTAGGCACGGTGGGGCATCACGGCGTTGCAGAGCGGCCATCGATCACTTATGAGTGACTCCACACCACAAGAACGCTGCTCGCACTCCTGTCTGATCAGCTCCCCTAGTTTGCACGGTGGTCGCGGCGCCCCACCTTCCGAGGGCGGCCGTCCATCCGACCTCTCTGCTCTTGCAGGCGGAGGAACACCTTCCTCCTCTTTTTCTTCTCTCTCGCACAAAAACTCACCACCCACACACTCGATCCACCGCCGCCAGAAGCTCGACATCCTCATCGTTTCTTCTTCCCGTTCTGCACAAGAAGACACAAGGAGCAGCTAATCACAGACAAAAAGTAGTAGCAAACCTATCCATCAATCAAGCAAACATGCTGACAATCAAGCGAGTGGCAACTTTGGTTTCCATCAACCAGGAGCTAGAGCAAGCTGCAGGCTGTGGAAAAGACTGCTTGGGCAGTTGCTGCATGCCAGGTACTGCTTCCAGTCCCTTCTTTTTCTTCAACCAACACCAACAAAGGATGTTGTTTTTTTAAGGTTCTTCCTGCAAATTGCATCCTCAGTAGTTCCTTTTCTCTTCAAAGTGTGGAGAAAAATTCATCACTCTTGTGCCCGCCACACAGACTTTGTTGTCTCTCTCAAAGACTGATGGAACTCTTTCATCATCTTGATCATGAAAACCCTAGAGCTTTCTCATCTCCATTTCTACTGGAAAAGTGTGATGGTGCTACATGGTGTGGTGTGGTGTGGTGTTGTTCCAGCTTACAGAAAACTGACCAGCTTGCAAAGAATTGAGAATTTGCTTTCTTTGCATTTTTGCAGGAGCTAAACTGCCATTGTACACGTTCGGGAGGCGCCGTTCTGTAGATCTTCTAAAGAAGAAGATGGCGGCGGTGTATTCAACAAATGGTGGTGGTGATGGCCATGACACATTGTCGAATGGTTTCCATGTGCACAGCAGCAGCGAGGAACATGACAACATGAGTCAGGGACTTCTTGCAGGTGACTCAGATGGCGACAATGGGTTCTTGGATTCTCTCCTGCTTGCACAGGTATATGAGTGGTCTGATGAACACACACCCCAGCATTCCCTTTGATATGTTATTGCACAAGAGTACATTGTTCCTTTGATCTGTTGTTGCGTGAGTGTACATTACTCTAAATTCTGTGACTGAAATCCCTGTATTCTTCTCTTCTCTCCAATAGTATTTTGTCAGTTTTGGTTTTGCAGTTGAGCTGGTTCACAAGTGTTGTTGAAGACAATGTTAGGCCAATGTGGCATATCTCACAATCCTCTGCTGTTCCAATTTTTCTATTTTTGTGTTTCTTCAGACCTAAGAATCCAGTGGGTGTTTGATGTTTTATTCTATCTTGCTTACTTCGGGTGCATTTTTAATCTCAGACTTGGGTGTCTGTTGCAGGAGTTTTCGTTTTTTTGTTATAAGGCTCACTTGCTTCTTCTTTTTCTGTTGTCATCCTTTTGTTTTCAGTGGGAGGATCGAATGGATAAAGGACTGTTCCGCTATGATGTTACTGCCTGTGAAACCATGGTGACTTTTCTAAACACCCATTTGTTTACATTACAGCCAAGGATTATGGTCACCTGTTTCATGTCCATCTACTGTCTGAACAGCATGTACTTATCAAGGCAGTGGATTTCATTCCACATTCATCTGGAATATTTGCTGTAATTTTTTGCAATACAGAGTTGAATTGTTCCGCACCCATCTGGAACATTTGCTGAATTCTCTGGAAGAAGATTGGGTCAAATTGTTGGTGTTCGGTTCTTGTTTTTTTACACGTCTTAATCTTCATGAACCATCAGCATCTAACTGCCAACCGCAGAGCTTAATTTCCCTTGCTGTAGTTTTTTTCACAACAGGGTTGAGACTGTCCATGATGTTGATGTTTTTATTAACATAACTTGTGTATGGTTTATAGGTGCTTCCTGGTGAGCATGGGTTCATTGCTCAGTTGAATGAAGGCAGGCATTCCAAGAAACGACCAACTGAGTTCCGAGTGGACCAAGTGTTGCAACCCTTTGATGGCAAGAAGTTCAATTTCACCAAAGTTGGTCAAGAGGAAGTTCTTTTCTGCTTTGAGGAAAGTGAAGACGGGACCAGTCAGTACTATGAAAAGGCTCCAGTCTCCTGGAGTCCGAATGTGATTGCCATCAATGTAAGTGTTCACATTTTCCCCTAATTTATGTCACCCAATGTGGTCTTGGAAATGTTTTCATACTTTTGAGAGATTTGGATATTTGAGAAAAGTATGCCACTATTGTACACACTGTATATCAGTGCTAGTAGTCATTAACAGTGACAATTTGGTTGGTGTGTAGGTAAGCCCAATTGAATATGGACATGTATTATTGATTCCCGGTGTGCTTGACTGCACTCCTCAGCGGATTGACCCTGATACATTCTTACTAGCCCTTCAAATGGCAGTTGAAGCTGACAACCCCTACTTCAGGCTGGGTTATAATAGCCTCGGAGCTTTTGCCACGATCAATCACCTCCATTTCCAGGTACAATAGAACTGGCTCTTTCTCAAATCAGGTTTGTCATTTTGCAGGGCACAATTGGCAAGGTTCTGAGTGGTTTGCATGCAACTCAACTGTAGGATTCCAGAAGGCAAGAACTTAGTTTGGGTCTTGTTTTGTGGGTTGATAGCGAGAGTTGTTTGTCACCACTACTAAGTTCTTATGTCCTTTCCCTGGTTTACAGAAACAGCCTGATGATGTGTTAAATCTTGCAGGCCTACTATTTGGCAGCCCCTTTTCCAGTAGAACGGGCGCCAACAACACCGATTTGTCACCGCTGGAAGAAGGGCGGTGTCAAAATCCTCGAGCTTGGAAATTTCCCTGTTCGAGGACTTGTGTTTGAAGTTGGGGATAGTCTTGAGGATCTAGCCAATGCTGTTGCAAACACTTGCATTTATCTTCAGAATGCCAATATCCCCTTCAATGTTCTCATTGCTGACCGAGGTGGTCGTGTTTTCGTCTTCCCTCAGGTTTGGCCAATTCCAGCTCTTTGTCAGTGGTTAATTTTGCAATTACGTAAACAGATTAAAAATAAGAACTTTGTGCAAGATAGTAGATGAATATTAAAAACCCATCTCTTGAGATACTGAGTGTACATTTTTTCCAGATCTTATTTTGCCTATTCTCCCCATTGTAGAAATATGTGTGTTCTCATGGGGATGAAACTGTTGATGATGCAGTGTTTTGCGGAGAGACAAGCACGGGGAGAAGTGGAGCAAGAAATACTGGACACCCAAGTCAACCCTGCTGTATGGGAAATCAGTGGTCACATTGTACTGAAACGCAGGCTCGACTATGAATCGGCGACTGAGGAGTCAGCCTGGCGACTTCTGGCAGAGGTCTCCCTAACCCAAGAGCGGTTTGATGAGGTGAAGAAAAATTGTCTGAAATCTGTGTTCAATGCGCCAAACAAAGTCAAGGTGGAGATGCCCACCATGGACTCAAGTCTTCACCTGATGGGTAAGAGTGGTGTTGCCCTGAATGGCCAGTCAGAGCATTGTTTGGTGCTTCAGGTGTAACTAAGTGAGACTCATGATGATGTTTCAATTGCAAACCTGAGATCCATATATCATAAGGTTTGATTCTCAGTTTTCTATGGTTTACTTTCCTTGTCTGTGTTGAAGCAAACTTGACCTTCTAGCTACGAAGACGTTTGTATGATAGGTAGCATATGATTGTTTTTGTTCATAAATTCCTTATTTTTGGTGGTATGAGGAATGTGCAGACTGTCAGAGAGTCAATTCTCTGGAACTATATTCTCTGATTATAATCTACTGGATTACTTAATTGTATTCTCATTGATGGTGTATGTCTTGATTTTTTCCTCTGGGCAATGGATAGTTTGTGAGTAGATATCTCACCATTCATTATTAGCATTTTGAGTGTAAAGCTACAGAATACCATGGTCATTGCAATTTCTCTGTCTCATGTTTTCTTAATTGAAATTAATCTCAACTATCATAGTGGACACTCTTGATAGTTGAAATATTGATAAAGAGTAGTTACAATTCTCTTTTATGTATAAGAAACAACGGTGCTGTTGATGTCAATAGGGGACAATGAAGAAGCCTTCCAATTGGGTTCTTCCTAATCAAAGCAGAGTAGATTGGATTCCACCAATTTGAAAGGCCATATCATAATCAAGTCTTGAATTTAATATGGATCACTCAAGAGAAGGTCGATTCATACCTAGTTCAGTTACTCTCATAATGTTGGTCCTCTGTTTGTTTTTACATGGCCACTTTGATGTTAACTAGAAAGACTCAAAAGATATTCATTTTTCTTTTCAAAGCATGTTAGCATAATGCCTCTGACAACCAACCATTAACCTTAAAGTGCCAAAAACCAAATGTGAGTATATTATATTGAGCTAAATCTATCGTAAGAATCTTTAGTTATGTGCAAGTTAACAACAGCATGACAATCCTGGAGACACTAATTGATCAACATGAATGGATCTGAATAAAACTCCTCGTGAACTTGATTGTCAAATGGTTGGTCATGGATGATGCCCATGTGTTGAACCAGGTCACAAAGTCTTGTCTGAAGCGCTTGTTGAGGGATCTTTAAGAATGAAAGGGCTTGAAGAATAAAAGGGCTATCACATCAATGTTGGCACCTATTGAAACTCCTAGCGCATTATGCTTGGATTGAACATGTCCAGCGATTCTTGACCTTCTCTTGAGTGATCCAAATCCAGATCTGTATGTCAGCTGGTTGATAGGTATGGATCTGAGTTAGATTCTCAACTGGAAAAGCATGTAGAGCCTATTCAAACTGCAGAGTTGGTCATACAGAGCTTTGCTTGAGCTGCTTAATTTGAACAGGTTGTCCCTGGCTGAAGTTCCTTACTATTGCAGAAGTTTGAAACAAGTCAGCAGTTCTGAGATGTGTTAGTTTGTGAATTGCATCCTTGTTCTAGCTTCCAACTGTGCTCTTCAGGAAGCAAGAGGCAGAGATGCCTCAGGTTCATGATGTATGAGGATAAGCCCCACAATGAAACTGCAAGATCGGGTCAGTCAAATTTTTGAACTCCAAAAGGAATGAATTTTGCTATTGGCACACAGGATGAGAAACCAAAGGAGTGAAACTATTTGGTGAACTCTGAAACAAATGACTTCAGGACCCAGAGAGTGAAAATGTTTTCTGAACTCCAAAAACATTGGGTTAAGAATCTGAAGAGTGAAACAGTTTTCTGAAGTCCAAGCAAAAAAATTGAGAAACTAAAGAATGAAACTGGTTTTCTGAAGTCCAAAGCAAATGAGCTGAGATCCTGAAGAGTTATAACTTTTTTCTGAACTCCAAAGCAAAGAAGTTGAGAACCCAAAGAGTGAAACTGTTTTCTGAACTCTAATGCGAGTGAGTTGAGAACCTGAAGAGTGAAACTGTTTTCTGGACACCAAAGCAAATGAGTTGAGAACCCAGAGAGTGAAACTGCTTTCTGAACTCCAATGCAAATGAGTTGAGATCCTGAAGAGTGAAACCATTTTCTGGACACAAAAGCAAATGAGTTGAGAACCCAGAGAGTGAAACTGCTTTCTGAACTCCAATACAAATGAGTTGAGATCCTGAAGAGTGAAGCCGTTTTCTGACACCAAAGCAAATGAGTTGAGAACCCAGAGAGTGAAACTGCTTTCTGAACTCCAATACAAATGAGTTGAGATCCTGAAGAGTGAAGCCGTTTTCTGACACCAAAGCAAATGAGTTGAGAACCCAGAGAGTGAAACTGCTTTCTGAACTCCAATACAAATGAGTTGAGATCCTGAAGAGTGAAGCCGTATTCTGACACCAAAGCAAATGAGTTGAGAACCCAGAGAGTGAAACTGTTTCCTGAAAGCAAATGAGTGTACTGTCTGATTCTCCTAACACATGAGGAGGAGCCCTAGAGTGAAACTGCAAGCCTAGGTTGATTATCATTTCTGAATTCCAAAGCAAAGACAGTAGTGCAATTCACATATCTATGAAAATTGCAGAGGAATTTGAAGATAACATGACAAACAAGTAGAGCAACTGTAAAAAGTGCAGCACAGCAAGTTCCAAGTCCAGGGTAAGTGTTGTGCACTTCTAGATCAGCACCCAACACTATCAAATTCCGACAACAAATAAACCCCTACACAAAACTAATCTTCTGCAGTAAATACCAGACATCAGTATCATATCTGAACTCCAAAGCAAATACAATAGAGCAATCAATATATATATTAAATTGCAGAGGAATATCTCCACAAATTTTTTTTGGAGATAGCACGAAAATGAGTAGACCAACTGTAGAGTGATTCAACAAACTTCCACACAAAAACAAGAAGAGTTCTGAAAAGGGGAGCTTGGTTGTGGAATGAAGCAATTTCAGAAAGAATATCATGTTCATCACTGCAAAAGAAGACAGAATGTGGGGGGGCTTTTATCATCAGCCCAATATAATGAAAAACAATGAATCAAATCAAGCTTAAATTAGAGACGGGAATCTGGTTTCCACTGCAACCTCTTGCTCTGAAGAGGAGGAATCCAGTCAGAGGGCTGATTGCTAGAAAAAGATTCCACCTGCAAAATCTGTGCTGGCGGTTTTAGGTTTAGTGCTGGCAGACATTCGATCGGAGATGATGAAGGAGCGCATCTCGCAGTTTCGAAAGTATTGATGCAATTCATTCTTGACAACATCGGAGCAATCCTCTCCAAAGAGCTGCAGCATGTTGAAGATGAAGGTGCTATGTGACACCACTGCAATTTGTGATTCCTTGCGATTCAGTAGCCATTTTATGAATACCTTAGCCCGGGATTGCACATGATCTGCAGATTCTCGGATGTCTGCATTCCACCATGTGTCCTCTTCTGTTTCGACCTCTGAGAAATCAATAGCTGGGAATTGGGTCTTGTAATAGCTGATTTCCCTCCGCTTGTCACAAGGGTGTGATCCATGCATCTCCCTGCACCATTCATTTGCAATGATCAAAGGCGCTCCGGCACTGCTGATTGCTTCATGCCTAGGGTTTCCTACCCCACTGACCATCAGAGGTGAATCCGTGGCTTCTTGCCCATTTTGCAAAGAACCTGGTGTTCCGAATACACCTGCAGCAGTTTGCAAGGTTCGTGTGAGTGGAGATACTACCACCAGCTCAACTCTCTCCCGGATGTGGGTCTTCTCAAGATGTTGATGCAAAGCTTCTGCCTGCTGCCATCCAAGGGGAGTCAAATCTGCATCCTCAAACTCCCAGGACATGTACTTGGCATAGTCGAGCTCTCCTGCCACATTATGAAAACCCTGCCCATGTCGCACCACATGGATGACCTTACATCTGTGCAAAGGGTAGAGAGACGCTTCCGGAAAGCTTGCGGATGCTGCTGCTATGTGACCATTCATGGTGGCTCCCTTACCAAATCTCCGGATCTGAAGCTCAGAACAGGGAACACCCAACCGCCTGAAGAAGCTCAGATTTGTTGGACAACCGAAAGCCCGAGAATTCGAGAAACCGATTCCTGAGAAGGAGGAAGAAGAAGAAGAAGAAGTCACAGCAGATGATGACAACAGACTAGTGGAACCCAAGAAACCCACCCTCATTCCACAAATTCTCCTCCCAAAGAGGCAGAGATTCTTCTTCTTCTTCTTCTCTCTCTCTCTCTCTCCAGAATCACCAGATCACACCACTGACTCACTCGATCGAGACAAGGAAGACGAAAGCAAGACAACGCAAATCTCCAAATCTAGAATCTCGCAACCCAAATCTCCAAACCTCCAAATCCTGGGAGAATTTGTGAAATCTCCCTACAGAATCAATAATGAAAATTCTTCGCAAATCCTCAAGAGCAGCTTCCCTGGATGAAACAAACCACACACAACTCGCTCCAATATCCCTCCTGCGCTCTTTCTTATGTCTTCTCTCCACCACCTCTTGCTGCAACAACAACAACAACAACAATGTCCCTGCTACTCATGACCTTCCTCCCAATGTTCCTCTTCCCGCTCATGACCTTCCTTTCCACCCACAAAAAAAAAGGAAAAACAATGACAAAAAAAGAAAGAAAACCAAAAAAAAATTAAACAAAAAACAATTCTGACTACGAATCAAGGCATCGAAAAAGGGATAATTCTCCTACCAAACTTGCAGTAAGGAGTGTGGTGGCGGCCAACTGCCAACTGCCAACTGCAACCACACATGGAACTGTCTTGGAAGGAAGGAAGGAAGAATCTGGGAAAAACGAAGCGGAAAGGTGGGAGAGGACGACGGAGCGAGAGGAGACGAGAGGAGAGGAGAGGAGCACAAGAGTCAAGGAAGACGGCGGCGGCCAACAGCGGCGACGGACGGACGGACGGACGACAGTTGCTGATTTCGTTGGTTGGTTGGGATTTCAAGTATGCTGACCTCCCAACCGTGTTGTTGTTGCTGTTGTTCTTGAACCCCTCTTCTTTTTTTTTAACCTCTGCCCGTTTGGGTAAAAAGATTTTCACCTCGGTATAAGATTCTGGGAGACCGGTAGGTTTTAATTTAATTTATTTTATTTTTTTCATTTTCTTGATGTATCTGAAGCGGTGATCATCCATAAGGCAGTTTAGCCAAATTTGGCTACAAAACAGATATGAAAGCCAAAAAAAAGTTTAAGCATCCTTCATATTTTTGTCTACATGCTAGAAGCCAATATTAGAGAGATCTGGCGATTACTGAAACAGAGAAGTCTTTCATTTTTTCGAAATTTGGTCACTAGAAAACCAAAAAAAAAACACAGATATAGGCTATATATTTTAGCCACTTTGAAAAAGAATTTAGCCAAAAAAAACCCTGGGGGAGGGGTGAAAAAAAACCCTTTCACATTAGTGTAAGATTCTGGGGTAAAACTTTTTTGAGATCTGGACTTGGAACTAATGGTGTGAGAGCGACAGCTGGAGACTCCGTATTGGATTTGAGAGTAAACTTTTTGTCTTGACCAATGAGTGAGTGACAACTGGCAGATCAACTGTACTCTGTGCAGTGATTCTCTTCTCCAGGACAAAAAGCGTTTGGACAAAAAATTAATTGCGATTTTTTTGGCAATTTGTTCGCTTTTTGTATTAGTGCAAATTTGACTAAATTTGTGGGAATTTTTTTTGCCAAAAATATTGATATCATTAAATAGCCCAAAAAAAAAAGAAAAAAAAAAAAAAAC
>Ga0209611_10003373_pt1 | contig 27740 bp, 19 predicted proteins | sample S1TSphgellanicum_3_FD_187693 | JGI IMG/M metagenome (GOLD analysis project Ga0209611, IMG submission 187693) | Host-associated microbial communities from peat moss isolated from Minnesota, USA - S1T2_Fc - Sphagnum magellanicum MG (SPAdes) (version 2) | ecosystem: Host-associated > Plants > Peat...
TGATTTTTGGTTAACCTACAATTGATTTAACCAAAATATTAAATCTTTGAATAATGTAAAATTTAAATCAAAAGTTAAACTTTGAACATGTTTCAATTACATTAAAAATGAGAAAGTATTTTAATTTAAGAAATTAAAATTATTGTGATTAACTTGTATGGTTTTGAAAGTTTTGCCCATTTCAATCTACACCTACCTATTTATTAAATAATTGTTTAGGAGTTAGCTAGGAGACAATAGACAAACAATTGATCCTGCCTACCAATCAAATAGTCATCTCAAAATTAAACAAGAGATAATAGATGAACAATTAATGATTCTACCTACCTATCAAATACCTATCTAAGAATTAGCTAAAAGATAATAGATGAGCAAATGAAACCCTTAGGAAAGAGTACATGAACATGTGATTCTAGTTACATCCCATCATGTAGAAATTAGAAGTTATCTAGGAAACAATATATATGAGTGGATTTGTGTATGTGAGGGTTTATTGTTAGGGTTTGAAACATGAGTGACGATGGTAGTGCCGGTAGCAACTTTGTTGCCAAAATTGTTGTTGTTCCCTGTGTTCACTAGTTAGCACCACATAAAAAGAGGAGATAATAAAGTAAAAAGGGACAAAGAGGAAAAAATTGTAGTGGGGGCATTCCAAAAAAAAAAAAGGTTTTAGGACTCATGTTTAGTTCCAATTTCAATAAGAAAGATTGGTTATAAGTCCAGGTTTTAGATTTTGGGGGCATGATGGGGCATATGAAAGCAACCACTTTCTCGAGCAAAGGAAGAGGACAAGAGTAATTTCAATAGGCAACAAAACAATGAAGGTGAAAAGATAAAAGGAAGGTGGGTTTTGTGTAATTCTTTTTGGATTTTGTGGTGGGTCCTTTTTTTTTTAATATGTATTTGTCAACCCCATAAAGTTTTTTATCACCAAGAATTTGGTTATTATTTACAAATTAAGCATAATAGAAGGCTTTTGCCACAAATTTCTTTTTGGGCCATGGTCTTGGTTTTTGTCATAATATTAGAGAAATAGCAAATGAAAAAAAAAGAAATAAAAATAAAATAATGCATTGCAAGTGTGAAATGTGATTATATAATGGTTAGTTATTGACCAATCATATGTTCTCTAGGGTTTTCTTTTGAGAAAAGGATTGAGTTTAAGGTGTTTTTCTATTATTGAAACTAGGTGTCCTTTTAGTTAGATAATCCAAAAAATAAAAAAATTAGAAGTTTTTGGGCCCCTAATCTTTGCACAATAGTTTTCAAAAGTGTACAGGTTGTGTTAAATATAATAAAATAAGGATGATGGTGTCCAAAGTTATGGCAAAGTTAATAGTCAACTATCCTTTGAAATAAAATTTACTTGTTGTGATGGTTTTTTATCTTTTTCCTTTTGATTTGCCTAGTTTTGTGTGGTTGGGTTTATAGGCTTAAAATTGTTGAGTTGAAATAAATTATCTTTAAAAAGTGGGGTTTATTTATAATTGTTCTCCTAATAAACCTTTTTTTTCATGGGCATAAAATGTCCCATGTATCCTAGTTCATCATGTCTCATTAAACCTCGTAGTTCACATTGCCCATTTGTCCTTTCACACACCACCACAACCTCATTTCTCACCCCTTTTCTTATGCAAACCGCCCATCACCCACCAACTCACCATACCATTTTAACAAATCATGCACCACCCATTAGCTCCCCCTACCAATCCTTAGCCCTTCATAAATGTGAAACCCCAACCCAACATTTTATTAATCCCCTTAAATAATCCACATGTAGGACCTTTTCCCCCTTCCACTTTATTAACCCTTATAATTGCCCATGATCAGACCCCCCAACGTCCCCTCCCAACAAGCCTACAACTTCCACCTAAAACCTTTTACCACACTTATGGGTGTCAATTTACCCTTTGAGGGTTAACAAGTCACCAACATCCTATCAAACATCTAATCCATCTAAACTTACATGACCATTTCAACCCAATACCTTCCCTTATTCCCAACCTACCTACATTAACTTAGGTTTGGGTTTTGGCATTAAATTTCCTTAAGTCCTTCCATTTTGGCTTTCATCATTTTTGACTATATAATCACATCTTTATTGCTTTATAATGTGATGTACAAGTGGCACTTCGTTTTTCATTTGATAAGTTGCACATGACCTTTATGATGTGGCAACTAACATTTGCTCCTCTTGTTACCCCAATGGTGTCTTGTTTTGCCCCTTCGAGGGGAGGCCATTGGGCATAAGGAAACAAAGATCCAACTCAAACACTTTTTAGTAGGCAATTGGGAAAACCTACTAGGATAAATTCTATGTTATAATCATACTTTCCAACATTGGATAAATTAGTAGGTAATTGGGAAAACCTACTAAGATAAATTCTTTTTATGGGCCTAAACTTTAACAATAAATTTGAGTTCAATGTTTCCTACAAAACATGATCCTCCAACTCATAAACACCTTCTCTGCATTTTAGTCTTTAGACGTGTAAAAGAATAATTTCGAACAACATGCGTTTTGGCAACATTTTTTCTTACACCCATGTCTTCCAACACCACCTCAGGTCTCACTATTTTACATCTTGAATCAAATGATGTTTTTCCTTTTTTTGGGGAAAATTATGAACTAGATTAAGACCTTGAAGTTTCATTTGATTCCTTCAAACTAACATTCCAATGCATGTTGAATTTATCTACAAGTGGCTTTTCTAAGATGGTTTTTGAACACCTCCAAAACTCCTTCCACCCAGTACGTTCTGTGAGTGGATTCCTAGAAAGGTTTCAACTTTGTTCTCATATCACACAAGGTCACATTCCACATTGAATTGCACATATCCTTACGGCAACACGCCTTTTAGCCATGACCAAGCCCTCAAGTGGAGTTCATCCCATTGCAATAAAGGAAACATTATATTGATTCACAAAGTGCACTTTATGCTTTCAATTTTGTAATATTTTTGTAACACATTTTTCCCCACACCAATTTGAAATAATGACTAAAGGTGGATGTGAAATCCATGGCATCAAATGCATTTTGGACCTTTAGTGTAGTTGGGTTGTTCTCCACTTGGACATTGCAAATGCCTTTAATTAAATGTTTGGACTTTGTTCAAGAACTTTGTGCAATACGTGGGGACATCTTACAACTTATTCCTTTTGTTTGTGCATTCTATGCATTTGAATTTCCCTTGTTTTATAGTCACTGTAACTGCAATGGCAATGTCACGATCATCTCATCTACCATGGAAACTCGTTAAAATGATTATTTGGGAAGGGCATTATTTGCTTTAATTCATTACATTTTATAGTTAGTTATTTCCTTTCATATCTATTTCCATCCATTATAGATGACATTCACATCATCGGCCCCCCCTCTATTATATCCTTTGCATATGAACATTTTCAGATTGAATTATGTGTAATAGGTCTTTTTATCCAACTTTTAAAGTGTGTAGCATGGTCCCCCTCTAGCTTGTCATTTGATTTTGACACCCCATCCCAATTTAACACACCATTAAAAGGAATTAAAATCTTGGGGGTTCCATTAAACACTTCATCATTCAAATTATCTTTCATAAAAAATACCTTATTAGAAGATGTTTAACATGTTGGCCTTCTCTCTATACTAGGCAATGTCTAGGTAGCCTTTGGAATTATAACTCATTACTATGTGCAATGACCATTGTATCTATTACGTTACACACCACTTTCTCCCACCTTCATAAATTCCCTTGTTTCATTTGATTCCTCCTTCCTTCAAGTGTTTAGATATCTCTTGGGTCCATGGTCTTTTGATGGCCCTAAAGGATTTTGAGCCCATAAATAAATCTTTTTCCCAAGTTCTTTAAGTGGAATTGGTTCATATCAACGTCCCCCATTGACCTAGTAACCTATTTAGGGAGTTGGGCCCTTGTAACTTTAATCATAACGACTAGATTTATGGTTGACCAATGTCCTTTCCTTCTTGAAGCTTTAGCATGAGTCAACAACAACACCTTTCTTTTCCAATAACATTTCAAGGTAGCATGCGATCTTTTTACCTCCCTTAGCATGGGTACGTTTCCTTCCTTTTGAACAATTCATTGAACAACAAATGGTTCATCTTCAAGATTCCATTTCAAAGCATTTACACCATCATACCCTCTCTAACATGTTATTTGATGGGATACTTGAAGCCCATTATGCTTTAATTATATCATGTTTTGGGCCTAAGGTAGGCGCAAGTTGACTTATAATTCGATTAATTTTCCTAACCTTTTGATTATTTTCCCCAAATTTTTCCACAACATTTCGAATGTAACTCAAATTATCACATTTTTCAATTGCAGGCCTCCCTTGATGTGTGTGCACACATCCCATTAACCCTATGGGTATCCATTTTTTATGTTATGCTCATGGTAATGAATGCATGGGAACCCATGATGTAGTTTGTAACACTTTTGTCGCCATTGAATGAGATGCTTACTTTCACATGGGACAATAACAACTACATGTGTTTCCCTTAGCCACTTTCAATTCCTCCCATTAACAAGTCAACATTGTGTTCACCAAAGATGGAATCCGTTTGTTTGACGTTGTCATAGTTGATTCAATGATTGTAGATCTATTTCCCCAATCTTGCATAACTTAAGGATTTGATGCTTCCATTGTAACTCAAACCAAAAAAAGAAGCTATTGCAATCAACACCCCATTTATCAATTCTTACCTTTAATAATCGAAATGTTTGGGTATTTACACAAAAAGTCCAATGTGTTTTTACTCAAGTGTGCCAATATTATTTGGAGCTTAAAAGTGCAAAAGGGCCTTCCCATTTTTATCTTGGTTACTTTTCTTTGTCAAAAAAATTCAATTACGTTGAGAAGGACACAATCACCCTTCATCTTAAATTGAGCAATAATGATAGGCCTAGTTATTTCCCAACTTCCACCCCTTTAGGACACCCCCCTTCGCCACAATTAATCACACACCCCCCATTGCCATAGTTGACCTATTACAAGCCGTTGGTTATTGAGATGGAGAGTTTTTGACACCTAGTTTGTATTAACTTAACACCTTTTAAATTATCCTTTTTTGGTAATACATATGTACATTTTCCAAATATGCAATGTATTTTATAAATAAAGCTTTACAGGGTTTTGATGATATATATATATATTTCAGAACCTGGTGTGTAAAACATGCTAGGTATTATCTACTATGTTGGATTCACCATGAAATGATAAAAGGAATAAAACTAAAAGAGTAGACTAAAAACCCTAATGCCATCGCATTTACACGAAAGGGCGAAAATTTGACTTTGCATGTGACATGGCAATGCCAAAGGGGATAAATGTGTTGAGATATCTTAAATATTTTCATTATTTGGGGGAAAAATTCGACTTTGCATATGACATTGCATTGCCAAAGGGGGGATAAATGTGTTGAGATATCTTAAATATTTTCATTATTTGGGGGAAAAATTCGACTTTGCATATGACATTGCATTGCCAAAGGGGGGGATAAATGTGTTGGGTTGGGATATCTTAATTGGGTGAATAAATATCTTTCATTATTGGGGATCGAGTTAAGGTGGAATAAGGAGGTTAATTTGACCCCTTGATTTCAAAGGGTTAATCAGTGACCTCATGTTCTAATGTTGGTCTTGTCAACAGACTCTTTTCCATGTGAGAGAGAGGGTGTGGAATGGTGGGCAGCAATAGCAAAATTTTCAAGCTTAATAATCTGCCCAATAGTATCAGCCAACATACAAATTCTTGAATTGCCCGAATTTTTTTTTTTCCCTGTCAGGACTTTTGCAGAGTGCCCAAAATGTTTGGGCAAAATGAAAGCTTTCTTCAACCTTTCATAAGGTGTCCAAAATTATCAGGCAGCACAAGCATTCCCAAAATGCCAAATTTTTTTCAAACATCAGGATTTTTCCTAAAGTGACCAGAAATTTCTGGGCAGAAATGAAAAAAGAAACTTTCAACCTTTACAATTTCCCTTGACAGACTAAAATTTCAAAAAACCTGCCCAAAAATTCAAAACTTTTTTTTGGGGAGCTTTCCTGGCAAAAAATTCTCCCAAATCTGTCCAACATTTCTAACCCTTAATGTTGGGTTTTAGGGTTTAGGGTTTAGGGTATTTGCAAAGGAAGAGGGGGGTAGGGTTTCCTTAAACCCTAACCTAATTCTCTGGGTCTCCATAAGCAAGAGTTTATGTCTCTCGCTTGCTTTGCTGCATCCACAACTCGCGCTCAATTCAATGATCCTCCCACGGATACATTACGAATATTCTCCGAGTTTTTGATAAATTCCGGGAATTCCGGAAGAATTGTTGCTCCAAAAAAAAAAAGAATTCTGCAGAAGTTTGTGCAATTCTTTTTCACAATCGGATTCCCTTCCTCCATCACAGCTCGTGTCTCTGGAGTGAGTCTTCTTGGAGTTGTTGCAGAGTTGCTCCAGGTTTTGGAATTTTCGTCGTCGTCGTCAATTTGAACCCAATTTGAGAAAATGGTTTCGGTATCGAAATCCTCCATGCAGAAGAAGAAGAACTAGGAGTGGGTTTGGGGAAAAAATGGAGAAGAAGTTGGAGGATTGCTTGGCTGCACTAAGGGATGCAGCGGAGGAGTCGGTGAGCAGCAGAGGAGGAGGAGGCTCATACGACTCCGACAACCTCTCTCTGTTTGTGAGCGATCTCTCCGACATTTGCAAGGAATTGGTAGGGTCTTCAGAAGAACATACGTCTTTCGCTGTTGCAATTCTGTTCGATGAAGAGATTGGCATTTTCAGTATTCTGGAATGCATCATGCGAATCCGCGACAAGAGTGTTGCAAAAGCCCGTGAAGACTGTTTGAAATTCGTTGAAGCTTTTGTCAAGCAAATTGGAGGACGTGCTCTTCCCCATGCAGCATTTCTGAAGGTGAGTGAGTGAATGAAATGAGTTTCTTCTTCTTCTTTTATACTTTTTTGTTTTTGTGTTTGAGGGTGTAGGGTTCTGAAGACGAAGAATTCTTGGTGCTTTTGTTTATTAACAGTGTGGCTGATGGGTGGGTGGGTGGGTGTCTGTCTCTGCCTAATATGCCTTCTTGCTTGCCAGGAACATTGTCTGAGAATTTTCCGGAGAGATGATGTCAAAGGTGTCCAAGCAGCAGCATTGAAGCCCCTTACTGTGCTGCTGGAATGGAGCATTTCGCACTCAAAGCAGCCTCCCAACTTCTCAGTGGATTGGGGACTTGCCAATGTGCTGATTGTTGAGTTTCGGCAAGCAAAATCACATGGAACATGTGCTTGAAAACAGTTCTCACCCTTTTTTCCTGCTTTCAAGATCTATGTACATATGATGTTGATGATGTAGGTTCCCATCAGTCCTCTTGCTATGGTGAATCAATCCATCAATTCGTTAGAATCAGATTTACTCTTGAATTCCTTGTGGTTAGTTTTTCTCATCATCATCAAAGTAACCTCTGCTGCTTTTTCAGCCAATTCATTGCAGTAACTTCATTGGTATCTTCTTCTTCTTCCTCCTCCTCCTCCTCCTCCTCCTCCTCCTCCTTTTCCTCCTTTTCCTCCTCTTTTATGTCTTCCTCTTTGTATAAAGTGATTGTGCTCCATTTTGGAAGAAGAAGGTGGAGAACAGAAGACAACACCCTGATGATTCCTTCATAATTTGCCATTGTTATGATGAGCTGAGCCCAAGTTCAATACCTGGAAGAAAGTGGGTGGTTTTTTCTTAAACCCTTTTGTGTGCATGTGGTGGTGGGGGGGATCTTGTAGTGAGATCGCACATTATTGTGCTGCTTGGGTACTTGGTTGAGAGTTTCAAGACTGCATTCAGTGAGGACCAGGTGAACCAACTCTTGCAGCTTTGTCTGAACACACTGGAAGCACAGTTACAACAACCCTCACACACGCTCCTGGCAGGAGCAATGAAGTGTCTTGACTCACTGCTCACTTGGTTTGATGATGAACTTCCTGCAGGAGGTAACAATATGTGTAATTGGCAATTGGTGGTTTTTTTCTTTTGGGGGGACAGGGGGGGGACATGATCACAGTTTTCCCTTAGGGTGGTGGGGTTGTCCTGTTGGGAAGCTGTCTCTTCATTTAGACCATGCACAGATAGATGGATATCTGAGAAGAAACGATGGGCTTCAACAACTTGCAGGTTCTGTAGTGAATTCACGGAGGTGCTTTGAATATATCGAGCAAGTATTGTGGCCTCGTGAAGACCTAAAGAGATACGAGGCGTTGAGAGGTATATCCTTGCACACTGTTGGAATTTCCCACTACACCATTTACCTTTTGGAGTTGCATGGAAGAGAAGTCGTAGAGATTTTTTTCATCTTTTAAGTAACTGCAAATTTGGACTCTCAAGCTGTGTGCATTTTAAGTTGCTTTTGTTTTGGAACTGGTACTAACCTGTCTTCTCCTGAGCAGTTACACTGAGATTGTTGTCACGGCATATGAACCTGTTTACTCTTAGATTTCTTGAAGAAGGCCCAAGAAACCTCAAATGGCTACAAAGCTACTGGTACTCAGTTCCTTTGATCCTTTTTTGTAAGTGCTGGAACTAGTTTGTTGTAAAGGAGATAACAGGCACCTGAGAAGAGTGAAGTTCTAATAAAAGGAAGACCTTTGTCTTCACACGTTGGTTGTTGACTTGGCATGTTGCTGCAGCACCCACACAAATGCAGTTCTGAGGGATGCAGCTCTTCCAGCTTATGATCGGTTTCTTGTTCATGTAAAAAGTCTGAAGCCATGATTCTTTGCTGAATCTGGGTTTCAAATGTTTGTTTTGACCACATGCGCAGGATTCCCTAACCTTGGATATGCCATCTGTTTGAGGAAGGGCTTGACTGTTTCTTCATTTCTGTGCCTGTGACCTTTGGAAACTCAATGTGACTTGTGTGTTATGATGTTGGTCACTGCAGGGAGCTAGGGCTCTTGTATCTGATAAGAGAGTGCAAAATGCCCAGCAAGTTTATACAGTAAGTGGCCATGAAGTCAAATTGTCAAAACAGAAACTGCAAAGTCTGCAGCTCATGGTACTTGGTTCAGTTTCAACTTCAGCAACATGGAAGAGATACCATTTGAATTGACATCATTTTTTTATATTTGTATACAGTGTTTTATACGTGATGCATTAGAAGTTCTGAACTCTCAAGGTGTGGATCCAATGCGGGTCTCTCTTGCAATACGCACAATTGGGAAATTAGCTGCACCAATTGCCAAATTTTCAGGCAAAGGCAGTCTCAAGGAGGCTTTCCATCGACTTCAACCTTTTGGTGCCTCATTGAGGTATAAACCCCTGAACAAATTGAAACATGATACTCTAAAACACCCAAATTGCAAACCTGAAAGAATTGAAAGTGATGACTTTCTACCATGCTTGAGGGAGTTGAGGAAGAGTAATGGTAAGAATGGTGGTCACCTGTACCCACTTTCATGGGAGGGCTCACTCCAGTAGTGGGACTGAACTTGAAACCTGTGTTCTCACAAGCATATAAGGAACTGGATGGACTGTGGTTTTCGTACTGGTGATGCTTTGGATAAATTGCCTGCACAGGGCTGGAGAGGCACGCAATGGGTCACTAGGACATGCTGTTACTCTTGTGGGGGCCTTTGCAGATATTGTCCTCCACTTGGATGATGTTGAAGATTTCATGGTTTACTTCATTGCTGAGGTTTGTTTTAACTCTGAGTGACTCTGGTTTCAGAAAAGTACCATGTATGACCTGCTCCTTAGCAATTGGATTCTTGCTCAATTTTGTAGTTGAGAACTCAGCGGGGAGATATAGGTTCATTCTTGAGTATGCACTCATTGAGCTTTGATTACATAGATGGTTGTAGTTTTCGTCTCATGGTATTGTTTGTGATACAAAAGGAGTGTTTGTGTTGCAGGTCACTGGCAACATCTACTATCAAGTCCCACAACTTTTTCCCAAGCAGAAGCACGCTGTTTACACAACACTTCGCAGTCTCTTCAAGGCATTGCATTCCAAAGGAGCTTTCTTTACCTTGTTCTTGAATACTGTAGGTGGGTGTGATGGTTGTGCCCTTCTGAAAGCAAAAGGGTTCAGAGGCTGATACATGTAACATACTGCATTTTGCTTACTGCATGGAATCTAAACTTGAGAATGTCTTTCCAGAGGTGGATGATTCTCTACAAGCATGTGGATATAGTAGTTTTCATACTTCCAGCAAGAGTTGGTCTTGTGAAGACTGCTGCTGTGGTCGACCTTCACCATGTTAAATTGGTTTTCTGAAGGTTGGTTTTCTCTTGGTTATTTGTTGGGTCTTTTTGTAGTTTGGTCTTCTCTGGAGAGATCAATGGAGCCAGTGGAAACTGCACCTGGTGAGGCGGAGGGGCAACTATGGCAGCATTATGTTGACCTCTGGTTTCATCTCCTGGATTTCTCTGTGGACGAGAAACATGCAAATGCACAGAACAGTGAAGGAGAAGATGATGAAGAAGAAGGCTCCAAAGAACTTGTCTCCACGGATATAGGAGATGTGGGCATTGATACTGGCCGTTTAAGAGAGTCTATGTTTGATGCAATCTTGCATTGTGTTATAAAAGCCATGAGAGAGCTGAACTTGAAATACCGAGTGAAGCCCACTGGCTCCAGTGCTCCCTCAGGTATATGCAGTAAACCTCGGCGATGTACAACATACACAAGTGTCAAAAGATTATGTTACAGGTTTTTGGTAGTTTTTGAAGATTGTTCCAGGAAAATTCTCTCCAATCATGCAACTGAAAGCAATTTTTTTTTGTCCTTGCATGCCATCACACATTTGATTGGTACCTTCAATTCCTGTAGTTGTCTGAGGTGTGGAGTTATATTTTAGCTCTGGAGAGTTGAGTTAAGTCTTTCATAGTGGTCTACAGTAGCACTTGGTTGTTTGAAGAATCATGCTCTTTTCTCTTGTTCCTTGATGACTGTAGAGGATACAGAGGTGGGTGCAATGGAGCCAGAAACTGAAATGGATGCAATCGAGCCATTGAATCCCTTGCACATGCGTAAGTTTCTCAATTTGGTAAGCAAACACTTTTCCTTCCAAAGAAAACAACACACTGTACACTGACTCTATTGCACACTAAGCCTATAATCACTAATTGCTTTGTAGTAGATTTGACCTACATGTGCAACCAAGTTGGTTAACACAGATGGCAGTCCTGTATACTGTGTGGTGAGCTGAAATCTGGGAATGTGGATGCCTGACTGGTAGACATATTGTAGCTTTCAAGCTCCTCAGCAACCATTATGCCACTCTTTCCTTTCGTTATAAAACATACCTTTATTGCAGCATTTCTTGTTTGCTCCGTTTGTTTTCTGCCTGGCAATTGATCTTCTGCAATTGAGGGTGCCTGAGCTGAATGATGCCTGATTTTACTAGATATGCTTTGGTGAAACAGGTGGAATTTGTGCAAGATCTACTTTCAGGGTGAGATCTCAAACTCAAGAGTAGGCTCAATGAAGATTTTGCATTGGAGCTCTAGTTGTTATGTATCTGTTCAGAGATGTGTATATCATTTCTAGTTTTATGTCAAATTCTAATTCCACCTGGTTGAGCTTCCCAGGGTTCTTCATCTGACCAAACAACTTCTGAATCTTTAGCTGTGAATCAGCTCCCTTGTTGTGATTCTAATAAGGCGTTTTTTTGTCCTTGGCATATTTGGGTATGGAAAGTCCATTTGGAAATCTGTTTCTAAAGTGGACTTATCCTTTTGGTCGCACTATCATCGAGCTCTCAAGTGGATATCCTCTTATCAGTGGCTTCTACAAGCTGTTGGCAGTCACCATAAAATTAGCAGACTCCAAGAATTATTTTCTTCCAGGTTGTTCGACAAGTTCTGGTGGTGACAACATGCAAGTATCTCAGGATATTGAAGTTGATATCAATGGCAGCAGTAATGTAAGCATCATTCCAACCTGCTTCTGAAGACACTGGTGTACTTTATCATGTTTCTTCTTTTCTAGTCTCTTGTTGGCTGATGACATGGAAGAGACTGGGGGGGTGTGAAAGAATTTGGATTCGACAGAAATTAACATTCCACCTGAAAAAAACCTCCACCATGATGCCTCATTGATTCAGGCAGGAGCATTTGTTTCTCGCGAAGATCGGTGCTTATGCATGGAACTTTTTCGCAAGTATTTGCGAGAGGTATTGGTAGCCAGCAAGCGATACAAACTGGAGCTTCTAGCTGCCTGCCTTAGGCTATGCCTATCTGCACCTCCGGCCCTGATTGAAATTGCTCCTTTGATTCAACCTATGCGCAATGCTCTCAAGATTGGACTTAGATATCCTGAAAGCACTTGTTTTTTTTCTGCTGACTTTGGATCTGATGTCACATGTGTATATATATCATGCAATATTCTACTCACATAATTGAATGTATAGTACAAAAGATGGGAGAAAATATGTCCCCATTTTGTGCACTGGTATTCCAATGGTCTTAGTGGGCTAAAAGATGAAAACATTAATGCCAAACACACTCAAGACCAGCAGGATGTGACAGAGGAATCAGTTTTGCACTTAGAATGTGAAGTGGCGAAAGTGTTAGATTTCTAACTTCCCCTCCCCATAGGAAGGGAAAAAGCAAAAGAGATTTGGATTGACGATCCTTGACCGACACTTCATAAACATACCCACCTTTGGGAGCAGTGGCAATGGATGCACTGGAGCGGTGGCAAATGATGTTTCCTAAAGAACTTCAGAGGTGGCTCCCTGAAATTGTTCCTTGCTTCAATGACTATTTGGTCCAGGTGGAAACTACAGAAGTGTCTGAATCAGAGAATGTTGTAGATTCCCCAGCTGCTGCAAGTAAATCTGCCAATGTAGGGACCATTTCACGAGCTCAACTGATGCGAATCAGGCAAGCCAGAATCAAGGAATCACAGGTAAAAAAAAACCATCTCAACATTATTGGTTCTCTTTTTTTTCCCATGAAGTATGTGTTGCTATGGGGAAATTAACAAGGTGGGGAAGATAAACTTGTGTCCCTGGTTTTTTTGGGTGTTGCAGCCTGGACCCTTTGAGCTTGTCCAAGTGAGAGTACAGAAGTTTTTGGGACGCATTGGGGGCTTTGCCCACTTGCTAGTCTCAAGTGTTGATTTGCTTCAGCTAGCTGGTACTGGAGGTTTGGCATGGGACCCTGTTGATCGAGTGAAATTTACTCTTCCATTCCGGGACACGAAGCCTGACATTTGGCTAGGTAATTAGATTTGCATCCTAAGACTTTGGTTTTCTTCTTTTCTCTGTTGTTATCATTGTTTGTTCTAGCTAGCCAGTGACAGGAGTTTTGATACATTTTCATCATCAGACTCGTTGCTCCCAAGAATAGTGGAGCTTGCACTCTCTTCAAGTGATCGGCGGACTAAAGTAACTGCAAGTGAGCTTCTGCATGCAATCTGTCTGCTTATGCTTGGAATTGCTGCCAAGGGACCAACCCGTCGTCGAAATGAAGAATTGCCATCAGTATGTTGTTTTATGGCCTTGAACAAAAAGCACCCTTCGATTAGATTAGATTCGATTCAATTAGATCTTCTGTTTTCATTGACAGTTTCTGTTTTCATTTGCCCTCCAAAGTCCTATGGTTTCCTGCAATGTAGACCCAAGCATCAGTAAGTTTGTTCTTGATTTGTGGGTAGGAGACTAGGTGATCTGAAGCTGTGTGTAAATGCGAGTTTGTGATAACAGAATGCTGTTGTATCTGAATGTCCCACAGGTTCACTTTGACAAGCTTTACCGTCAATTGTTTCCAGCTGTCTTGCAGCTTGCAACAGATGTTGAACTGGTAAATTTTGGATCTGATTCTTGTATCCAGTGCTTGCAACTATGGTTGTTGGTAGGCGTTGAATGCATTCCAATTTGGACCTGAGTGTATTCTCACCACCCCTAGTGGATTTTTCAACCACAGGTAACAAGGCAGCTCTTCAGAGAGTTTGCAAAGCAGCTCACACACTGGCTCACTAGCAACCAGCAGAAGGAGAATCCTGAAACTATGGCCCTTCTCGACGCAATTTTAGATGGGCTTGTTGACCCAGAAAATGGCTCCCTCAGGTCCATGCCCCTCTACCCCTGTGCTCAAATGTTTTCTCATGAAGCTAATTGTACAAAAGCAGCAAATCCACCAATGGAACCACAAAAGACACAATGAAGGATGCAAAACTGAAAGGTAGGGAGCAATGCAAGGTTTGAAGGGTAGAGCTGAAGAGGTTGGATACTTACAAGATGCTTAATTCATGTACTCACATTTTAACACTCTATCTCTTTTGATGTTGTGGATGCAGGGAGTTCTGTGCAGATTGTTTTGCTGAGTTTATGCGCTGGTCTGTTCGGCATGCCCCCCCTGAGGTTACTGGCTCACCTGTCAGGTTCCCTTTGGATAATGATGATGCACTTTGTGGTTATAGTCTAGATCTGTTTGAATAATACAGTTTTATACTTCTTGTCTTGCCATACCTTGTGGCTATAGACTGTCTCAGTTCTGATAGAAAGCTGTATCAAGAAGGGATTGCAGGAGGAGAAAGACTATTTCCTGTGTCTTCATGGTTGGCAAGGAAGAAGATGTCAGGAGCTTAAAGAACTAAACCAACTGAAGTGGTGGATCTTGGCAGGCTGATAACTTTGCAAATGTGACCTCAATGTTAAGAAGGGTGTACAATCGGATGGACCACCCAAACCCATATCACAGACTTGGTGCAGCAATGGCAGCACATCGCATGTACCCAGTTCTGAGAGAAAATGGAGCCATTGTGGACCGCCACATATTTGAAATTCTATTCTTCTGCATCAAGAGCTTGAGGCTCGCCGAAACTGATGATGAACAAATTGGTCTCTCTTGTCACCTTCCTGTTAGGGTGCCCCCTCATCGCATCCACTATATCTTGTATCTTATTCTTGAGTTATGCAGTTGGGGTTGACACTAATTGATAGTGTGTGGTGTATCATCATGTCTTTTATGTGCAGGCACAGTGAAGCAATTGAGCAAATTGCTTGACCTTTTGCAGAGGTTGATCCAGCGGAACATTACTGCCTTGCAACGCAAACGAAAAGACAGGCTTTTGTTTTTGTCTTTGGGCGATTTCTTGGAGTGGCTCTTCCATCAAACAGGACAGATAAATGAAAAATGCCGCAACAAGTGCATGAATCTCTTCAGCTCCATCTGTCTACTCTCACCTGGTAATAGCAATGCTGTCGTTACTGTGATTCTCTGCTGTGAGCATTTCATATTCATTTTCTTATTTCTTCTATTTTGTACTTAGTATCTGATGGCATTTCTCTCATGCATGCAGAGGGGTCATCTGCAAGTTGGGTCCAAGCCAAGATTTTCTCGGGTGCCCATTTCTATCAATCCCTGAAGCCTTTTGATTTGGAAATGGAGTACACCATACTGCCTGAGAAACACTTGTTCTCTTTGCAACCAATGCAGTTGTGGCTCACACATTTGATGCGGACCTTGCATTGGTTTGAGTGGGCTCTGCGGGAAAAAATTGTCAAAGTGGAGGAGCTGGTGGAAGGGGAGAAAACATGTTCCCTCCATATTATGGCAGGAATTTCAAGGTTTTTACAAGGCCTATTGTTGTCACAATATTCGTCTCTCCACCTTAGTGACCTAACTCCTTCAGAGCGTGAGTCCTTTGGGGTTCTGACATGCAAGGTAGTCACATGTCTTTTGAACTTGTGCAATCAACTACTGTCTGAGAAGAGCTTTCTTATGACATTCTTGGGTGAAGGAAGTTCAAGCTTTCAGAAACTAATCTCATTGGTATTATTGCGGCCCCGAGAACTGGGTTTTGTTCTAACTGAGCCCAAAAAGGCACAGGATCTGGCAAAGCTAGCAATGAGAGTCTTGTGCAGGTTGATGGAGATTTGCCCAGCAGTGAAAACTGAATTTGTACAACTGCTGAAGAGTTTGATGGGAGGGGAGAATCCTGCTGCATATGATTTGAGGTCTCTGAGCTTTGATCTAGAAAAGTCTGGGAGGATTGAGGGCTTGGGATTTGAGGATGCAATGAGCCTTCTCAAAGGTTACCAACAACTCAATCAGGCTGGGGTCCTCTTGGCAGTTATTGGTAAAGAATCTGCTGCTGTGATGGGTGAGCAGGTGATGCTCAATGTCTTCAGAATTGATCAAGAGTGCCCTCCTGGACTTGAACCCATTGCATCAGAGATATTGGCTCTCTCAATGTGTCTGGGGGTTCGAGTAAAAAGATTGCTGGATCTTGTTTTAGATGAGAAACCCATTTCTTCTCAGAGGAACAACCCTCAGAAGCTCACAGCTGGTGAAGTATTCTATGTGAATTTCAGGAGGACAATTGTTCAGCAGGTTAAGTTTTTCTATCGTGAATGCCTGGCGCTTCTTCTAAAGGCGGCAGCAGCTGGAAACCGCACTTCACGGTTGCTTTTGACTGCTTTACTTGATGATTACTTGAAGCCAGGAGGAATGGGGGATAGCATCACAAAGGGTAGTTTTCTGAAGGAGTTCCTTCAACACCTTCCAGCTCTTGCACCATCCTGCACACCAGAGGCTTTTCTTGTCCAGAAGCAGTTTTTTCTGGAAGTACTCCACAAGTTGCTGCTGATGGATACAGCTCATGACACAGTTCTTTTGCATGGCCAACCCTGGTTTGCTTTCATCATGGATACTTTCATTAGATTCCTCCATGGGTCTCATGTGGAGGTTTCAGACAGCTCTTTTGGCAGAAGTGCAGTCTTTGCCCTAAAATGCTCATCAATTGCTCTCATACCATTTTTCTTCAATTCCTCATTGGATCAAAACCTGAAGGAAACGCTGAGTAACTCCTTGAGAAGAATCGTGGCTGATCATTTACTAGTTCGGGATGCTGACCTGCCAAGAGGCTCAAATCAGAGATCCAGTTATGTCCAGATGTTGAGCACATTGCTTGGGGCGATATCAAGGAGCAAGAGCCTGGAGCTTCTTGAGGTTCTCTTCCCTCTCCTCCAAACTCCCACAAAGCTGTCTGGGAAGCTAATCTCGGAGACGGTTGATGCGTTTTCCAAGTTCATTGGCGAAAGGAGGACTGAAGCTTTTGATCTCTGTTATCGAGTAATCAATGATTCCAGCAAGACACTGTTGCTGAGACGCTCCATTTTAGAGAGTGTTTTTGGACCTCTGGTAAATGCATCACCATCCAGTTCTGTCACTTCATGGTATGCTGAGCACATGAAGTCTTTTCTGGAATCTCTGCAAATGAACTATAACACCATTGATGCAGAGAAATGGGCAGAAGAAGTTACAACCAAAATTTGCCACTTTGGGTTAGTTGAGCTTCTATATTCGAGAGTAAAGGTCCAATTGATCAGAGATGAGATCAACCCAGTGGTAGAGAAAGACCTCATCTTGAAAGCCTATGCAGAGACCCGGCCACCCAAAGGTCACTCGGATGACACCCCCTTCCCAGAACATGAAAAGGAGTGGAGAGATCTTCACATTGCAGCTTACAATTGCTTGGCTGCTGTTCTCACATGCACAAAAGAGTCAATGGCACATTTCTCAGCACTGACTGAAGACAAACCTGGAAGATTTCGCTGGAGATACCTCATTGATCTGAACAAGGTTTATGACAATCTGGCAGTAGAAACTTCGCAAACCATTGCTGCAAATCAGGCAGTGAGAGGATTAGCTGTGGAGATAAAAGTTCGGCAGATGCGAGCTGCAGGAGCTACCTCTGGGGTAAATGCAACACTCTCTTCTCAGTATATGGTCACCGCAAGCCTAAGTCAGGAGCCTGCTCTCATCACTTCCTTTGTTGGAGGCCATGCAAACCATCCAGTTGCAGCAGAGAGCTTAGATTCAAGTTTATTGCTAGGGGAAGATGAAGAAGGGTTGGTGAGTTCAACAGAAGGGAATGATTCGGAACAAAGGGAGGATCCAGGATCTAGCGAGCATGTTATTGATGCTGCAGTTATCGACCAGGATGACTTTGATCAACACCCATGCATGAGAGTGATCTTGCATGTAATTCAGCATCTACATTCTAAGTTTGGAGAGGTGTATCGTGGGTCACAGACTATGCCAGACTGGATGCGGTTGCTCCACAACACATTTGACAATTCATGTAAGTTCTACTCTGGTGCTTGTCTTCTCTGCAGATCCTTGATCTACTGTTTCTAGCAGAGTTTCAAGCAGAGAGTTCCTCAGAGAGGTCTTGTCTGATACCAATATCTTTCTGAAGAGATCATTTTTCTCCTCTTGTAGGTACACACATCAATGTGCGTCTCTTTCTTGCTAAGGTGGTGACAAAGGCACGGGCAGTGTTCGCTCCTTATGCATCTGCATGGTTCCAGCCCTACATACAAACCATCCTTCAAGATCCAGAAAAGTCAGGAGGCCTTAGCTTTCACTATATGCTGCGGGACATCTGCATCACGATACTGCAGTGGAAGATGCCAGCCCCACCAGATAATGGGCTTGCAACCAAATTCGTGCAGCATTTGATTCGAGTGGCTGGGCATGGATCAAATCAGGTGTTGCGTGCGAATGTAGACATCATCCGTCTCTTTCTCGAGAACTGGAAGGATGGCATTGCACTAGAGAGGAAAGCAATATTGCAGTATTTGGTAGCAGGAGGGAGAAAACCGGACATGAACAACTCAGATGTTAAGCAGAAACGCTTAGTTGGGTTGCAGTTATTAGGGGCTGTTGTTGCGTCAGGATTTCCAATTTATGATCCTGCAAATGATCCAACAGTCTTAGAGCATGAGATTGCTGAAGCATTGTTTAACAATTTAACTGTGAGGACAAAGTACATTTATGAAGCTGCTGCAGAGCTTCTTGGCATCGTTTTGAAACACAGGAGTGAATCCAAGGAGTTGATTCTAGATCAGTTTATTGAGACAAGATTAACAGAGGTCCTCAAGAATTTGTATAATGCTTCAGAGTTTGACAGGTTTCTTAACATCCTGGACAAGTGTACTGTGCGCTTCCCAAAGTTTCTTGAAGGCTTTGGGTACTTGGTGGTTGAACAAGTCCCCAGATTGTATGGAGTTTATAAGTCAATTGCACTAGATATACTTCTACGGAATCCAAGTTGTGATGGGAGTCTGTTCAACCAAATCTTACCATCTCTCCCTAAAGTCTTGACTCACAGGGATGAGATTGCCCAGCTCAAGTTCTTGCAACTTCTTGCAGTGCTATTAAAGGAGGTTAATGAAGATAAAATCAGTGAGCGTGTGCTTCCTGTTCTATGTGACACGTTTGGTGTGCACGAGAATGTAGACTGCCGGAAGCTGTATTATGACATCCTTATTTTCCTACATCAAAGCAAAGGAATGTCTGGGAATCAGCTTTTGTGTCAATCATTGCTCCTAGGCCTTTGTGACCGATCAGATGTGGTCAAAGAGAGTTTGCAGACGTTTTGGCACACCCAACTTTCTCAGGTAACATCTTCTTCCTTTTATCCTTTCTCTCAGTAGTAGTAGTATCAGGCCTTTCCTTCATAGGCCAGAGATGTTATGGATTGATTTCCTGGCCTTTTTTTTTGCATTGTTGTGGTATTAGTTATCCTAAACCTAAACACTTTTTCATTTTCTGTTGTGGCAGGATGTAGGAGAGCGGTTCACTCAGCTCGTGAAACAGATGTATGACCCAACAATAGAAGAACACTGGGCACAATCTATGAATTTTCTTTTCCTCAAGGTACTCACATGAATCTCTTGTGTCCACACCTTTTTAGATGCATGCTGCAACATCTAATGTTGGAAATGTCCTGGGGAAACTTAGTATTTTTTTGTTGTCTTTCCAATTTTCTGAATGTGTCTTTCGTACTTTGTGTGTTTGGCATTCTGGTGGTCTTGCAGTTGTGTGAAGATTCAGTTGATTTCAGGCGCCCCATCTTTACTGCTCCTCTCGCTGACTGTGAATTTCATGAGTATTCAATTAACACATCATGGACGGCTGGTGCAAGCCTACCCATGACACCACTTTTCTCCAACACACAACTCCATTCTGGTCCAGCTAGTATGGAACCCTCACAAGGTGGCCTCTCAAGCCTTCCAGGCAGTGAAAGAAATAACATGGATGATGTTACAGTCAGCAAACAGCAACAACTGCCATCAGGCATGATTCGTGCAACCATGACCCCATCTCTTTCACTTGCGTTTACACAAACTCAGGGGGGAGGAGGAGGGGGGTTCAGCTCCACACAGGAGGGTGCCACTGGTAGTAGTGCTCTATTTGCAATGTCACAAAGATCTGCGACCACTGACTACACTCAGTCTGTGGTACAAGAGGGTAAAACACCTCTTGACTCTTCTACAAATCTTCGGCGAAGGATTCTTCACCCTGCTGCCGCTCACTCACAGGTAAAAGTTCAACCTTGCACATGATAAACTACGGTCTCTTAATCAGGACGACAACTCTTTTCAAGACGGGTGTGAAATGTCTATGTTTGTCCTCAAGCCAAGCATATCAGCCCATCTACCTTCTGTCTTGCAATCATATTACTCATACACTGATCTCATATGCGCCTCTTGAGTGCTATACCAATATCATGAGAGAGTCTTCCTTCCCCTACTATTATTGTCTTCATGTGATGACGCTACAAAAAACTGGATGTGATTTACATTTGCAGAAGAAGCTTATAACCTCCTATGCTATGATGGGCAGGTCTTATCTGGGGTGATTCGTGCAAATAGAAGGCGTGAGGCTCGAGCTGCCATTCAGGCATTGGAGCGTGCTAACAAAGTGCATATGATGAGACACTACCGTACTGGTAGGACTTGCTTTTCTGAACTGGATTGGAAATGGTGCTGATCGTTTGCTGATTGCTGGAAGATCTGTGCCACTCAGGATACATTAACAAGACTATTCTTGAGTGTAACATATGATCTCAAACCCTTCTGCAACTAATTGGGTTGTCTGGTGCAGGGGAGCTGCCTGACATTGAAATCAAGTATGAAGAGATTCTGCGTCCGTTGGCTGCATTGGCAGAACAGGATGCAATCTTTGCAAGGCTTCTACTCACCCTTCTTTGCAAAGCTATTTATTGTTTGCCTTCAGTGGGTCGAGATATCAGGGCTGATGTTAGAATAGGACTCGAGGCTGCCTTGCAGCGAACTTGTAATGGCATCTCCTTTGTCAGCTGTGTGCAATCTCTGTGTCTCCAAGATCCGGAGATCTGGATTTCACCAAAACTAGTAGGCTCCGTGAGTCGTAAGTCTACAAATCTTCATTCTGGCATTCTTTTGCTCGAGAATGAGATAATGCATGAGACATTCCCTGAGCCCACAGCTGAACGCAACAAGAAGCGTCATAGGGGACAGGGAGGGCAAATCAACCTGGAACAACAACAACGTCCACTTGAAGATGCTTGGTTGGAGCTTGCCCAGTTGTACAAAGTTGTGGGAGAGGAGGACATAGTTCTTGCACTTTTCCAGAAACATTTGACCAAGCATGAAATAACCCACAGAGCATTGGAAGCTCAACTTGCTGGAGATTTCGAACAAGCAAATGCACTATATGACAAACTCACTGGATGGCATCAGAATGGTAGACTGCTTACTGCACTTAGTGTCTTGTTTACCTCCAAGAGGCCATGTACTTCAGGAAGTCCTTGGGGATGTTCTGCTTGGTTAAATCATTTGTCTTTCATATTTGCTGTTGCCTTGTGGGTCTGCAGGCACTGCAAGGAGTGAGCACCACTGACTTATTGCATTTTCCATTGGGTTTTCTTTTTCTTGTCTTCTTCTTCCTATTCTCAGCCAGAATCTTAAAAGCTAGTGTTGTGGGTCTTTCAAACAGGTGCATTGGAGGGTGCAGTATCAAGCACAGAAATAGATATGTGGTATAACGAGCGCCTTTCTTGCCTGATGGAGCTGAATAACTGGAACGTGATTATTCAGGAGACTTTGATGGAGATAATGGATGATGGTTCGGAGGAGCCACAGTATCAAAAACTCTGGCAGCCTGAAAGGCAGGATCCATATCTCAGTTTGTTTATAAGAGGAGCACTCAAAGTCACAACTCATCATACTTCCCTTATGGAGTTTATCCAGGCTTCTTTTGAGGATCCTATCAAGCGAGAAGTTCTGTTGAAAGAGTTTGGCACTTACCTGGCAACTGCAGCAATTGTAAATAGTGATTGGGACAGAGCATGCTTTATCCTGGGACAGTGTTATAGAAATTTCAGAAAGAGGTGGTCCGCCCTGCATCCTCTTGCAGTTTGGGCCCGCCATCTCGAAGTTCGCCAGCTTCAGAAGATCATTGAATTGGATGAATTTCTGAATGTCATTGTTGAGGGCAAATGCAAGGACTTTCCCAGGTACCCATTCTTATGTTTCACATGGTTTCCAGAAATTATCCTCCTTTCCTTTCCTTTCCTGTTGTCTCAATAAGCAAATAAGAGTCATAAGATAGTTTTCTTCCCAAAAATCCAAAATTCAATTTGCACCCAAATCTATATATGCATCAAAAGAACCAGCTAGTCATTGGACCAAGCTTATGATTTAGATGACTGACTAGCAATGACTGTCTTGGGCATGGTCACACGATTATAATTGGCAGGTTGGTTCAAGAATGGCAAGAACGGTGGCCATCTTCTCAGCTGGATGACGTAGAGGCTTGGGATGACATAGTTCAAAACCGGCTGATATTCTTCCAAAAGTTTCAGGACACACAAGTCCAAACTGGCACCAATGGGACACAAGGTGGAGATGGAGGAAAGATATCTGTTGCCAAACTTAGTGCAGAGAGAAGCCTTTTATACTTCAAAGCAGCCCATGGATTGATGAAGCGAAAAGCATACACTGTTGCAGAGGTTTGAATCATCATTGGCTTCAGTTGAACATTTCAGGGAGTTTACTGTTGTCAGGTGTGACACAAAGAGTAATGTGTGTTGCATGCATGTGAAGCTAGACTGGCATGTTGTTGCAAGAGCTAGATGCAGAGTTGTGATTCCGTGCAGTGTGCTCTGCTACAGGCATATATGTCTGCTTATTTAGACTCAGAAGGCAAAGCTCCGAAGAAGGACAAGCTTTACTATGCCTTTTTCAAGTCCTTTGTGAAGCTCCGGTGCCTGCAGGCTGATCGTTTGGGATCATTGGAAGAGAGGGTCGAAAGGCTTCAGGAGGTGCTTCAAACTTTTCACTCTGCCACAGTTACATATATGTTGCACTGCCCCTGTTTTTTATTATTGATTCTTTCTTACTTCCAGTGTTTGTCAATGGTGGATAGAATGTGCATTCCAGGATTCTTGCATTTGGTCAGTCTGAGCACAACCTTTTGTGAGCAGTGAGATGATGATGATGTCATCTGGATTCAGTTATTGTTGTCTTTCTTTGTTATCAGGTTCTTGATTATATCAACAAACAGGATCGACAGCTTATGCAAGCCTTCAAAATACTTGAAGGAAATGTCTCTGCTCAACTTGCATGGGTAAAAATTGAAAGCATAAGCATGGAAGATGCAGAATCCACTAAGGTTAAGACTTGTCTCTCTCTTTTGGGATCAGCTTTCAAGGCATACTCCACAGCAGTGTCCCAAGGGGCCTCAGCTCAGAGTAAGTCTTCAATGGCTACATCTAATCCACGTGCTGCAGCCAAAGCATCCCTCAAGTTTGGTCTTTTCTGTGATGAGCTCCTGAGGGTCTTTACAAAGCCAAAGACAGGGGATAAGTTACTGGAGGGAATTGAGGATGAGAGGAAACCCTCATCTCAGCTTCTGCCGGCATTGCAGTACCCTAGTCTTGTTGTAAGGCATATGCTGAATGCACTAGCCCTTGACAGCTCACTTCAGGCACAGCATTCAGTAGCCAGGCTCCTGTCTCTCATTGGGCAGTATCCGGAGACCCATGGGGAGTTTCAGCAGCTTGTCAGTCATGTGAGCAGCTGGGTTTTCATTGCCTGGATTCCACAAATGCTTGCAGTAATGGATGAGAAAGAAGGGGCTGCACTTGTGGGAGTTTTGGAATCCATAGCTGAGTCTTACCCACAATCTCTCTACTTTGCATTTCATGTGAGCAAGACTGATTTCAAGGTGACAGGCTCCATTCGGACGCAGCAGTTGGAATCTCTCTTGAGGAACACACTACTGCAAGGTGTCATTCGAGGATTGGAAGATCTGACTTTTCCAGAGCAACGAATGCGAGATGGCCTCTTAAGAATTATGAGTTTCTTGCACAGTGGTGATCCAGAGAAAGCCCAGGCCTGCTTTCATGAAATGTATGAGGATTGTCTAGATACACATGCATTGAATAGCACTAACCGACTTTCTGGAGAATATAATCTCAAGTTTGCTCGTGACTGGGCACCCCGCATTGTGAGTCCACATTATATGCCATCTTCCTCATATCTGTGTTTGTTTCCACATGCCAGGAAAAAAGTGGGTAACATAGGGGAGACATTGGAGCTGGACCAGGGACAAAGTGCATAGATCAAGCTCAGTTCTGTAGATCAATGTGTCTTGAAAAATGCAGTGGGTAAACAGTGTTGTGTGTGCAACAGGTAAAGGAGATGGGACATGATGGGAGTAAGCTGCTTTCAGTGGATCCAAAGACCTTTTCAGCTTCGATGAGCAAATTGCTAGAACAACTGGCCAGAAGCATTCCAGGTGGAGGAAGGAGCAGCCTGGCCACAATCTCCAAGTGGCTTGCTGATTTTGATCAATTCAAAGGCTTGGAAGGAGACAGGAGGGATGGCAAACTTGAAGGATGGAGAATAGAGATCCCTGGCCAGTACAATGGTTTAAAAGCTCCAGATTTGTGTTCGAATGTGCTGCTGATGGGTTTTGATCAAGTCCTGATTACTCTCAAGTCAAAACAGCGACCAAAACTTCTGACCATGAGAGGCTCTGATGAGAAGGAGTACAAATTTGTTGTTAAGGGAGGTGAGGACCTACGACTAGATCAGCGAATTGAGCAGCTCTTTGAAGTGATGAACGGTGTTCTAACAAGAGACTCAGCATGTTCTGGCCGGAGGCTCTCCATCCGAACATATGCTGTGATTCCAGTTTCAAAGAAATGTGGGCTTCTCCAGTTTGTGGAGAACACAAGCACCTTGGAAGATGTGATGAAAGATGGATTGTCATCACATATAGCAGCCCTTATGCAGCAGGGTCAGAAACCTGCAGAAATCTCACCTGATAAATGGCTTGTGAAGGTGCAAGAGCAGTATGCAGAATGGGTTGGGAGGCGAGGTGGAACAAAGAACATGATGGAAAACTATCACAATTTGTACAAGAAAGCTGATCACAAAGAAGTATCTCTGAAGTTGGATGCTTTTAGAGCTCAGCTACCAAGGGATGCCCTGCGCATGGGATTTTCAAGGTTGGCAACAAGTGCAGAATCATACCTAGCGTTGCGGAGTAACTTTTCCCGGAGCCTTGCTGTGTTAAGTATTTGTGGTTATATTGCAGGGGTGGGCGACCGACATCTTGCAAATACACTGGTGGACATGTGGAGTGGCACCCTTGTGCCTATTGACTTTGGCTACAGTTTTGGCACAAATGTGCTCCTCCTTCCAGTCCCAGAGCTTGTACCATTTCGATTGACAAGCCAGCTCACAAATTTCCTTCTCCCATTAGATGCAGTTGGTCTGCTACGTAGTGATATGGTGCGTATCATGGCTGCTCTACATGGAAGTCGTGACATAATCTCAGCTGTGATGGAGGTGTTCGTGAAGGAGCCACTGGTTGATTGGAAGCAGGAGGCAGTAAAGCTGAAACGTGCCCGAGGAACTAGGGTAGGAGGGCCTACAAGTTCAGGATCTGGGCTTGAAGAGATTGATCTCCAGGTATTGGTGTGAGTGCATTAGGCCCCAGTCAAGCCAGGCTAGATGTAATTGGGTTTCTTCTAGAGGTTACCTTCATGCTTATGACATCAGTTCACTCATCCCCTGTACCCATTCAGCTTCTACTGGGCACCTTAAACCTATGTTGGATTCACAAGACATATCTATGTATATTTGTTCCTGATGATGAGTCTGTTGACGGCCCCCTTCATTTCTTGTTGCTTCTTTGTCACCCAAGGATTTGGTCTTAATAAAATGTTGTTGGCACCAGGAAGCAACAAATCCTGAGCAGGAGCATGTGGAACTGAAGGTGGAAAATGCCCAGCACAAATTGGAGTTATGGAATCCAGCAGAGATCACCATAGCGGAGCTCTGGTCATCAGTGCATGCAAACAAGCCATATACAGGAGTTCTAGAGGCAATTATCCGTGGTGATCCACAGCGCAATGCCCGTGCACAAGTTCCAGGTAAAGTCTGCAGAACAGTTCAAGAGCAAGTAGACTGCTTGATAGATCAAGCAACAGACCCAAACTTACTGGGCCGAATATACGTAGGCTGGCAGCCTTGGGTTTAGTTTGTAAATGCAAGAATGGAACTCTTGCATTCACAATGAGGGGAAGAAAGACAAACTGACAAAAAGATAGTGTTGACATAACAAAGATCCAGGTGTTGTGAGATATGCAGTCTTTGAGCCAGACTATTGATGCCCCTCATCTCTAGCCAAGTCTGGGTTGTTGTGGCACCTTCAATCTCACTGTTTTGTTGAATGTATAAATGTCCTTGTTGTCATTAATGTTGACTGCAATAAGGAAATATCAATGATTGAGTTATAGGATTAGACTAGGAAGGGAATTAGCTGCTCCATCCAAAGGATTGGAACACCAAACCAACAGGTACTACCATTGCTGGTCAAGGATTTTTGAGACCTAGGCCATGTCTAGTGCCTATCCAGTTGATTCTTGAAGGTCCTCTGCTGCCTTATGGATAGAACAGAGTGTACATACCTCTTTCAATTTTGGAGGCATTAGGGTGTACATACCCCTTTCAATTGTGTGCTCGAGTCAATTTATGTGCATGGCACCAATGAATGCAGTGCTGTAATTTCGTGAGGCTGCTAGTGAATGTTTGGAAGGATCCAGAAGATGAAAGAACAGGCATGTAGTGAGCAATGGACTGATGATAGGGATGTTGCACTATGTTGATCAAGAGGCATTCTGAGTAAGGAGGAGAACAAGATGTATGACTGGAGAGTGTATGAACATGGTGATTAGTGTGAGACTAAGTTGAATCATCTAGCCACTGATTTTTGGTCTGTATGATAGAAAGTGTGATCCTTTTAGCACCAGCGAACATTAGTAATTTTGTTTTGTCTCTGATCTTATTGTGAAAGAGTGTCAAACTCTCCTGATTTTTTTATCTCTGCTTCAAAAAACTAGGAGTTTATCTGGATGCTCTATACCTTGTTTATCTCTAGATGATGTCATTGGTGCAATCCTCATGAAGCTGTAAGTTGATGGTGTGTCTTTCATTTGTGTTAGAATTGCTTATGGGTATCTAGCACAGCAAGGGGGTGTGTAGTGAAGAATGGTTGTAGAGCTGCTGCAGGGATCTCTGTTGCAAGTGGTCAATCCATGGACTAGGTGGAGGAAAAATCAGAGGGCCTACAGAGAGTGAATTGCTCAAAAAGAAAAAAATGTTCACCCCTTTCTTGTTCTCATAGCTTTGAAATTGTGAATTGAAGTTTGGTCTTTGAAGTTTGATGTCTATTTCTGGAAGGAAAGGACCTGAAAGAACCCCTGGTCTTTGAAGTTCAATCTCTCTTTCCTCTGGTTTTTGGGAAGATTATTATATGCGTATCTACACCCACTGTTGGGAGCTGGTGAACTCAGTGGGTAGTCATGGCAGCTCGTCACTGCCGTTCGTGATGAAGGTGATGGTCTGTCACTTTGTGAGCGACTCTCATGAGGTTATGACTGCACTCATTGTCGTGTTACCTTTAATTGTTG
>Ga0209611_10003374_pt1 | contig 27738 bp, 18 predicted proteins | sample S1TSphgellanicum_3_FD_187693 | JGI IMG/M metagenome (GOLD analysis project Ga0209611, IMG submission 187693) | Host-associated microbial communities from peat moss isolated from Minnesota, USA - S1T2_Fc - Sphagnum magellanicum MG (SPAdes) (version 2) | ecosystem: Host-associated > Plants > Peat...
CGCGCCTCCTCAAAGAGCCCAATGATCTGCCAGGCTGGCTGCTGCTCGGTCGCTCGTATCTGACCCTGAACCGGTTGGACGACGCCATCGTCGCCTACGACCATGCGCACCGGCTGGACGCCAACAGCGCCGACGCCGCCATGGGGTTGGGCGAAGCGATGAGCCTGCGCGCCGGCGGCGAAGTCACTGGGCCGGCCGGAGAGCTGTTCGAACAGGCGCTGAAATCGGCGCCCGACAACCCGCAAGCGCTGTTATTCGCCGGGTTCGCCGCCGCGGAGCGCGGCGAACCGGAGCTCGCGCGCAGCCGCTGGCAGGCCCTCAAGGCGTTGGACCCGCCGCCGCAAATATTGGAAATGATCGATGCGCGCATCGCCTCGCTCGGATTGGCGGCCGACAACTCGGCGCCCGGGCCGGGCGCGGGTACGCAGGCGGGGCCGGGGAGATCGGCGGGGCCGGGGATGAGCGCGTCGGCGGGGCCGGGAGTATCAGCGGGGCGGAGCGCGTCGGCGGGGCCGGGAGTATCAGCGGGGCGGAGCGCGTCGGCGGGGCCGGGCGCGTCGGCGGGGCCGGGCGCATCGGCGGGGCCGGCCGCGTCGGCCGGGATGCCGGCGGCGCCGGGGACGAGTGCGTCGGCCGCGGGGACGAATGCCTCGCCCGGGGGGTTAACGGTGCCGCAGGTTACCGTCAATATAACGCTCGCACCCGCGTTGAAATCGCGATTGGTTTCGGAGGCGCCGATGTTCGTGTTTGCGCGTGACCCCGGCAGCCCCGGTCCGCCGCTCGCCGCCAAGCGGCTGACCAGCAGCGCGATAGGGACGCAGGTTCAATTGACCCCGGCCGACTCCGTGATGCCGGGGCGGGCGCTGACGGCCGGGCAACAAGTCTCGGTCACGGTGCGCGTATCATTCAGCGGTCAACCGCTGCCCGCGGCGGGCGATTTGTACGGCGAGCTGTCATACGATGTGGGCCGCGACGGCGCCCGCAATCTCGTCATCGACCGCGTCGCAGAATGAGGGTCGCATGAGAGTTGCCAAGAATTTGCCGGCAGGACGAATTCTCGAGGATCGGCTGTTTGCGCATCTCGCGCTGCAAGACACGGATCGGGCGGCCGAATCGGGAGTGGCATGAGCGTTGCGAAGAATTTGATAGCGGGGCGGATTCCGGAGGATCGGCTGTTTCCGTATCCCGCGCTCCGCGACAAGGATCGGGAGGTGCTCGGCCAGGTGGTCGATGCCATCGATCAATTCCTGGCGCCGCGGCACGAGGACTTCAAGCGCTGGGACCGCGACGCGGCGCAGCCGGAGGAGTTCATTCAAAGTCTGCGCGACCTGGGTCTGTTCGGTCTCATCATTCCGGAGGAACACGGCGGCATCGGCCTGTCGAACGCCGGATACGCGCGCGTGCTCTGCCAGAGCAGCACGCATGACAGCTCGGCCACGCTCACCATCGGTGCGCACAGCTCCATCGGCATGAAGGGCATCTTGCTGTTTGGCACCGCCGAACAGCAGGCTCGCTATCTGCCGAGGCTTGCGAGCGGCGAGCTGATTGCGGCGTTTTGTCTGACCGAATCCGGCGCCGGCTCGGACGCGGCGTCGATCCGCTCGCAAGCGGTCAAGAACGCCGACGGCAGCTGGATTCTGAACGGCGAGAAGATCTGGATCACCAACGGCGGCATCGCGGGTTTGTATACGGTGTTTGCGCGCACCGCGTCGGACGCGGGGAAGATGACGGCCTTCCTGGTCGAGGCGGCATGGCCGGGGGTGAGCCACGGTCGGCACGAGGACAAGATGGGGATTCGGGCCTCTTCGACCACCACGGTGAGTTTCGCCGACGTGCGCGTCCCGGCGGAGAACGTGCTCGACACCGAGGGCAAGGGCTTCAAGGTCGCCATGGCGGTCCTGAACAACGGGCGCACCGGTCTCGGGGGCGGCGCGGTGGGCGGCATGAAGGCGCTCATCGCGCTCGCGACGCAGCAGGCCCAGGCACGCCGGCAGTTCGATGCTCCCATCGCGCGCTTCGGCCTGGTGCGCGAGAAAATCGCGCAAATGACGCTGGATTGCTTCGCGGCGGAAAGCGTGGTCTGGATGGTGGCCCATTACATCGATTCGGGGCAGCAGGACTACTCGGTGGAAGCGGCGATGAGCAAGGTGTTCGCCAGCGAGGCGCTGCAGCGCGCCGCCTACCAGGCGCTGCAGATTGCGGCGGGCAGCGGCTTCATGCGCGACGCACCGTATGAACAAATCACCCGCGACTGCCGCATTTTGACCATCTTCGAGGGAACCAATGAGGTGTTGCGGCTGTATATCGCCCTGTCGAGCCTGAAGGACCTTGGCAAGTCGCTGGCGGAACTGAAAACTGCGGTGGACGATATATTCAACAACCCGATCAAGGGATTCGGCGTGCTCACGGACTATGCGGAGAAGCGGCTGACGCGCGCCACGGGCGTCGGACGCGACAAGCTGGCGACGCCGTTGCCGCCGCCGCTGCGGGAGGCGGCGGCAATTTTCGAGCGATATACTGTGGAATTGGCCAAGGCAGCCGATTTTCTGCTGCGCAAATACGGCCGCTCGATTGCCGACCGGCAGCACGAATTGCAGCGGGTCGCCGATATTGCCACCGACCTGTTCGTCGGGCTGTGCGTGCTGTCGCGGGCGGCGAGCCTCGGCAACGCGCCGGACACGTCGGGTGCCCATGCGGTGCAGATGGCGCGCGTATTCGCGCAGCAGGCGAAGCGGCGGATGGCGCATCAGGTGAGGCGCATCACGCACAACGAGGACGAGGATATGGATCGGGTGGCTGGGTTCATCCTGGACAAGGGAAGTTATCCGTGGGACGTGATGTAAGGATATCGATCGGCGACGGGGTTCATCCGGAACAAGGGAAATTATCCGGGGGACGTGGGGTCACGACCACCTTCTGGGTGCGCGCGGCGCTCATCGCCACCGCGGTGGTGGTGCTCGCGTTGCTCGCCTGGCGGCTGACGCAGGCGTTCGCCGTCAAGCCGAGCGCCCAGATCCCGGTGCCTCGGGTGTCGGTGACCCATGTGAGCGTGAGCGGCGTACCCACCACGGTGAGCATCATCGGCACCATTGCGGCGCGCTACGACACGCCGGTCGGCATCGAGGGCGACGCCGGGCGCGTCGCGGCCATCTACGTCGAGGCCGGAGATCATGTGAAGCGCGGTCAGGTGCTGGCACGGCTCAACGTGTCGGTGCTGCTGCCGCAGGTCGCCAATCTCGAGGCGGCCCTGGAGCAATCGCGCGCCGAAGCGGAGTTGGCGGACGCCGAATATCGCCGTGCCCAGGCGGTGGGCGCGTCGGGCGCGCTCTCCGCCGAGGAGACCGGGCGCCGGCGCTCGGCGGCGGTGACGGCGGCGGCCAAGGTCAAGGTCGCCGCGGCACAATTGGCGGAGGCACAGGCGCGGCTGGCGCGCGCCGAGGTGCGGGCACCCGCCGACGGTATCGTGTTGACGCGCAACGTCGAGGTGGGTCAGACGGTCACGCCCGGCGGCGAGGGGTTGTTCCGCCTGGCCGAGGGCGGCGAAGTCGAACTGCGCGGACAGGTGGCGGAGCAGGATTTGCCGCTGCTGAAGGTCGGCCAGCCGGTTAGCGTTCACCTCACCGGCACCGCGCTGGTGTATACGGGCCGCGTGCGCCTGCTGCCGGCCGTCATCGATCCGCAGACGCGCTTGGGGATGGCGCGGGTCGAACTGCAACCCGATCCGAATCTGCGCCCCGGCGCGTTTGCCCGTGCCGAGGTCACGGTGAGCAACGCCGAGCGCGCCGTGCTGCCGCAGACCGCCGTGCTCACCGACGACAAGGGCAGCTATGTGCTGGTGGTCAATCCGCAGAACAGGGTCGAGCGGCGCACCGTGCAAGTCTCCGGAATGATGCCGAAGGGTGTCGCCATCTCCGAAGGCTTGACCGACAAGGATCAGGTGGTCGCCACCGCCGGTGCATTCCTGCAGGAGGGCGAGGCCGTGAAACCCGTGCCGGCCGATTTGAACCCGTCATGAAGAATATTTCCGCCTGGGCCATCCGCCACCCGGTCACGCCGATCGTGCTGTTCGTGGTGCTGCTGTTCCTGGGCGCAGTCGCCTTCATCCGACTGCCGATCAACCTGCAGCCGGACATCTCCTTTCCCCTGGTGAACGTCAACATCTCGCAGCCGGGCGCTGCGCCCTCCGAGATGGAAACGCAGATCGCGCAAAAAGTCGAAGGCTCGATATCGAGCATCGGCAACGTGCGCAACATCACGACCTTCATCGTCGAGGGCGAGGTGAATATCTTCCTGCAGTTCGAGATCGGCACGCCGATCGACCGCGCGGTGACCGACGTGCGCGATGCGGTGAGCAAGGTGCGCAACGATCTGCCGCAGGGCATTTTCGAGCCGCTCGTGACGCGCCAGAACGTCGATGGCGGCGCGTTCATCTACTATGCGGTCACCACCACCGAATTGACGCCGGAACAGCTCAGTTGGTTCATCGACAACACCGTCACCAAGCGCTTGCTGGCGCTTCCGGGGGTCGCCCAGGTGTCGCGCAGCGGCGGCGTGGACCGCGAGATCCGGGTGGAATTGAGCCCGAGCCGCATGCAGGCCCTCGGACTCACCGCCGTCGAGGTGAATGACCAGCTGCGCGAGCTCAACCTCGATGCGGCGGGCGGCCGGGCGCAGGTCGGCGGCGGCGAACAGGCGATACGCGTGCTGGGCGGCGCCAAGAGCGCCGCGGCGCTCGGCGATGCGCAAATCAGCGTGGCCGGCGGAAAATCGGTACGACTGCGCGAAATCGCCGACGTCCACGACGGCATCGCCGAGGTGCGCACGCTCGCGCGCTTGAACGGCCGCCCGGCAACGACCTTCGGCATATACAAGGCCAAAGGCGCTTCCGACGTGACGGTGTCGCGGGCGGTGGACCGCGAGCTTGCCAAGATTCTCGCCGAGAACCCCGCGGTCCGCATGACGAACGTGTACACCAGCGTGGATCACACCCTGCGCACCTATCACTCCGCGCTCAGCGCGTTGATCGAGGGCTCGCTGCTCGCGGTCACCGTGGTGTGGTTCTTCCTGCGCAACCTGCGTGCGACGCTGATTTCCGCGCTCGCGATTCCGCTCTCGGCCATCCCGACGTTTGCCTTCATGGAATGGATGGGATTCACGCTGAATCAAATCACGCTGCTCGGCCTGTCCCTGGTCGCGGGCATCCTGGTCGACGACGCCATCGTCGAGATCGAAAACATCGTGCGCCACATGCGCATGGGAAAGAGCTGCTTTCAGGCGGCCATCGATGCGGCGGATGAAATCGGCCTCGCGGTGGTCGCGACCTCCTTCACCATCATCGCCGTGTTCCTGCCGGTGAGCTTCATGGGGGGCATCAGCGGCCAGTACTTCAAGCAGTTCGGCCTGACCGTGGCCGCGGCCGTGTTCGTCTCGCTCATGGTGGCCCGCCTGATCACGCCGGTGCTCGCCGCCTATGCGTTGGGCGGCGATGCGCTGCCGGTGCACGACACCGACGGTCCGATCATGACGCGGTATCTGTCGCTCCTCAAATGGTGTGTCGCGAACCGCTGGAAGACGATGGCCGGCGGTGCATTGTTTTTCGTCCTGTCGGTCGGGTGTCTGGCGATCGTTCCGACCGCCTTCCTGCCGCCGGAAGACTTCGCCAACTCGCAACTCGACATCGAATTGCCGCCGGGCGGCACGCTGCAGGATACGTCGCGCGTGTCGGCGGCGGCGGCCGCCATCCTCAGGAAATCGCCGCAGGTGACCGACATCGTCGAATTCGTCGGCGGCGACGACGGCGAGATCCGCAACGCCACCACCTATGTGACGTTGGTTCCGCGCAGCGAGCGCAGCATGAGCCAGAAGCAGTGGGAGCAGTCGATGATGCCGCTCCTAGCGCAGGTTCCGGACGGTCATCTGAGTTTTTCCAACGACGGCGGCGGACGGGATATCCAGCTGTACCTGACCGGCGACGATCCGGCGCTGGTGGAGCGCACCGGCCGCCAGGTGGTCGAGGAGGCGCGCCGGCTCTCCGAGGTGCGCGACGTGCGCATCAAGGGTGATTTACCGCGCCCGGAAATCATCGTGCATCCGCGCCTCGACGTCGCCGCCGAGCTCGGCGTCAGTGTGCAGAACATCAGCCAGACCATCCGCATCGCGACGCTCGGCGACCTGCCGCAGAACGGGGCGAAATTCTCGCTCATCGACCGGCAAATTCCGATCCGGGTGAGCCTGGTCGAAAGCGCGCGCCGCGACATGACCACGCTCGAGAATCTGCCGGTTCCGACCGCCGCGGGCGGCAGCGTGCCGCTCAAGTCCGTCGCGGATCTGAGCTTCGGCGCGGGTCCCTCCGCAGTGCGCCGCTACAATCAGAGCCGGCGCGTGTTTCTCGAGGCCGATTTGAGCCCCGGCGTCGAACTCGGAACCGCCACCAAGAAGATCTACGCGTTGCCGACGATGAAGCATTTGCCGCAGGGCGTGCACCTGGTGGAGACCGGCAACGCCGAGTTCCAGAGCGAGCTGTACCAGAACTTTCTGCTGGCGGTGCTCGCCGGCGTGCTGATGGTGTTCGCCGTGCTGGTGTTGCTGTTCGTCCGCGTCTTGCAGCCCATCACGATCCTATCGGCGCTGCCGCTGTCGCTGGGCGGCGCCGTGCTCGCGCTGCTGCTGACCGGCCTGCCGTTCTCGCTGCCCGTGGTGATCGGCATTCTGATGTTGATGGGCATCGTGGCCAAGAATTCGATCTTGCTGGTGGATTTTGCGATCGAAGAAATGCGCGCCGGCAAATCGCGTCTCGAGGCGATTCTCGAAGCCGGCCACAAGCGCGCCCGTCCCATCGTCATGACCACCGTGGCGATGGTCGCCGGCATGCTGCCGGTGGCCATCGGCTGGGGTGGGGACAGCGATTTCCGCGGACCGATGGCGGTGGCGGTGATCGGCGGACTGATCACCTCGACCTCGCTCACCCTGGTGATCGTGCCGGCGGTGTTCACGCTGTTCGACGACATCGAACGTTGGATCGCGCCGAAAGCCGGACGATTGCTGGCCGAATCGCCGGCCGCCCCATCGAAGCCGGTTCCGCCGTCCGGGGCGGAGCCGGTGGTGTGAGGGGTCAGAGGGCCTAGTCCATGACCGATTGCGGGTCCATCGCCGCGCCCTTGGAGGGGGCGGGCGGCCGGATCAGCAGCAGCAGCGGCACCACCGCCAGCGTCAGGATCAACATCAGCCAGAAATCGTCGATGTACGCGATCATGGCGGCCTGCTGCGTGACTGCGGCGTCGAGCAACGCCGCACCGCTCGACGTGCCCAGATCGTACGCCCGGGCGACCGCCGGGTCGTGCCACGCGGGATTCGATCCGGTGACGCGCTCGGTGATTGCGGCATGCGCAATCACCGTGTTGCGTACGAACAGGGTCTGCACCAGCGAGATGCCGATGCTGCTGCCGATGTTGCGCACCAGACTGTAGATCGAGGTGCCCTGCGCGCGCATGTCCGGACTCAGCGTGGCGAACGTTGCCGCGCTCAAAGGCACGAACACGAGTCCGGTGCCGATGCCTTGCAGCACCCCGGGCCACACGATGTCGCTTTCCGAGAGATCGAGCGAATAGTGCGCCATGTGCCAGAGCGCGACGGCGCTGATGATGAAGCCGATCAACAGGGTGAGCCGCAGGTCGACCCTGCCGATGATGCGTCCGGCGATCAACATGGCGAACATGGTGCCGATACCCGCGGGCGCTGTGACGAGGCCTGCCGTCGCCACCGGATAGTCCAACAGGCTTTCCAGCATCGTGGGCGTGAGCGCGCGCGTGGCATACAGCACCAGGCCGACGATGAAGATGAACAGCAGTCCGGTCACGTAGTTTTGATTCTTGAGCAGACGATAATCCAGAAACGACTTGTGCACCGGCACGAGCGCCGTGTGCGCGATGAAGTAGGTGCTCATGACCACCATCGCAATCGCTTCGATCCAGGTTTCCTTGGATGAAAACCAGTCATTCTGTTGGCCGCGGTCGAGCAGCAGCTGCAGGGCGCCGATCGCCAGACTCAAGGTGGCAAACCCGAATAGATCGAAGCTCTGGCGCCGCAAACCCGGCACCGGGCGCAAGTACCTCCACATGCCGTAAAGCGCCAGCAGGCCGATCGGGACATTGATGAAAAACACCCACCGCCAGTTGTAGCTGTCGGTCAGCCAGCCGCCGAGTGTCGGGCCCAAGATCGGGCCCACCATGACGCCCATGCCCCACACCGCCATCGCGGAGCCTTGCTTCTCCTTGGGGTTGATATCCATCAGGACGACCTGGGCGAGCGGCACCAGGGCCGCGCCGAACACTCCCTGAAGCAGGCGCGCCACGACGATTTCAGCGAGCGAATTCGCCAATCCGCACAGCATCGAGGCGACGGTGAAGCCGGTGATGGAAGCCATGAAGAGGTTCTTCTGGCCGACGCGATCGACCAACCATCCTGTGAGCGGGGTCGCGATCGCCGCGGCCACGATATAGGCCGTCAGCACCCACGCAATCTGGTCCTGGGATGCGGACAGCGAGCCTTGCATGTGCGGCAACGCGACGTTGGCGATGGTGCTGTCGAGCGTCTGCATGATCGTCGCCAGCATGATGGACAGCGTGATCATCGGCCGATTGAGCGGTCGTGTCACCGCGACCCCCGTGAAAACTCGCTTCGAAGCGGCATTTTAAGGGTCGATTTCGATGCTGGCTTGCAAGGTTTCCAGGACCAGGGTGGCCGTCAGCAGCTTGGCTGCATCCATGCCGGCCAGCAGTTCCGCGCGAAAGGCCGCGGCCTCGGTGCGCACCTTCTCGTAGAGCGAATTGCCGGCCTGAGTCAGAACGACGCGATTGATCCGGCGATCCGTGGTGGAGGGCTCGCGAATGACGAGGCCCGCCTTCACCAGACGGTCCATCATCGCGACCATGGTCGCCCCTTCGACGCCCAGGCGGTCGGCAAGCTCGGACTGCGACATCGGGGTAGGGGCCCTGGCCGCCATCGCGATCGCCATCCAGCTCGCCTGGCTCATCCCCAAGTACTTGAGCCGGCGGTCCAACGCCTGCCGCCAGGCGCGGGAGGTGTTGTGCAGGGCGCTGCTGAAGCGCTCTTCAAGATCCGTCATTGGCCAGGTCTCTAATAGTTAGCACTCTAACTAATATATCAGATTTCGCTGCCGGGTGTAGCGTGCATACCGGCGGCCTACCCGCCGCCGGCCTGAGCGGGTCTCGTTGCGTATCTATGCTTTCCGGCTTGTCGCTGCGGTCAGCTTTTCAGCCAGAAGACGGTGGCGAGGCCGGCAAACGTCAACAGCAGCGAACCCAGCACATGCACCGCCACGGCGCCGAACGCCCACAGGGTGCGGCCTGACTGCAGCAGGGTCACGACCTCAGCCGAGAAAGTCGAGAACGTGGTGAGACCGCCGCAGAATCCCGTGGTCACGAACAGGCGCCATTCCGGCGCCAGTTGCGGATACAGCGTGAAGCAGGCGAGGGCCATGCCGATGATGTAGCAACCGATGTAATTCGCGGCCACCGTACCCGGCGGAACGGCCGGAAAATAGCGATTGAAGAACATCGCGAGGCACCAGCGCAGCAGACACCCGAGTACGCCGCCCACCGATACCGCGATCACGGATCTCCACATGTTTTCACCCATTTTATTGAAACGCGAATACTACCGCGCCCGGCACGCGGGCGTTGACAGATCACCCGCGCCGGGTGGTAATCGCGCGGCGTAGCGCCCAACGCACGAATGCAAGCCCAGGTGAACACGTCCCCAAAACTTCGAGAGCGTCGATTTTTACGAACACCAATCCAACCACCACCTCGGGAGAGGTAGTCTCCGGCGCGAACGCCGGGGTCTCACCGGAGAAGCGATGAAGCAGCCGCATATCAAAACCGACCTGCCGGGACCGAAGGCACGTGAACTGCTGGCGCGCGATGCGCTGGTGGTGTCGCCGTCCTATCCGCGCGATTATCCGTTCGTGATGTCGCACGGCAAGGGCGCGGAAATCTGGGACGTCGACGGCAACCGCTTCCTGGATTTTGCCGCCGGCATCGCGGTGTGCAGCACGGGCCACAGCCATCCGGCCGTGGTGCACGCGATCAAGGATGCGGCCGAGCGGTTCCTGCACATTTCCTCCGACTACTGGCATGAGGGGCAGGTGAGACTCGCCGAGCGCCTGAACGCACTGTCGCCGATGAAGGAACCGGTGATGAGCTTCTTCGCGCAGTCCGGCACCGAGAGCGTCGAAGCGGCTCTCAAGCTCGCGCGCCACACCACCGGGCGCGGCCGATTCATCGGATTCCTGGGAGGATTCCACGGCCGCACCATGGGCGCGCTGTCGTTCACCTCGAGCAAGTACACGCAGCAAAAGGGCTTCTTCCCCAGCATGCCCGGCGTTACCCACGTGCCGTATCCGAATCCGTATCGGCCGCTGTTCGCCGGCGCCGACCAGGGCCAGGCGGTGCTGCGCTACATCGAGGACGTGTTGTTCGTCCACAATGTGCCCGCGAGCGAGGTGGCGGCCATTCTCGTCGAGCCGATCCAGGGCGAGGGCGGCTATCTGGTGCCGCCGGACGGATTTCTGGCGGGGCTTCGAGAGTTGTGCGACCGGCATGGAATTCTCTTGATATTCGACGAAGTGCAATCCGGCATCGGCCGCACCGGCAAGATGTTCGCCGCGCAGCACTGGGATGTTGCGCCCGACATCATGACGCTTGCGAAGGGACTGGGGTCCGGCCTGCCCATCGGCATGGTGCTCGCCAAGCGCAGCATCATGCAGAAATGGACTCGGGGCGCGCATGGCAATACCTTCGGCGGCAATCCGTTGTGCTGCGCGGCCGCGCTCGCGACCGTCGATCTCGTCGAGCGCGAGTATTGCGCCAATGCCGCCAAAGTCGGGGAATACTTCCTGCGGCGGCTGCAGCAATTTGCCGGCAAATTCTCCGTGGTCGGCGAGGTGCGCGGGAAGGGATTGATGATCGGCCTCGAACTGGTCAAGGACCGAACGAGCAAGGAGCCGGCTCGCAAGCTCTGCGACGCGCTGATCACGCGCGCCTATCACAATGGCCTGATACTGCTGTCGTGCGGACAGAGCACCGTGCGCTTCATGCCGCCGCTGGTGATCGACGAGGGCGACGTCGACGAAGCGCTCCTCTTGCTGGAGCAGAGCCTGTCGGAAGTGATCGCGGACCAGCACGCCGCTTGAGCCGCGTGACCGTAGGGCAACACAGTGCAGTGAACTCGAGATTTCGGCCGGGGCTGGGCTGCTAAACGCCCACGACCCTAAAGCCATGCGCCTGCGCCGCGAGACCGAGCGCGCCATCGTGCGTGGCCATCACCGGATCGATCTGCATCGCGTCTTTCCAGAGCAAGGCGGAGGCAAGATGAATCGCGTCAAGGGTGCCAAGTTCCGTCGGCATCGGCTGCGCAGCACGATCCAAAACCATCGAGTCGATCTCGACCAGCTCGAGCGAGCCAATGAGATTCAGTATGGTCGCACGCCGTCTTGCGATCTCCACGTCGGGCAAGCCGGCGCGAATCCGCAGCCTGTCCAGAGTGCGCAGGCTCTCGGTCGAGATCAGGGCGCTCGAAACGCCGCGATCGATCTGTCGCCACTCGGAAAGCGAGTCTGGTTGTCCGAGCGCGAGACGCAGCAGAACCGATGAGTCGACATACGCGATCATGGGCGGTCGCGCCGTTGCTCGAGGAGCAAATCCACCACGTCGATCTTTTGCTTGCTCGCCTTGGGCAGGATCACCTTGTTTGGTGCGGGGGCATCGAGGGCCGGTTTTCGGATGCGCAGTCTCGGCCGCTCGGGAATCGGAACGATGTGCGCAACCGCCCGATTGCGATCAAGCACCGCGATTGGCTCCCCGCCCTGAACGACCCGGAGAAACTCGCTGAGCCTGGACTTGAGTTGGGCGATGCCCACTTGCTTCATGACTATATGTGACCATAAGTAGTTACCACAAGCAAGGAACGTTGAGGCGCTTTTTTGTCTGGGATAATGTATCCAAATAGAAATTCATTCCTCGACTGCTTCACCGCTGTCAGCAGCTCCCGGGTACGCGAACCCACGTCGGAAAACCGACTCATCAGGATATTTCGCGCGCCCTGTCGCAGCATCGCGAGTCGGCGCGCCGCGCGAGGTCAACTATCGAGAGCCCGGCGCCAGGCGCCCGTACTTCTTGAGCACCGCGCGCAGCGCCGCGTGCGGCAGCGCGATGACGCGGTGATCGTCGGCTCCGGTCATATCCTGCGCGGCCACCATCGCGTTGACGACGGCCTCTTCGGTGGCCTCGACGGTCGCGCGAAACACGGGGTCCAGGGAGTCGTTCGGCAGCATTTTCACATCGACCACTCGATCGGCCGCCGCCGCACCGCTGTTGGCGGTCGAGAAGGCGATGAAGACATCGCCCGAGCCGTTCCCCGAGATGCTGCCGTTGCGTCCGAGGCCGAGCGTCACGCGATGTGCCAGGCGTTTCAGCTGATGGGCGAGCAGCGGCGCATCGGTGGCCACCACGACGATGATGGAGCCGCGCTCGGCGATGTCGGAGGGCATGAAGGCGTAGGGCTCCGGGGCGGGGATCTCGCGTCCGACCGGGATGCCTGCAATCCGGAGATTGTCCCGGGTGCCGTAATTGCATTGCACCAGCGCGCCGATGGTGTAACCGCCGTCCTTGGCGTCGAGACGGCGCGACGCGGTGCCGATGCCGCCCTTGTAGCCGTTGCAGATCATGCCGGTACCGCCGCCGACGCTGCCTTCCTCGACGGCGCCCGTGCGGGCGCTGTCGATGGCGTGCATGGCGTGCTCGGGCTTGACGTGAAATCCATTGATGTCGTTCAGCCAGCCATCCCAGGTTTCCGCCACCACCGGCAACGACCAGTAATAGCCGGTCGCATCCGCGGCGGCATGCGCGACGCGCCACTGGATGACGGCGTCCCGGACCACACCGACGCTGTGGGTATTGGTGATCATCACCGGGCCTTCGAGGAAGCCGGACTCTTCAACCCAGGCAGTGCCCGTCATTTCGCCGTTACCGTTTTGCGCGAACCAGGCGGCAAACACCGGATTGGACATGGAATCTTGGCCGCGCGGGAGAATGGCGGTGACTCCGGTGCGCACCGGGCCCTGACCCACCTGCAATTTGCCGCTGCCCGAGATCAACGTCGTATGGCCGACGGTGACGCCGGCGACGTCGGTGATCGCGTTCCAAGGTCCCGGAGTTCCGTCGAACGGCACTCCCAGATCGCGCGCGCGGGGCTTTCCCGCTACGGCAGCCGGCGATATAGGTGGCGTCGCGGATGCGGCAGCTGCAGTGGCGGCCGGCGTGGACGGGGCCGCCGCCGCGCCGACCAGCGGCGCGGAGTTTGCGGCGTTCGCCGCGAGCATTCCCACCATCACGCCCCGACGGAGCAAATCATTCACACGTTTCTCCCCACACGTATGGCGGATGACGGGAAGGCCGCCGCGATTCGGCTGCCTGTCGGACTCAGGCGGCGTCGCGCCCGCTTCGCGACGATGTCCTTACGTCCGACAGTCCGGTGGAATGGTAAACTAAAAAAATGCGAATGTTGTTGTTGCTGCTGCCGATTGTGTTGGCGCCGTTGGCCGGATCTCCCGCGGCGGCGGCCGAAGAGAAGCGGCTCTACATCTACAACTGGACCGATTATGTGGCGCACGACACAGTCGCCCAATTCGAGAAGCAAAGCGGCATCAAAGTCACGTACGACGTCTACGATTCCGAGGAAACCATGGACGCCAGGCTGCTGGCCGGCAGTTCCGGGTACGATGTGGTGATCGCGTCCACCGAGTACTACGGACGCGAGATCAAGGCCGGCGTGTACATGCCCTTGGACCGGAGCAAGCTGCCGAACTGGAAGAATTTGGATCCGCGCATTCTGGCGATTCAAGAGGTGCACGATCCGGGCAACAGGTACTCGGTGCCGTACTTGCACGGCATCGACGGGTTTGCCTACAACGTGGATATGATCAAGGCGCGCATGCCGAACGCGCCGCTCGACAGTCTGGACATGCTCTTCAAGCCGGAGATTGTCTCAAAGTTCGCCGATTGCGGCGTCACGCTGCTCGACTCCGCCGCGGATACCCTGCTGTTGGCGATGAAGTATCTCGGGCTCGACCCGAACTCCACCCGGCCCGAAGATTACAAGGCGGCTGAGGAATTGCTCCTCAAGGTGCGTCCTTATATCCGCTCATTCGATTCCGCCGAATACTTGAACGGCTTGGCGAACCAGGAGATCTGCATCGCCATGTCATGGTCGAGCGACTATGCGTTGTCGCGGGCGCGCGCGAAGGCGGTGGGCGTCAACGTCAATCTCGCCTTCACGGTGCCGAAGGAGGGGGCCAACCAGAACTTCACCTCGCTGTTGATACCGGTGGGCGCGCCGCATCCCGAAGCGGCGTACGCCTTCATCAATTTCATCTTGCGGCCGGAGGTCATCGCCGAGATCACCAACGAGATCTTCTACGGCAACGACAACCTCGCCTCGCGCTCGATGGTGAACCCGGCCATTCTCGCCGACATCACCTTGTATCCGACGCCCGAGATCGAGGCGCGGTTGTTCCGCGCCGATGAGGCGTCCGCCGCCACCGAGCGGATTCGCACCCGCACCTGGACCCGGGTGAAGACCGCCAAATGAATGCCAAGACAGACGGCAATGTGCTGGGAGCAGCGCGCGTGAGAGAATGCGTCGCGGGCAGCACGGGACCCGCATGAAGGCTGCCACATGAGCGCAACGGCGAACGGCAAGCCCGGCAAGACAGGCGTGGTGAGCTTCCGTCGCATGGAGGATGGAACGCGAGAGGACTACGAATTGCTCGATCGCGCCGAGCTCGAGTACGTGCGCTCGCTGCCGGATCATGTGCTCGGTGCGCTCGCCAAACTCGACCAGTCGTTGCCCGGCTATCCGGTCAGCCGTCTCGGACATTCCCTGCAGGCGGCGACTCGTGCGCTGCGCGACGGCGCCGATGATGAACTGGTCGTCGCCGCGCTGATTCATGACGTCGGCGACGAATTGGCGCCCTACAACCATTCGGAAGTCGCCGCGGCAATCATCCGCCCCTACGTGCGCCCGGAGGTTACGTGGATCGTGGAACAGCACGGGCTGTTCCAGACCTATTACTACGCGCATCACAGCGGTCGGGATCGGCATGGGCGCGACAAGTTCCGCGGCCATCGTTGGTATCAGGCATGCGTCGACTTTTGTGCGAACTGGGATCAGTGCTCATTCGATCCTGACTATCCCTCTCTGCCCTTGAGTACGTTCGAGCCGCGGTTGCGTGAGATCTTCAGCCGGCCCGCACACGATCCGCATTACGTCGGGGCCGACTAGCGCGCCATTGCCGAGCTTCCGAGCGAGATTGGACATAACATCCAGGGGCGCAGCAATTTCTTCGAATTCCTTGCCCGCAGACGTCCGTACTGCTAGAAAGATCACACTTGTTGGCCTGGGGATGGGGCATCTCGCGCCAGAAAGTCGTTGCAGGCAAAGTTCCGCGTTCGTTGGTGCGGGGCCATCGCAATGACACGAACGAAGGGTCTCCGCATGTCGACAAACAGGATCGTTGTATCGGTTGTGGCGATCGCCACAACAGTCGGCGCCTTCACTGCTGGATTCGGGGCCGAGACGGTGAGCGCGGCAACCGTGACTACGGCCTGGCAGACCGGAGCCTTCGACGTCGACACGCCCAGCCTCATACGTCAGGCGGACATCGTGCTCGGCCAACCCAACACCGCCGCCCTCCAATCCTTGGGCATCGGCAACGGCAGTCTCGGTGCCGCCGTCTGGGCGGCCAATGGCTTTACCGCTCAGCTCAACCGGGTTGACACACTCCCCGGTCGCAAGTCTTCGGGGTGGCTCACGATCCCGGCACTCAGTGCAATGACGAGCGCCCCGAATTTCTCTGCCTATCTGGACGCTTACAACGCCATCCTGCATGAGTCGGGAGGAGGGATGACTGCCACGATCTACCTGCGGGCGGACAAGGACGAGCTCGTCGTTGACGTGACGGGCGCGAACCCGAGTTCGACGCTGACCGCTGCCGTGAATCTCTGGTCGGGCCGCTCCCCTCAGGCTGCCGCATCCGGTTCGATCGGAACACTGGCGGAGACCTGGGTCGACAATCCACCGACGACGGGCTCAGGCGAGACCTTCGGTTCGCTCGCGGCGCTCACCGCCGGTGGTCGTAATGTAGTGGCCTCGGTGACCAGCAGCACTGGGGTCCAGGTGACCTTCAACCCTAACACCGACGGATCGTTTCGCGTCGTGGTCGGCGCGCCGACCTGGACCGGGGGCAATGCCGCCACCACGGCATCCACGTTGCTCGCTTCGGATGCGAGCGCAACCTCCGCCGCGCTGAGCGCCGCGCACATCGCGTGGTGGAACAGCTACTGGGCGGGCACGGGCGTGGTCAAGCTGTCATCTGCCGACGGCTCGGCGCAGTACCTGGAGAAGCTCCGCACGCTGTATTACTACTACGCGGCCACCGAGCGCGGTGGCAGTATCCCCGGCTCGCATGCGGGTCTTGCCGACCTGTTCAACTTCTCTCAGGACTATATCGGGTGGTATCCCGCGGCGTTCTGGTTCTGGAATCTGCGGATGCAGGTTGCCGCGAATATCGGCGGGGGACAGGGTCCCTTGCTGAACGCGCCCGTGTTCAACCTGTATACGAGCAACCTAGCGAACCTCGTGTCGTGGACTCAAGCCAACATGGGCGGGCTACCCGGGATCTGCGTGCCTGAGACCATGCGCTTCAACGGCAACGGATATCAGAGCGACAGCAATCCGGACCTGACCGCCTCCTGCGACGAGAACATTGCCCCGACTTGGAACGGGATGACCGTAACCACCGGCGCCGAGATCGGCCTGTGGATTTGGCGCCAGTACCAGGTGACGAACGATACGGCTTTCCTGGCGACGAACTACCCGCTGATGCGCGATGCCGCGCAGTTCCTGCTCGCTTTCCCGACCAAGGAGTCGGACGGGTTGCTTCACAGCGTCTCGAACGCCCATGAAGACCAGTGGGACGTGCAAGACCCGACCACGACGATTGCGGCGATGTCGGCACTGTTCCCCGCCACGATTTCTGCGGCACAAATTCTACAAACCGACCCGGCGCTGGTGGCTCAGCTGCAGATCGCCCAAGCTAAGTTGCCACAGTTCGCTCGGACGGATGCTGCCACCCACAAGCAACTGCTCACCTCTGCCAATGACGGCGCGAGCACGACGGTTCTGGGCGAGTCGTACCAGCCGACCGCACCGGTTCACAACAGCGAGAACGACGACCTCGAGCCCATATGGCCCTATAACCTGATCGGCGATAACTACCCATTGACATCGATCGCCACGCGCACCTATACAGCCCGAGTCAACGGATTGGTCTCCAACGACTGGAGTTTCGACGCCGTCCACGCGGCCAGACTCGGTTTGGGCAGCCAGGTCGGAACCGACATGGTGACTCTGACGGAGAACTACCAGGCGTATTCGAACGGTCTTTCTGCCTGGCAGGGAACCGCGGGGACGAATCCGTCGATCGAGCAGGCGGCCAATGTGGCCCTCGCCATCAACGAGTCCCTGGTGCAGGATTACGACGGTCTGCTGCGCATCGCCCCGGCGCTCCCGGCAGGCTGGGATGCTGATGCGACGCTGCCCATCCAAAACAAGGACACGGTGTCGCTGCAGGTGCACGGCGGCGTAATCGACACGGTGGCGATTACCGCGGGATCCACGGGTATCGTCAGCATCCGCAATCCGTGGCCGGGACAGTCCGTTGACGTGGTCGATGGGAGCGACGAGAGCACCGTGATCGTCGCCGCAACCACGGCCAGTCAGTTCGGGATCCCGACAGTCACCGGGCACTCCTACCTGGTGCAGCAAGTCGCGAGTCCGGTCTCCGCGATGACGGTAGCGGAGCTCACCGACACGCCGGCTACCGCGGCGAGCCAGCTCGGTAGAGCACAGATCGGGCTCCCTCCGGTGGCTGTGCGAACCGGTCACATTACCGGACCCGGCGGTCTGTGCGCGGATGATTCCGGGGCGCTGCAGACGAACGGCAACCCGATTCTGGTCTGGCCGTGCAGTTCTGCGGTGAATCAAACCTGGGCGATCGCGAACAACGGGGAGATCCAGACCCTCGCCGGATGCATGACGGTGGGCACCGGCAATGCCGTTCAGTGGTCGGCCTGTACGGGAGCAACGAACCAGAGCTGGACGCACAAGCCGAACGGTAGCCTCGTCAGCACCAGCGGGGGACTGTGTCTGACCGACCCGGGCTCCGGAGGTGCGGGCACCCATCTCACGGTCGCGACCTGTTCGGGCGCTGCGACACAGGTCTGGGCACTCCCGACCGGACCGATCGCCATCATCGGCTACGGCAGCCTCTGTGCTGACGACTCTGGGGCGAAGACCACCAAAGGCAATCCGATCATCCTCTGGACCTGTTCCGGAGCTGCCAACCAGTCATGGACCATCGCAAACAATGGGGAAATTCAAACCCTCGGCGGATGCATGACCGTGGGGAGCGGCAATGCCGTGCAGTGGTCGACCTGCACGGGGGCGACGACGCAAACATGGGCAAATCAGCCCAACGGCACCATCGTCAACACGGGCAGCGGCCTGTGCCTGGATGACGCCGCAGCCGCGGGCTCTGGTACGAATCTCATCGCCTACACCTGCTCCGGCGCGGCAAATCAATTGTGGACTCGATAGAGCAGTGGTTAGGACAGGCACTTGCATCGGACCGAGAGCATAAAACGAATGACCAGCTTGTTCTCCTTCAGGAGGCGCATGTGTGCCTTCTTGGTCGCCATGGGCATCGCATACACGACGGGCGCAGCCACGGCCGCCGGGCCGCAGCTATCTGTGAGCAACCTTGAGACCGACGCTCTGATCGCACCGATCGGAATCGCCGACCTGGCGCCGAAGCTGAGCTGGATGGACACCGCCAATGTCAACGGCGCGGTGCAGACAGGCTACGAGATCCAGGCTGCCGCCAGCGCAGCCGATCTCGCCGCCGGCGAACTTTTGTGGGACAGCGGCCATGTGCAGTCGCCGGCCCAGAATGCCCAGTACGGCGGCACGGCCCTGCAATCGCGCTCGGTCGTGACATGGCAAGTCCGTGTCTGGGATGGAAGCGGGGAGGTGAGCGCATGGAGCGCGCCCACGACCTTCCAGATAGGGCTCACCAAGCCGAGCGACTGGACTGCCGACTGGATCACCAGTCCACGTTGGATCACGACGGCCTCGATGGCAGCGATGCCGCTATTCGCCAAGCAATTCGCGACCGGCAGCGGCATCGTATCGGCCATGCTGTACGTCAGCGGGATCGGCATCGTCGTGCCGAGCATCAATGGCGTCAATGTCGGCAGCGCCGTGCTGGCACCCGGTTCCAGCAACCTCGCCGCTCATCTCGCCTACTCGACATATGACGTCACCTCACTGCTCAGCGCGGGCTCCTCCAATGTCCTGGGCATCGCGCTTGGCCTCGGTCCCCGGTTCGTGCAACCCGATTCCGCAGCTCAAGGGTACCGGTACGTTTCCCCCAGCGGCGCGACGGAGACAAACAACGGTTTACCGCGAACCGTCGCGCAGCTCGAGATCACCTACGCCAATGGGACGACGACCACGATCGCGACCGACGGCACGTGGCAGACCACGCTCGGCCCGACGACGGTGTCTGCCTGGTGGGGTGGCGAGGCGTACGACGCCAGGCTTGAAGTTCCGGGCTGGAACCTGCCCAGCGCCAATCCCACTTCGTGGACCAACGCCTTGGTCACGAGCGCACCCTTTCCCTCGACCCAGCTCGCGCCTCGAGCCGCCCCCGCGCTCACGGTGGTTCAACAGATCGCCGGGACCGACATGGGCTCCCCTGTCGCCGGCTCGGAGTTGTACAACTTCGGCGTCAACGCCGCCGGCCGGGAGCAGTTCACGGTCACGGCGCCCGCCGGCACGACGCTCACCTTCACCCCCGCCGAGATGCTGCAGAATGGCGAGGCCTTTCAGAACGCAGGCACTACCGGAGTGCCGGTGTTCGATCAGTTCACCAGCAATGGTAAGACCGAGACCTGGAGTCCTCAGTTCGGCTACCACGGCTTTCAGTACATCCAGGTATCCGGGATCACCTCGCAGGTGAAAATCACTGCGCCCACGCTGCTGGTGGTTCGTGCGAACAACTCCTCGGTGGGCACCTTCCAGAGCTCGGATGCGACCATCAACGCGATCCACACGCTCGTCAACCGGGCGGTGCAGAGCAACATGTACAGCGTGCTCACCGACTGTCCGAGCCGTGAGAAGGGCGGCTGGGACGAAGAAGTCCATCTGCTGTTTTCGATGGTTGCGCGCAGCTATGACATCGACGCGTACGGAGGCTCGCTGGTGCAGAACATGGCCGATGCACAGCTTTCCGACGGCCTGGTGCCCGATCTGGTGCCGGAAAACATCGTCTTCAGCGGCGGCTTTCGCGACGACGTGAATTGGGGTTCGGCGATAATCCAGACGCCCTGGCAGCTCTACCAGATTTACGGCGACACCGGGGTGCTGTCCACCTACTACGCGAACATGGTGGATTACATGAATTATCTCCAGACCCGGGTGACCGGCGGCCTCGTGGTCTACGGCTCGTCGGGCTTGGGGGATTGGGGGGAGACGTCGGTGACGAGCGTCACGACGCCCATCGATCTGGTCGAGAACTGGGGCTACTACCGTGATGAGGTCGCGATGGCCAACATCGCGAAAGTGCTTAGGCTAGCCGCGGATCAGCAGAAATACACAACAAATGCGGCCGCCACGCTCGCCGCCTTTACGGCCACTTGGTACAACCCGTCGACCCTGACCGTCGCCAACGGCACACAATCATCGTTGGCCATGGCGCTCGACATTGGCGCCGTTCCGGCCTCAGGGACTGCTGCCGTCACGCAGAAGTTAGTCGCGGCAATCAACGGCGCCGGAGGCTTCGCGGTGGGTGAGATCGGCCTGACCCCGCTGTTTCGCGTGCTCAGTGCGGCGGGATACCATCAGCTCATCTATAACGCCGTCACCTCCCAGAAAGTCGGCGGCTACGGCTACTTTGTGGAGCAAGGCCTCACGTCGCTGCCGGAGTACTGGAACATCACTTCGGGCTCGCGCAACCACTGGATGCTCGGCGGCGTCGATAACTGGATCACCGGAAACATCGCGGGCATTCAGCAGGCTGCCGGCTCGGTCGATTTTCAGAACATCGTCATTGAGCCTGCGATCGTCGGTAACATGACCAGCGCGACCGGCTCGTTCCAGACCAACCATGGAACGGTCCAATCGTCGTGGTCGAACGGCGCGTCAGGCTTTGCGCTTACCGCGACGATTCCGGTGGGCAGCACCGGCACGATCAAATTGCCGATCACCTCACCGTTGCCCGCGACGCCGGCGGGCGCCACCTACGCCGGCACTGCCTCCGGTTTTGCCCAGTACCAGGTCGGCGCCGGAACCTACACGTTCGCGGGCGCCGGCGCCGTGGCGCCGCCTGCCAATACGCCTCCGCTCGGTGCCACGGTGTGCGCCGTCGATTATGGAACCTGCACCATTCCCGCGAACAAGATGGCGACGGTATGGTACGGCGTGGGCACTGTCTGGGATGTATTCCCCTCCCGCTCCGGGAGCTTCATCTGCCTGCCCGCCACGTTTGGCGTGAAGGATCCCGTGCCGAACGTGCAAAAAAGCTGCGAAATCGTTCTCAGCTCGCCACCTGCAACCGCCACTTTCTGCGCCTTCGATTATGGCACCTGCACCATCCCGGCGAAAATCACGGCAACCGTTTGGTACGGCGCCGGCACTGTCTGGGATGTATTTCCCTCACGCTCCGGGAGCTTCACCTGCCTGCCGGCCACATTCGGTGTTCCGGATCCCGTGCCGAACGTGCAGAAAAGCTGTGAACTTGTTACCGCTACGCCATAAACGGACTCGCAATTGCATTGCCGTAAGAACTTTCGATAACGTTAGGCTTCTGGGGACTAACCGGAGTGAGTTCACACTCCCGTTATTCATCGCGATTTACGCGGAGCAACACGGGGGAGCGCGACATGAGGATGATCTTTACCGCGACATTGGCGACTTGCCTGAACGTCGCCGCCATTGCGCTGGCCGCGGATGCGCCCCGGCCGCTTGCAACGAACAAGCCGTTCAAACTCACGGTCGCGGACGCCGCGGGACCGGTGTTCAGCAGCAAGTCCGCCGTCAAGCTGAATGATCCCAATGACGGGCCGGTGACCGACGTCGCGCTGCTGAAGTCGCGCGATGGTCGATTCGAAGCGGGGCTCTACGCCGCGGGTCCATCGGATCAGCCAATCGAGTCCTACCCCGACGACGAATTCATGTATGTGCTCGAAGGAAGTATAAAACTCACGTCGGCGGACGGGACGGTCCTCGAAGCCAAGCCCGGCGAGAGCTTGTCGATACCCAAGGGTTGGAAAGGGCGCTGGACGACGCCGGGCTACAAGAAATACTACGTAACCTATACCCGCAACTGAGGAACAGCCTCCCGCGCGGACCGATCGGATTCCGTTGCGGTGCGCTCTCGGGCATTCATGAGGCAGAGTGGATTCTTGGGATTTCCACTAAATCAGGAGGGTGATACGTTTGATTCGCTTCTCGCCGGTAACACCGATCTACGCGTGTGCTATGTTGACGATCATGCTCGGACCACCGACGCTCGGCATCGGCGCAGTACCCGCCGATCGTGAGTCGATCTATGCGGGCCTGCAAGGCAAAATTTTGCTCGAGAACGACCGGGTGATCGTGCAACAATTCACCGTCGAGCCGGGACAGTCGACCGGCCGCCACACCCCCCGGTCCGATCAGCTGTTGGTTTTCATCAAGGGCGGCGTACTCAGGTCGAACGCGACCGGGCGGTCAATCCTCTGGAGGGACGGTCGAGTCGTCTGGTCCACTACCGCCGCACCCGACTCAGGCAGTACCAACGCCGGCTCGACGCAGATTGTAATGGACCTGGTGACACTCAAGCCGGTCGAGGCGGCGAAACACGCGCCCGGTCATCCGCCAAAGTACCGCTACCTCAACTACCCGAACATTCCCGGCGAAGACTTATTGGAGAACGACAGCGTCATCGTTCAGCGCTTCACCGTCAATCCGGGGCAATGGGAGGGGGTGCACGCGCACCATCCGGATATGCTGTACATCCATGTCAAGGGGGGACAATGGGCGGCAAGATCGAAGGCTGAACCCGAGCACGCCTACCCGGAGCCGTCGCCGGACGGTGAAGTTGGCTGGATGCCGACGATCGACATCAGCGAAGGACACGAGTCCGGCAATATCGGCAAAGAACCGATCGACCTGATCTGGGTGACGCTGAAGAAATAGACGCGCCTTTCTGCGCGCCCACCGCTCGAGAACTGATTCGAACCGGCTATCTGTACTCATCGATAGTCAAACAGCATACGCTGCCAGAAACACGGCCAATGCTCGTTTTACGACTTGCTTGATTTGACCGCGCGTCACGGTTCCCTGCAGCCCCATCAGGCAGCGCGGCATGATCTCGGCTTGCAGCAATGCCACGAGGTGATCAGCGGCTACGCTCGTGTCCGAGCGACGCAAAATCCCTTCATCCATCTTGCCAGACAAGTACTTGGCCAGGTGATCCAACCCTGCCTTAGGACCCGCCTGATGGAAACGCTTCCCGATGTCTGAGCGTCCGGCTTCAGCAATGATCATTCGCTGCGCAGCCAGCGACTCGGGATCGCATAGGAAGGCCAGGACTTTTTCACCATAGCGCTGCAGCGCCATGTTGATGTCGCCCGTGCTCTGCTCGAGGTCGACAAACACCGGCTCCAGATGGCGCCGGCCTGAGGATAGCACTACCTCCAAGAACAGGCGTTCCTTGGAAGGGAAGTAACGATAGAGCGTGCCCCTCGAACCGCCCACCCGGGTGGCGATCTCGGCCATCGATGCCCCTTCATATCCCATTTCTGTGAATACCTGGGAGGCAATCTTGAGTATCTCGTTGTGCTTGGCTTCCGTCAGTACGCGCATTTCTACCCACTTTGCGTTTGCAGAACAGCTGTGTCCCATTATCACCGGCGGTTGACACCGTGTCCATTGCGATAACGGTGGGTACTGTTATGAGAACCCGGGTTACCGAATTTACGCAAGGTGGGTGTCGATTCATAGCGAAATTGACACGCTGATCTCTAACAACAAAGCGTGATATCACCCATTTCGGGACACCCATGCCCTTTTATTGCTTGACTTCCGAAACATATCTATTACGATAACGTACAGTACGGTTATCGTTCATGCATTCACAGACTTTGGAGCCCGCACCATGCGTTCCCTTGTTTCGATCGCCTTTGTCCTGTCGATGGCGAGCACCGCAGCCGGCTTGAGTGCCTGTGGCGAGCCGCCGCACCACGGCCCTCCACCGGCCACGAGCCCCGAGGTCGGTACGATCATCCTGCACACACGACCGGTGGTCCTGACCAGCGAATTACCCGGCCGCACAGCACCGGTGGTCGTCGCCGATGTCCGGCCGCAAGTCAGCGGTTTGGTGCTGTCGCGCAATTTCACGGAAGGGGCCGAGGTCGCGGCGGGTACGCTCCTCTATCAAATAGATCCCGCGACCTACCAAGCACAAGTCGCAAGCGCGAAAGCGGCCCTGGCGAAATCTCAAGCCAACTTACACAGCCTGAAACTCAAGGCACAGCGCTATTCCGATCTCGTGGCGATCAAGGCGGTGAGTCAACAAGACAACGAAGACACCGCGAGTTCCATGCAACAGGCTGAAGCGGATGTCGCCTCCTCGCAAGCGTCCCTCGACACCGCTCTCATCAATCTTCGCTACACCCGCATCGTCGCCCCTGTTTCGGGACGTATCGGTAAATCGACGGTCACGCCGGGAGCGTTGGTGACCTCGAACCAAACAACGGCACTCGCCACCGTGCAGAAGCTGGATCCTATCTACGTCGACGTCAGTCAATCCAGCACCGAGTTCTTGCGCCTCAAACACGAGCTCGAAACCGGTCGGCTGGGGCGAGCGGGCAGCGGCGCCACAGTTACGCTCAAGCTCGAGGACGGCAGTACCTACCCCTTGCCGGGGACTTTGGAATTCTCCGACGTCACGGTCGACCAGAACACCGGTGCCATCACGCTGCGGGCCGTGTTCCCCAACCCTAAGCGCGAATTGCTGCCGGGCATGTTCGTGCGCGCCGTTCTGCAGGAAGGGTTCGACGAACATGGCCTGCTGGTGCCGCAGGCCGCCGTCAGCCGCGACGCGAGTGGCAACCCGACGGCCTACGTGGTCGGGGCCGACGGGACGCTGCAACTTCGGCCGCTGCAGACCGACCGAGCCATTGGCGATCAATGGGTGGTGAAGGCTGGATTGAGTCCCGGCGATCGGCTCGTCGTCGACGGCCAACAGCGTGCCGCACCCGGCGTCGCCGTCATTGTGGTTCCGCTGCCGTCGACCGACGTGGCGGCCTTGGCGGCCCATCGTAACCCGTCGTCTGACCGGTAGGAGACTTAAGGATGCTGAGCAAATTCTTCATCGATCGGCCGATTTTTGCCTGGGTGATCGCGATCCTCGTGATGCTGGCCGGCATCATCGCCATCAAGACGTTGGCCATAGCGCAATACCCAAGCATTGCGCCGCCCGCGATCTCGATCACGGCCACCTATCCCGGGGCCTCGGCCAAGACGCTCGAGGACACGGTGACCCAGGTGATCGAGCAGAACATGAAAGGGCTCGACAATTTGAGCTACATGGCGTCGACCAGTGAATCGAGCGGCACAGCCACCGTCACGCTGACCTTTGACAACAAGACGAACCCCGATACCGCCCAGGTGCAGGTCCAGAACAAGTTGACCCTGGCGACACCGCTGCTACCCCAGGAAGTGCAGAAGCAGGGCGTGCAGGTCGCGAAATCGGTCACCAACTTTCTCGCCATCATCGGCTTCACCTCGACCGACGGCAGCATGAGCGCCGCCGATCTGTCTGACTACGTCGCCGCCCATGTCCAGGATCCCATCAGCCGCGTACCCGGCATCGGCGACACGCAGCTCTTCGGCTCACAGCATGCGATGCGGATCTGGCTCGATCCGTCGAAGCTAAACAACTACAAGCTCACACCGCTTGACGTGCAGAATGCCGTGCAAGCACAGAATGCCCAGGTGTCCGCCGGGCAAGTAGGAGCGCTGCCCGCCGTTACCGGCCAGCAGTTGAATGCCGCCATTACGTCCCAGTCGCGTCTGCGAACGGTCGATGAGTTTGGCAATATTCTGTTGAAAACGACCACCGACGGCGGCCGGGTGCGCCTGCGCGACGTCGCCCGGCTTGAAATCGGCAGTGAATCGTACGCCAGCGCGGCACGCTTCAATGGCAAGCCGGCGACCGGGCTTGCGATCAAGCTGGCGACCGGCGCCAATGCGCTCGATACTATCGCGCGCGTGAATGCACGCCTCGCGGACTTGAGTCCCTTGTTTCCTCATGGCGTGAAGGCCGTGTACCCCTACGACACCACGCCTTTCGTCCGCATCTCCATCGAGGAGGTGGTGAAAACACTCGTGGAATCCATCGCGCTGGTGTTTTGCGTGATGTATCTGTTCTTGCAGAACTTCCGCGCGACACTGATCCCCACCATCGCGGTGCCGGTCGTGCTGCTCGGGACCTTCGGCGTGCTGTCGCTGTTCGGCTACTCGATCAATACCCTGACCATGTTCGCCATGGTGCTCGCCATCGGTCTGCTCGTCGATGACGCCATCGTCGTGGTCGAAAATGTCGAACGGGTCATGCAGGAAGATCATTCCTCACCCAAAGAGGCGACGGCCAAGTCGATGCAACAAATCAGCGGCGCACTGGTCGGCATCGCCCTGGTGCTGGCCGCCGTGTTCGTACCCATGGCCTTCTTCGGCGGCTCAACCGGTGTCATCTATCGGCAGTTCTCCATCACTATCGTCTCGGCGATGGTGTTGTCCGTACTGGTCGCATTGATCCTGACGCCGGCATTGTGCGCCACGCTCTTGAAGGCCAGGCACGGTACGCCAGAGCACAGTCAACGCGGGCTCTTCGGCGCGTTCAATCGTGGGTTCGCGCATCTTACCGAACGATACGGCGTCACCGTCGGCCGCATGATTGCTCATGCGCGTCGCTACCTGGTGGTCTATGTCGTGCTGATCGCGCTGGTCGGCGTCGGGTTCGCGAAAATACCTCGGGGGTTTCTGCCGGACGAGGATCAGGGCGTCCTGTTCACCTTGATTCAACTGCCTCCCGGCGCCACCCAGGCGCGCACGCTTCAGGTCATCGAGCAGGTCGAGAACTACTATATGCACGATGAGGCCCAAGCGGTCGAAGGGGTGTTGGCCGTCTCCGGTTTCAGTTTCGCGGGTGGTGGCCAGAATACCGGCATGGCCTTCGTGAGACTCAAACCCTGGGATCAACGCAAAACCGCCTCTCTCAAGGTGGAAGCGATCACGGAGCGCGCCCTCGTGCACTTCGCGAAGATTCGTGATGCGCAGGTGTTTGCCTTTGCCCCGCCCGCCGTGAGCGAGCTCGGCAATGCCAGCGGCTTCGACCTGATGCTGCAGGATCGGGCCAATCTCGGTCACGAGGCCTTGATGAGTGCTCGCAACAAGTTGCTCAGCCTCGCAGGGCAAGAGAACGCCTTGGTGGCGATCCGCGCGAACGGCCAGGAAGACGCTCCCGAGGTACAACTCAGCATCGATGAAGAGAAA
>Ga0209611_10003375_pt1 | contig 27732 bp, 41 predicted proteins | sample S1TSphgellanicum_3_FD_187693 | JGI IMG/M metagenome (GOLD analysis project Ga0209611, IMG submission 187693) | Host-associated microbial communities from peat moss isolated from Minnesota, USA - S1T2_Fc - Sphagnum magellanicum MG (SPAdes) (version 2) | ecosystem: Host-associated > Plants > Peat...
GGGGGGGGGGGGGGGGGGAGTGATGGGGCCGATGATTAAAATATTATCCCTAGTCCCCATTGTCAAACCCAAAGTGCATAAATTATTATTTTCTTGTAAAGATAGGATCCACGGACGAACAGCCTCAAAATTGAGCAAAGTTTTCACAATAGGTAGTGTTATTATTGCCTAGCCTTGGGTTGGCGACCCGGAATGACCACACCCGTAACCATGATTTTAAAAAAAGCCCCCAAAATCTATTTTAAATTGCTTCTAAATATCACAAATATCCCAATGCTTAGATGAAATAATAAGGGTCTCCATGTCAAAAGCGAACATTTTGGGGTCTTATTACGGTCATTAGGATGAAATAATAAGGGTCTCCATGTCAAAAGCGAACATTTTGGGGTCTTATTACGGTCATTAGGATGAAATAATAAGGGTCTCCATGTCAAAAGCGAACATTTTGGGGTCTTATTACGGTCATTAGGATGAAATAATAAGGGTCTCCATGTCAAAAGCGAACATTTTGGGGTCTTATTACGATCATTAGGATGAAATAATAAGGGTCTCCATGTCAAAAGCAAACTTTTTGGGGTCTTATTATGGTCATTAGGATGAAATAATAAGGGTCTCCGTGTCAAAATTGAATGTTTTTGAGGACTTATTCCGGTCATTAGGAGGCCTCACTCAAAAATGTGAAGGTACCAATGTGGGTGCTAGTTTGCCAAGAAAGTAATGGAATGGCCATGATGCCCCTCCTGCCCATAATGTTGAGTAAGGTGCTAACTCGAGTTAGAATGTGCTAACTTGTAATGGGCAAGGGCAAAAGCCATTACATTAAGGTCCGGGATAGGACATTCAACAAATTAAAATTTTTAAATAAAACTTATGTTCGATTTGTCCAATTTGCACACGGTTGAAAAACACAAAAATGTGGCCAAAAAACTGAAATAAATTAAAATAAAATAGCCTGATCCCAAAGCTTCTTTTTTTGGGGTGAATTTTTTGATGGGGCTGATTAAGTAGCCATTATCCCAAAAAAGATTTTAGCATTAATTGACGACACGGTCGTTAAAAAACTGCCCATTTACCGGGCATCTTGGTATAAATCTGGCAAAAAAAAATTCAATTTTCTCTGATAAATGGCGATTTAAAAAACCCCCCCCTCCAAAAAAACAGTTTTTTGGACTGTTTTGAGAAGAAAAAAAACTCGCCAAAATACGAAAATTCGCCACCAAAAACCAAATAAATAAGTAAAATTACTTTGCGGCGCACCCCCCCCTCCTTTTTTTCTCTGTGTAAAAAAGTACTGAAATTTGATTGCAGAGAGAAGAATTAGGGTTTGGTGCTGCAGTGCATTAGGCGCGAAGGAAGGTTGTTGGGAGGGAGAAGAAGAACAAACATCTTCTTCGGAGATTATAGCGCGTTGTTTCTGTTGAGAGGAGGAGGAGGAGGAAATGGCAGTAGCAGGAGGAGCAAGAGGTCGGGCGAATTACGACGAACTCATCAAGTTGCTGTTGATTGGGGATAGTGGTGAGGAGGAAGAGGATTCATGGTGTTGTTCTTTTCTTTGGTGGTTTTTTTTATTAGGGTTTCTTCTTCTTCTTCTTCTTCTTCTTCTCCCTTTGTCCATATCCCTTGCTCATGTTCTGTACGTAGATGTATCTATGAATCCCTGCTTGTCTTCTTTCCCTTGTGAGCGAATTTTCAGCTGATGATTGTCGTTACAAGGCTTTAATTTTTAAAGTTTTTTTTAACGCATTCCGTTGGAGTCTAAAATGCACTTGAATTTCTGCTTCTTCTTCTTCTTCTTCTTCTTTCGCAGGTGTGGGAAAGAGTTGCCTTCTCCTGCGCTTTTCTGATGACACCTTTACAACGAGTTTCATCACTACCATAGGGTATGTATGTGAAGGAAAAAGTTTTGGTTTCCGCAAGAAAATTTGTATGTATGTACTAGGGTTAGTGGGAGTAGTGGCGACACCGCTACTGCTGCTGTCAGGTCTCGATTTGCTGTGATGATGAAACCATGTTTCTGTATCTGAAAACTGCCATAGGGCATGTGAAGGAAAAAATATTTTCGCCAGGAATTTGTATGTAGTAGTTAGTGGGAGTAGTTGTGACGCTGCTGCTGTCATCAGGTCTTGATGTGCTATGCCAGTTTGTGGTGATGAAGCCATGTGTCTGTATCTGAAAACTTCCATAGGGTATGTGAAGAAAAAAATGTATTCATCAGGAACTTGTATTTAGTAGTTAGTGGAGTTGATGAAGCTGCTGCTGTCATTAGGTCTTGATGTGCCATGTCAGTTTGTGGTGATGAAGCCATGTGTCTGTATCTGAAAACTTCTGTCCTATTTTACAGGATTGATTTCAAGATCAGGACCATTGAGCTTGATAATAAGCGCATCAAGCTCCAGATATGGGATACTGCTGGCCAGGAGCGTTTTCGCACAATTACAACAGGTTGGTTCGGCTGCTCACTGTCTGCTGTGTAAGGTGGACTACAAGAGCATTCTTCAAAGCACTATATAGTAGTCTTTGTGCTACTTGCTTTGGTTGTGGATTCATAATGCATGATACAGGGCTGCTTTGGCAGTTAAAACATGTGCAGTGTTTCTGCTTGAGCTGGTGGTGCTTCTCCATGATGAGGGAAATCCTCTCAGTAATTATGTCCTTTCAGCTCTTTTTTGTTCTTCTCCACAATGTTGAAATCCTCTCAGTAGTCATATGTCCTTGGGTTATTTTTGCAGCATACTACCGAGGTGCAATGGGCATTCTGCTGGTGTACGATGTCACAGATGAATCTTCTTTCAACAGTACTGAATACCCTGTCGTACAAACTTTACCCAAGTGTCTTGTGTCCTTGTGCAGTCCTTCTATCACACTGTAGTTCATCAATAGCACTTGAACCACTTGATGATTAGAGAGTCATTGGAGCAGTGCAAAGGTCTCTGTGGCTGGGCGTGGAGGGAATTTGCAATGAAAAAAATTGCTGCAATTTTGTACCCTGAAGTACTCTATTGTGTGGACTGAGCACTTGCAACAAATAGTTTTGTGACATTTTCAATCCTGCAGGACTAGATCAGGTGGTATGAGGTGCAGGATGGGTTCAGTTGGTAGTTTTTCTTTTTACCAATTATGAAATTAGTCTCCTGTAGTGCAACGAAACTGAGTATTGATCTGGTTGCCTCCAGATATCAGAAACTGGATCAGAAACATTGAGCTACATGCATCAGACAACGTGAACAAAATCCTGGTTGGCAACAAGGCTGATATGGATGAGAGCAAACGGGTATGTTATGAGCAGCAGTGTTTCTGCCTTGATCATCAATATACTGGAAGTTTAAATGTGGCTGTTGCAAGCAATTCTCTGATTGTTTATCCAGATAAGTTAGTTGGGGGTTCTTAGACTGTTAAGAACCCATCAGATAAAAGATTACAGTTCACTCTTTCAATCCTGCATGCTGCTGATATGCAATCTATATGTTGGCAGGCAGTGCCAACTGCAAAAGGTCAAGCACTTGCAGATGAGTTTGGGATCAAGTTTTTTGAAACTGTGAGTTGCCCTGTTCTTTTGTCAATCTGTATCTTGTGCATTCAACAATATGCTATTCAATCATGGCCTGTACTGCTGGATAGACCAATGGAAAAATTCAAAGTGCCATTCACATATGGTGCTTCTATATGACAGAACTTCAACAGCTTGGGGGAACACTGTATTTGTTTTTTTTACATTGATGTGAAACTGACTCCCTGGATAGCATGAAAAGATAACATAATCCTAGCTCATGTTTTGTTCTTGGTGCTTAGGTACTCTCTTGCCATAGGTTTGGTCTTGGTGTTGTCAGCTAACAAATTTGTGCATAGGTTCCACGCAAATGTTCTTGATGTTCTCCTTGCAAGCATTATGTAGTTTAGAGGAAGTTTGACGTAGTGTGGCATGCAGAGTGCCAAAACGAACCTCAATGTTGAGAATGTCTTCTTCACCATTGCAAGGGATATCAAGAATCGGGTGGCAGAGTCTGATTCAAGTCATGCTGAGGTATGTTAAGGTTGTAAGCCAATTGTGCTAGATGAACATGGAGTATAGGTGGAGTGTTATGATGTGAAATGAGGGAATGGAAGTCAGTTTATGACCTGCTTCCATGTTGGAAGAGAACCACACTAGTAGCAAAGCATGACATTAGTTGTATGGTTTGTGTAGTGTCTCCTGTTCGTGAAGAATGCCTCCACCTACACTCCTCACTCTAAAGACAAAGAAACCTGACTATAAGGGGAATTTAAATTGTAACACCAAGATGATGCTGACTTTTGCTGTTTGGTTATGTGGTATGGCAGCCTGTAAAAACCAGCATCAAGCTCAATGCATCAAATAGCGCAACTTCAAGTGCATCAAGGTCAACATGCTGTTCTTAGAGCTGGGCCAAGAGGGGAACCTGCAAGTGTGCAGTTTTTAGAGCTGTGATTGACAGCAAACAAAGTCGGCAAAAGAGCAGTGCATTTATGTACCCTTCTTCTGGCTTGTGGGGCAGCTGCCAGAGGTAGAGCTATCCCTTTCCAGACCAATGTAAGGTTTTTAGGAGGCAGGGCAAGGGGAGGTGGATGACCATAGAGAAGGACTAGATTAGTATCTTGTGGGTAACTATTCTTTGAGAACCCTTAGCATTTTCTCTCCCACATCCAGTCCCCATGGTGAAGGATAATATTCGATTATGCATGACTGATTTGTTGGAATAGCCGATGTCGCCAATTGCATCCAAATGCAAATGCCATTGTTTACCTTGTTAAAGGATTTTTTCTGCTTGGAAGTGAAGTTAGTGAGTGTGATTTTATAAATACTTCAGTGCACAGACTCTTGTGATAACCAAGGATGGAAGGTTTCCTTGTCTGATATTCTTACAAAGAAGAGTTAATGCCCTTCATGAGAAACACAGAAATCTGGCGCATCTCTGAAAGCTTGTTCTAGTCCATCAGGATTTGCATTTGCCAATCCATATTGTTGGTTCTTACTTTCATTACCACTTGATTTCCCAGTGCCATGAGGCAGGTTCCAGAATTCCCATGTTGGAACCTGGCCTGTGGAACATGAACTTCCCGCATTCAGACTCATGCAACTATATTCAACTGTGAACACAAGCTACTGCAGATCAGCTTCATTCTTTGGAGATGACATTACAAAAGCATCACCTGCACATCACCAAGACCAAGTAAGAGCAATTCTTCTGCTTCAAGGCTAACTTCAACACAATGGAGCATTGAACCTACAAAATATAAAGCTAGACTTTAGTCCAAAGAGTCAATGAAGCCCAAGACTAGGGCAGTCGACCATGAATAACTCATACAATGGCATGGTTAATCAATTCTTGTGGGAGTCAGCATCTAGCACACAATTCCCAGTTAGCGAGATTAGTGTGCAGACCAGCAAGATACTGTGTTAACTATGCCTGATGTCTCATTCCTAAATAGCATCACATGATGAACCAGCATAAGGTAATACAATACTTGCTGAAACAAAAGAAACATGACCATCTAGAGGACAATTAGATGAAATGCATAAGACAAAACAGAAGGCAAAATAAACTTCAAGCAGAAATGCGGTGACAGCTTAGTCTGCAACCACATCATATTACTGCTTTTTGTACACAGTTGTGACATGCCATGCAATACTGCCTGCCAACACCCACAATAAAACACTACAGCATCCATCATGCGTCTAACTATGGATTGCTGAACTTTGGGCTGTAAATAGGCTTGCAGTGCACATAGAATATCCTACATTCCTTAAGTTGCAGTCTACTTACCTGCAAGTCCCATGCAGCTTCTCTATTTAAACTATCCTGATTCGCTCTGCCAATTTGAGAACCATGGTTCCAAGTGTGAGCAGCAGCACACTAGAGCCTCATGAGTTACACTGACTACAATCAGTTTAAGTCCATAATATCCCCACCACCTACAGTGTCACTCTCATGGCACACAGCACTGTACTTGTCAGCAAGTGAACCTGACTTCACAACATGGTTCATGAATGCCTTGAATCGTGCAGTAGGCTCACCACTGTCAAGCAACATGACAGTTGTTCAGTACCATCAAACCTGAGGGGGTAAATTGTCAGATTATTAACTGCTAGGCAGAAATTCCATGAGCATTGAGGAAAGAAAAAATGAGCTTTAGAGTTACATACTTGATCCGGTTGAGAGAGTCAATTGCACGAAGGGCACTGCGAATCATGTCTTCATTGCGATCTACCTCTTGCTTCACAGCATCTGGCTTTGTCTTGTTGGTCACACTTTTCTCCAGAGGGTCTACCAAACCATCCATAACTGCAAAATGGAGATTAATTCTTTGGAAGTTAGTATATCACATCCTTCAATGCATGACAAATGCAATCAAAAGTTGAATGCTGGTAATTGAATACCAGCCAGAACTGCTGCGCCACATTTGTTCGCCAGTTTGGATAAGATGAGATGACATGGCATTTTTACATCATAGTGATCTGCATGCCACCAGACAACTTTAGTTACACAGCTAAAACACCAGAAATATGGAAAAAGCTCTCAATATGGTACACAAGATTCTCTCCCAATTCCAACACTGGGCTCTTGTGGAACACACCTGATAACCCAGAGAGGAGAAATGGGGTGATGAAGTAAGATGGATCAATCTGGTCAAGGCAACTGTCCAGAAGTGTATCCATGCACTCAAACGCCCCTTTCCTCAGTTCTAGCCCATCATCCACAATGTGCTTGAATGGTCCTAAGTCAACTGTTCTTATCAGCTCTTTCTGCACCATCCAACAGAGATCCCTTTCAGATGCTATGGTTTTGAGTGGTACAATCACTTATACTCTTTATCAGTAAGCTGTGAATGGAAAGAGATGTGCTCAAAATTGTTGGAAGGTAGACTGGCATACCTTCACTACTGTCTGGTCATACAGAAGAGGGAGCAAAGTAGGGAGCAAGTCCTTCACAAGCCCAGGCTTGTTATGTGCTGCTGTGCTCAAAGCTGACACAGCAGCCCTTCTCACATGCTGTACCAATTCAATCACAATTTCAAGTCTCAACTCTACTGCTTAGATACAGCAAAAATCTCAGAATGAATAAAACTATCACTGTGATCGATTCAAAATGCGAAGCTCTGATTTCACATGACCAGTAAATAGAGCTTAAGATGCACATCCACAACACTCAGCTTCCATAATTACCAACAAATAAATACCTTTCATTCAATGTACAAGCCTGCCCTAAAGCTACCTAGGTCTGCCAGAGACACAAGGTTACTTACCCTATCCTCATCTTTAATGAGCAACAGAAATGAAGCAATACATGGCTTTATATATGCATCAATTGGTTGTGGCCGCTCCACAATTGTGTACTTTATTGCAATCACCACAGTTGCCCTAGTAAAGGCAGAGGAACTAGCTGTGCGGTCCTGCAAACCCATGCATGCAACAGTGGATTAGCAAACTGTTCCAGCCTATGATTACCATCCATGGTACCAAACTAAAGGTCTAAGGTGCCAGTGTCAAGAGAGTCACAAAGTTCCAGGAGATTATGTTACCTTAAGGGCAGGTACCAACTTCTCAGGTTCAATAAACGCCAACTTTCCCAGACACTCAGCCACCACATTCCGAACACCTTCCTCTTCACTCTCACAGTGTGTGAATAGAAGGCTCAAAATCTTTTGCACATCTGAATCTCTTAAATCAACTTTGCCCTCTCCATTCAAAGATTGACGTGCAATCACCTGGAATCCCACAACAGAGAATGAGAAAGAGAGTCAGTACCCTATCAAATGAAAACAAACCGGAACAAGGACCAGAAACATGTGTCCAGGGGCCATAAGAATCAGTCCCAGAGGTGGACAGGGGTTTTCACCTCCTTTAAGGAATGCAGTAGCAAATACTGGAGCTTGGCCTGGCGATCAATTTGGATGAGGATGAAAGGCAGGTACTGTGCCAAGTTTCCTACAGCAATGTTCCCCAGAGCATATGATGCTGCTGCTTTGATTTCTTCAGATGGAGATTGGAAGGACCCAATCACCACCCCTTCTATGTTGGCATGAGCACTTAAGTCTTTTCTCCTCCCAATCTCACCCAAACATAACAAGGATAGCAGCTGTGTCTGTAAACAAGGCATTGGTTGTGCAACAATTAGAAGGCACCCTTCCACCAGTTTCATTCAATAAAATTGTCCATGTACTCAGCAATATGTTTTCCAATTTGCTCAATGATTTTGCTGATAGAAACTCAATACAGGTCAGACATGAGCAGAACCATGACATTCACAATGGAAAAGACCATGTGAATTGGGAAATTTTGATTACTGCAAGATTCCAAGGTTGACAATTCTCAGATGAGGGATTTACCGCATCAGTACCATTACTGGTTCTGAGGGTGGTGATCAACATGGCTACAGTTGAGGAGCACTTGGCATCTCCAGCTGCCAGGCACAACACAGCTGCACACTGTGCAATAGAATAAAAGGCCTGCTTGCTTGCAGGTCCACCAGGTGCTACTGCACTTCTAGCTGTATCAAGGAGAGCATCCAGCAATGTTTCAAAGCTGGTATTTTCTGACTGCACTAGTGCTGCAAAGAAACCTTGCAGTGTCTGCAAAGCACAAAAGATCCCCTCTTCAGCCATGCTATGATACAGTTGCTTGGATCAGCAGTGGCATGATGAAATGAATCAACTGATATTGGGAAAAAGAGCATCCAGGCCTAGTGCATCATGAAGTTACCTGCAATGCTTGACCCTGCAACAAGGAGCTCTTTACAAGCACAAGTGCTTGTGGAAGGACACGTTCACATACAGACATGCCAGCATTAGCATGATGCTGCTTGTCCACCATCATAGTGCAACAAAGTTCCAATGCTAGTGCTGTCATGTGCAAGTCTGCATCACTGACAACAAAATGCACTTCAAGGCCACTTTACAGTGGCAATCTACAGTTCTTATCTTACAACTTCCAAAGTGATTAAAACAATCTTTGCAGATATAGCACAATGGACAAAATATGTCTCACTTGAACAAACATACCTCATTAGAGAAGAAAGCTCAGTGACAATTGATTCATAACTGGATGGGCTGATTTTATTGCTGTAAGCCTTCAGCAGGGCATTCAGAGTGCTCAGAGAAGCTTGGCGTAGTGCTCGGTTGGCCTATCATCCAAAAAATCCCACACAATAACATACCTCCACAAGTATAGATGTGTCCCAATCAACCCTCATTGTCTTCAGTGAATACCATACAAGCCACACACTGACTGATCCTTGGATGCAATCTAAGACACTAAGTGATATGAAGATACATACCTGGCGCAAAAATGTTGTGAGCTCTGTAACAACTTGTTCCAGAACAGATGACAAGTCTATCTTCAGGGGAGACTCGGCAATGGTTGCAAAAGCCTGCCAGAAAATGGTTCCACACACACCACTCTTGAGACTGTTGACATGCATTATATGTTACAATATTCAGTGTTGTCCTTACACAATGCAAGTTCAAACTTGCATAACAGATTAAGCACAACCACTAAATCAATCTCAAAAGAAAGAGAAGAAGATCCATGAAGTTGCAGAGAAATCTCCACAACAACAATTAAAGGTAACACGACAATGAGTGCAGTCATAACCTCATGAGAGTCGCTCACAAAGTGACAGACCATCACCTTCATCACGAATGGCAGTGACGAGCTGCCATGACTACCCACTGAGTTCATCAGCTTCCCAACAGTGGGTGTAGATAAGCATATAATAATCTTCCCAAAAACTTGGGCAAACCATTATACACAATCTGCATTCTGAGTTTCTGTTGCCTTTCCGGAAGCAATGGGAAGACTCAGACGTGATGTTGGCTAGCACTCAAAAGAAAGATAAGGCACAGAAATCTATACCTTAACAGCAGTAAGGCGTGTAATCTCATTGCGCAAACGTTCCAAGAGCAGTGGCAAGCATGTGCCCAGTTCATTCTTCAATTGATCTCCAAGAGTGGATATCACCAGACCCATGCAAGATATTGCACATTCCTTCACTTCCTGCACTGCCTCACTTCCCTTTTAGCTCTCCTTTACAAGACAGCCATTCTCTGACGCAAAAGGACTATGGCTCCCAAACACAGCACCAGAATCAGGTCTTCTGCATCTAGAGTCACTGATGCAAGCAATGTTTATGCAGGAATTAGAAAAAAACAAACCTGATCTTGATCTTGAGCTGTCAACCGCTGGAAGATGGCATTGTAGATGGGGTGAACAAAGGGGATATAGTTGAAGACAGGAGGCTGCAAATTAATGAGAAGAGGGTTTAGGGTTCTCACTGAACAAATGTTCCACTACCAAAAATTCTCATAGCACAACTCAGGTATGACATGTATATGGGCTACCACCAATTCAGGACTTGAGAAGAAGCCAGCAATCTCTTGAGACACCCTCACTACTTTTGCCAACCACATGCTTATCAAGACACAAAGTCTCAAAATACATCCAGTTGACTGAAACTTCACAAGAGGCCATTCATTGCAGAAATTGCCTCCTGTGAAGGAATGTCTGAACCCCATGAGTCAAACAGTTGACTCTCACCATGTCAAAATTGGGACGAATCGCCTTAACAAGCTCCCCACAAACCCGCAGAGCTTCTGCAGTGACTTTGTAGTATCGCTCTCCAACAGCAGTGAGAACTGGCACTGACAATGCCTGCATTGACCACATTTGGATATATGAATCTTCCTAAACCCTAAACCCTAAACCCTAAACCCTAGAACTTCTCTATACTTGTGATTTAGAACCTGAATCAAATTAAGATATAAACCATAATAAGATTATAGGGATTCAGATCTGGAAATGTCTGAATGAACAGGAAAAAGGATACCCCATTAAGAAAATCATACAAGCATGAAACATGATTGACAGAAGTCAACTCACGCTTCCACAGCTGACTTACTCAAGTGCCAAAAGGCTGGTTAGGGGAAGTTTGACAAAAAACACAAGATGAGAAAATGATTCTTCAAATAGTCTGAGAAAATCCAGAGAACAAACCCTTATGTGTGGATGAAACACTGCTGATGAGTGGGATGCCATTACAAGTCGTGTGAATATCAAAGCCTCAATCTTCAGGTTGGAATTTGATGTCTTGTCCTGTGACAAGTACAACAACATAAGCAGACTGCCAGATACTCTCATATGTCAAGCAGCTTCAGTGCTCCCTGCCATAAGCAGCACTTACATTCAAAGCCTTCTCTATGCCTGGCACCAAAGATCCCACATGGTCTGATAATGAGTCTGGTAGCACAATGACCAGCTCCTTCAGTACTGAGAATGCCCCAACCTGTTCCCACCACACCCCACAACTTTTGCATGATTTAAGAATGCAAACCACTCTTCAAGGTAGAAATGAAATAACTCTTTACCTTTGTGCAGGTCAAATGCAGATTAGATACCAAAAATATAGGTTGGGTAACAGCTAAGAGATAAAAAAGATAATGGTACTGTTGCCAAAGATGATTCTCACCTTAGTCTTCACTGACTTCTCCCTGAGCTGCTTGTTGAGGGACTTGACCACCTTGGGTACCTCCAGTTGCAACACATACAGCGGGCTGCCAAACATTTCCCCACAATCCTTGAGACAGATCACTCAAATTGAAGTAACTCATTCCCCATTGCATCCACACACACTCTAGATGCTACATCGCTAAACTGTTGGAAGCTCAATTTGGACCCTTCATCAAGATGCAGATCCCAGAGGCAAAAGTGAACTGAGACTGCAGATGAAATCCATGGACACGCAGAAACCAACTAAAGAAGATGACTGATTTTTTACCCAGATGATCTGATGTCTCCAGAGCCTTTGGTGACATTCCCAGTTTGTCGAAGCAAATCAATAAATGCACTGAAAACATCAATCTGGAGGATAAAGACCAACAGGTTGAGAAACAATATACAGACAATGATACAAATTATATATAAGATCTGCCATTACCAAAACACTATGAAATTGCATGACCATAGTACATACCTTGACATTCTCCTCCCTTTCCTTAAATCGCTCAATCAATTTGGGGCTTGCCTGTTACACCATACCAAGGCATGTCAGCTCAAATCAGACATTGTCACTATCAGGTACATGCTGTCCATGCCCCGAGAGTTCTCACAAAACTTAGACCCTCAATCTCATCACTCAAAAAGATGAAAGGAGGATAATATTCCGAGTGCAACAATCTCAGGGTGAACTATCAAATTACAGGCCAATCCCAAAGGTCACTTTCTCAATGATTTTGGTTGCATGTTGGAAATAAAGGGCATACTTCCACATAAAGAATAGCAAGCATCTCAGGCCGTGAAGAGATCACAGCTGATAAGCACTTAGCAGCAGCCCTCCTTACTTTCCAGCTCACATCCTCATCATCACTGTACTCATCTGCACTTTCTCTGCCCATCCAAAAATTTATCCTGTCAAGAGTTAATCTTCCAGCAGGAAATTGGATAACTAAGACTACTCCAGTAAAGTTTGAGATGACCAGGAAGGCAATGAAATGCATGAGAATTTCAACTCATTGTTCAACTTGACAATTTTGGCACCAAAAACAATCTGCCAATGCAGCAACATACAGAAAACCAAAATGCAACAAAGGTTATTCTTACTCATCCTCCTCTTCTTCAGCATCCATGTCCTCATCCTGGTCCTCATCCATGTCATCAGTGAAGTTGGGATCATAACTCAAATATTCTAATGTAAGGTCCAAGATTGTGTTGGTGTGTGGTGCAACATCCCGAGGGCACCGTACAACAAAACTCTCCAATGCCTGGAAGACAGATTTCACACTTCACAATCTCTTCATAAGAAAACAGCTAGCGTCAAATCCAGCTCACAATCTGAATCCACATTTTCAAGACAAAGCCCTGTTACCCCATGCAAGACCGATGTACCTCACTAGGTTTTAGTCAGCAAGTGAACAGCAAACCAGACATCACCCCTCTCCAAAAGGAACTAATAGGACTGGATCACCTGTAAACTATTCTCCCGAAGTTCATCATCATTCTCAGATGCATTCTCACAGTAACTGATCAGAAGTGGAACCACTTCATTCAGGTGTGGACCAAATCGATATCCAACTGCTCGACTGCAACATCACCAAAAAGGTAAAGAAAAGTTGTATGAGTTGCATCCCAAACTCTCCATAAGTACCGAGGCTTCCTTGCGCTGTGGATTCACACCAAGGCTAGCTGATAGAAGCCATAATACATACAACAATAAAAGGTCAAACTGTCTTTGCAAAAATAGAGAGTCAGTAATTTGCAACTGAACTTCATGAGACTGCCAACAAAACTCAGTCTATGCAAGATGTTGTCACCAGAGACCCACAAAAATACTGCATCATAGTGAAGTCATGGCTCCTCATGTATTTATCTGGTCCTGTCTGTGATGTGGTTTGGCACCAACAGACAGCCTGACAGTCTTTCAATTACCAGTACTAGTGTTTGATGCTCACATGTGAGGCTACAAATTTCTACTGATTTCTACTTCTCTAAGTTACCAAAAGTCAGGATGGATACCCATAACCAAGCACATGCCTAATGCTTGTCATGCATTTAGAAACAACTCTCACCAAAAAGCTCCTATCATTTGGATGTTGGTCCGGGTCATCTCTGGCCTCACTTCTTTGTTCTTCAAGATTTGCACAACAGTAATAGTTGCCCTGGCAAGAAGATCATCTGACATGCTGGCCGCAAGTGATGCTGCAACCAACATTCTGCTCATCAGGGCTTTGCTCACCTTTGCTAGTTCCAATCATAAAGCAAGTATCCACATGAAATTGCTTTAAGACATGCCGACAGTGGATTTGCATCCATTTTTCTGCAATTAGCTGTGTTTGATATGGACTGAGGAATGAAGTGATGAAAATTCTGTTCTTGATTATGTAACTCACAACATGGAATAGCTGAGAGGGGCATGTATGAGAATGAGCCATTACCAAGACACTGGATTGCACGCTTGCGGAGGCCAGCACGCTGCAAATTCAGTTGCACCAATAGGGCATTCAACAGCTTTTCATGATCCGCAGTCATGAGACCCCCAAAACGGTGCAGAACATCGCACAAAATGTCCAGACACTCACTCTTTATCTCAGTGCTTGTCTCCTGACCCAACCATCACCTTGCCATGAGACCTGTCTTCTAGAGAAACCTCTTAGTCAACTCAGTGATCTAAGTGAAGTCATACTCTTCTCAGCAGCATACATAAAGGGCTGGCTCCTTGGTACTGTCAAACTCCAAACACAAATCACGATTATAATACGCACCGAGGATGTGATACCCTTTGTGAGCTTAGGGGTGAGTGACACAACAACACATTGAGCAACACTGCCACTGGAAATCTCTGCAACCACTGTCTTAAGAGCAATGCTAGCAGTGTCTCGTTGTTGCTCTCTGCCTGTCAACAGCCGCTGGCACAGTGACTCTACTATATCCACCACTCTACCCTCATTGACCTTCTTCACCAATGGTGCCAGGCTGCATCCAGTACAAATCTGATCAGTGTCTCAGTTCTTTGCAGTTTCCCAGATAACCTCAACACTTAGGAACAAAATGCTGACTATGTATAAAGTTTTTCTGCAAGCTCCAGGATTGTGTAAGAAATCTAGCATGGGTGAAGCCCATCATCCCACAACTCTCAGAATCACTCTCATTGTTACCAACATTCATTTGCACAACACTTGGTGAATAGAGAACAAAAAGAGTTCCAAAACAAAATGGAGATTGCAAACCATTTCACAGCCAGCCCTGAGATATCTCCAGACGCATCATCAAGCTGCTGAAGAACAATCTGTGAAACCTTGCGTTCTGTATCACTGTCCAACTTGAAGTTATCCTTTTGGAGCTCATTGAGAAGATCAGAAGTGGCCATATATCTGAAGTCCTTGTCCTTGGAGGCAATCTGAGGAACAGTCAATTTGAAAAATACAAAGCTGAGATTCCAAGGATTTGCCCTGGGAATAAAACAATCGCATCTTTTGCAGCATCTTCTCTCTCTCTCTCTCATTGGCAAATATCCTCCCACATTAGGAAGTTCCCTAATCTACTGCCCTCTTACTGCTTCTTTCCATCACGTGACTGATATCAGAACCAAAAAGCACAGTCCTGAACCATGAACAGTGTAAACTCAAAAGTCCTGTAGGACAAAGACAAACCTTCTCTAAAATCAGACCAACAGCAAGGCTTGCCATCTTGGCAAGCTTGTGTGCCTGATTCCCCTTTCTGTTGTGTTTGTATCAGGCTTGGAAAGTGTCAACTTCTCCCACACAAAGATTCTTCTACATATGGGCAACTCCTCGAACAAGCGAAATGCTCAAGTGTTCTGCATGTGCAATTGTGTGGCCAGATCACTTCTGCAAGACACCAAAGATTAAAAAGATTGCAAAAGATTTACGCACTGCAAATATGTCATTGGGGCACATGATGGTTGTAACAAAGATGCCAACTGCACTGCAATTCTATATCCTACCAATCAGCACCCATGTAAAGAAGCTAGATTTCTTGCAGTTGTCTTTATTGAAATGCTAGGAGGGAAAAAAAACTACATTGTAAGAGGGTTATCTGCAGTAGCTGTTCTCATCACATTTTGGACCTTGGAGGAATTTACCACGTAAATTTGCCATGGGATACACCTTTCACAATACAACTCCTACAACTCTCCCACTAATAAACTACCTGCCCATACACAAAAGAACCTAGAAGAAACAAGTATCAAAACCCCTATTTGATGCACTGTAACCACCACCAGTGAGTTCCATGCAGGACAGAGAGAACATGAGAAATCTCAAACCCTAATATACAACCACATTCTACTTTAATGCAACGCAATTCCAATTCTACAGCTCTCTGGAGCTCCTCTGTTCCTTCCACGACTCCTGAAAGACTGAGAAAAAAAACAGAGCTATGAACCTCGAAGAAACAAGTAACAAAACCCTAATTTGATGCACCGTAACCACCACCAGTGAGTTCCATGCAGAACAGAGAGAACATGACAAATCTCAAACCCTAATATACGACCACCTTCTTCTTTAACGCAATGCAATTCCGATTCTACAGCTCTCTCTGGAGCTCCTCCGTTCCTTCCAAGACTCCTGAAAAGACTAAGAAAAAAAACAGAGCTATGAACCGATCATTTCCTTATGACGGAGTCCCCTATGAAATCCACAATGAGAACACCTCCTCAGCTCCACAAACCAAAGAGAAACAGAATCAAAATAAAAACGAAAAAATAAAGGGAAGAAAGCAGCAAGCACCATTCTACCTTGAAGGAGACGACGAGCTCTTTCCCGACTGCAGCTGCTGCAAATGGGCACAAAGCAAAACAATTCCAGACACACCTCCCACACCCCCCCCCCAAACCAAAAAAAAAAAGCCTTTTCAATTTCAAAACTGGACAATGTGGAGACATACAAGGGAGTCAAGAGCATGCAGACGTGAACAGGAGACGGTAAAGAAGAGTGCAAGGATGTAGTCGTCCTCGTCGTCGTCTTCCTCGCACCTCCCTCCGTGCGTGCTGGTGCTGCGGGAGGGGGACTCTGGAGAGAGAGAGAGACAAGATGGCGAGGAGAGATGGGTTTCCTTAAGACTTAGTTTTAGGGTTTGGACTAGCATGAGATTTTAACGTGTTCTAAACTAGCATTTATGGATGTTAAAACTCTCGTCAAAGTTCCTGTCATCCAACTGCAACATGGATGAAATGTGACCAAACTGATTAACAGAACTTTTTGGTTCATTGTATTCATAGCATGAAAATTTGGTGGATGAAAGTGTACCTGCATATATATATATATATATATATATATAATTATGTTTGTGCATCATCTTTAATCATAAATGGAATTTGTCAATTAAATTTGAGGAAATTATTATTTCTAATAAGTGGCTACAAATTTGATGACAAATGAAATTATGTCCATGGATGAAATTGTGGAGATCTCCCAAACCTGTTCTTGTATGTGTGTGTTTTTTTTTAAGTTTTGTCAATTTTGTGATGTAGCCAAACTGGTGATGATCTATTGGAAGATTTAGCCAGATTTGGCTACAGGCTAAAGAAGGAAGTAATTGTTAAAGAACATCCTTCTATGTTTTTGGCTTCATAATTGACAACATAATATAAGAATTGTACCACCTGGATGAAATTTTACCACCTGGATGAAATTTTGATGACATGAACAATTTCACCATATAGACAAAATTGACAAATACAAGAGTGGTACTCCATGGATGAAATTGATGATGCAGATAATTTCACCATTTAGATGAAAATGTGATCAAATGGAAGGAATGCATTACATGATGTAATTATTCATATGGATGAAGTTGTAGATTGATAGAAATGAACTTCAGGAATGAAATTGATAATTTGGATGAATTTTCACAAACAAAAAATGACCATCATTCATATAATCAAATTTCAGCAACATGGCCAATAACAATTCAATTATTATAATGTGTTACAATGTCATCACAACATCATATTAATGATTATATCAACACTTCCTTAGCACATTATTTAATTTTAACACATTATTAAAATGTTGCAAAAGCACATATATGTGGAGGGGACAAGTTTATGATATTTGTATGATTAAATTTATAATGGAGGGACAAATGATTCAAATGGGTTTTTTTTCTTTTTTTTTGGTGGGGGGGGAAAAAATGAGTCCAAGTCGCCACACTATGGGGAGAAAAAAATTTGAAGTTTTTGTATTTAGCCAATAGGTTCCAACATGTCACAAAAGTAATATATAGGAGCAAGCAATCCTAAAGGCTAAATCTTTCTACTTGCTAGGACATAACATGTAGCCAAATTTGGCTAAGTCCTCTGGTGGATGATCACCAACCCACCACCAACTTCACCAAAAAAACATTATTGTTTGAAAAAATATACTAAAATTTCATGAAAAAACACGTAGTTTCTAAGCTCCTTTTTTCTATTATTGAAAAACCGAATATAGTCCGTCAAGTCACCCTGTCTTAACCCTGGGCCTGCTTTCACCCCCTATTCCTCTCTCAGTGGTATACGCAAAGTAAGGAAATTTTCAATATGAAATGCTGAAACTTAGCATTTGATGCACAAGGTTCGAAAGTAATTATAGTAGTTGTACAGGTAGGAGCAGCGCAAATATACGCAGTGGAGGCGCGCAGGAGAAAGGGAAGACAGGATGAAACTCAGCATTTGGACATTTTTTAGATGCAGAAAATAAAATGCTTACCAAAAGGATTGAGCCTTTTTATTTCAATTGAAAACAATCTTGTTTTAAGCAAATAAAAACTTTGTGAAGTTTTTTTTTTTTTAAATCCTACTTGTGCCCTTCACATTGAAAGTTTGAAATAAAATAAAATTGCCTTTCACATTTTTCTTTATAATTCTCAAAGAAAATTGCTTAATATTTTCCTAAAAAAACAACAGGTAAGGAGTTCTTGTCTCTTCACCGCTTCGCACAGAGCTCTCCTTTGCTCCTTTCGAATCGCCATGGCAGGCAGGCAGGCATTGCAGATTACCAGGAATCCAATTTGGAGACGAAGACGAAGACGGAATGGTTTGCAGGCATTGGTGATGCTCTCGATCCACTCTCAAATTGGCGATGTCGGTGATCATAATCAAGGTGTTGCAGGTCTCCTCTCTCCTCCTCCGCATGATAGTTTTGTGTGTGTGTGTGTGTGTGTGCGCGCGTGTTTTCGAGGGTTTGGATCTGATCGCTAGGTACCTTAGGTGTGGCGATTTGTTGCAGGGAGGTGCGGGCTAATAATGGCGTCTGTGGTGCCTGCGGTGCGAGTGGCGTCTATGATGCCTGCGGCGATGATGGCGACGATGGCTACTGCGACGACGATGGTGACGATGGTGACGACGACCACGACGGTGGTGACGACGGCGGTGGTGACGACGGCGTCTAGGGCGGGTACTGCGACGACGAGGACGGCGTGAGCCTGCGCGGTGCGGGAAGCGGTGAGTCTTGCAATAACCGAGAGGAAATTTTCTTTTGCGTCGACGGCGTATCGTGGTATCATCGTTGTCGTCTTCTTTACCGCCGCTGCTCAGCTTGTACACATTCCCCAGTTTCTTCACCTTGCCTGTCTGCACTAACCCTTTCAGGCTCGCCGTCAGCAGCTTCTTGCTGCTACCATTCAGCTTCTCGTCGTAGTTTGTTTCTAGATGCTTCCTCAACTGCGCCAAGCTCGCGCCTTTGCGCTGCTTCAAATGCAGCATGGCATCTTGCAGTAAACGTGGTTGTGTCTTCATTTTTTGGGATTCTTTTTTATGGTTCAAGCAACAAGAAGAACAAGAACAAGAACAAGAACAAGAAAGCGAGATGGAAGGTGGTGAATTTGGTGAGAGACACGGAGTCTAGCAGTAACTACTACTAAGAGGGCGGAGGAGGGGAGAGAGCTTTGAGGGGCGGCATCATCATCGTTGTGTCACCAACTATGGCCGCGGGGAAGCCAATTTGAGCTCTTCTCTCCTACGGAACCAGATGCTCATTGGATCGTGTCGTGATCACTCGGAGTGATTCACCTACATTGGTGCAGCTGGGTGGCGCTTGGATCGATGCCCAGGACGTTTTCGTGTGTCTTTCGAGGAGAGGGTGCGACTTGAAGCGATCCGTCGATCCGTCTCTTCAAATGCGCAACCATCGCGCCCGTTCTACTTACCAGTCGCGGATGGTACCCCTTGGAGCCCAAGCGGCAGACCTACCCGAAGCTAGAACTACTGCGACCCATGGGACTAATGATGATCTCTAATTTGCTGCAAGCTCGGGGAGCCCATGCTGCAGAAGACTCTCCATCTTCAACATCGACAAACCCTAGTGAAAGGAAAGGAGTCCACACCCTGCTCTAGGCTTAGGGTTTACTGCCCCTAGACTCCAATCGCCTCTCATTTTCTGTCTCTCTAGTTGTCCTCAATTCTCCGTGTTCTTGGAGCTTGCTCTCATTCTATCTTCTTGCAGGAACATGGAACCCAATCCCCTGCTTCCCTAAATGTGGAAACAGCAGGTCGAGCCAGAAACTGAAGACTCAAGACCATATCCACCTTTCACATAATTTGTCAAGTGTTTTATCACTTCCCCTTCTATCTCAGCTCTCTCAGAAACTAACTGGGTGGATCCATTCTTCGTTTTGCCCTTTTTGTTCTCAGGTTCTGATGTTTCTAATTTATTGAGTGTTGGAGCTTCTGCTCTTGCTATTGAAACCCTGAATTGGGATCCAAGTCTAGATGTGAAGAAGGTATTCTTCCCAGTCACTCTGCAATGTGATTTCCATGCCGGTGTCCATTCATGATCCAAGTCTACATGTGCAGGTATGCTTCCCAGTCACTCTGCAATGTGTTTTCCGTGCCAGTGTCCATTCATGATCCAAGTCTATATGTGAAGGTATTCTTCCCAGTCACTCTGCAATGTGATTTCCATGCTGGTGTCCATTCATTCTCTGGAGACTTGCCTGATTACCGCCTGTTGAAGCCACATGTATAGCTTGTTGATTGCAGCAGGATATGATTCCAGATTGTTAACCACTACTACTAGATCTGGTGTTGTTTTGCTCAATCAAGAAATTCCTGATCTTGCAGAAGAACTTTTCCTGCTCAAAGGCTTTGATGTGACCTCTCCTATAACTTCGGTCATTTCACAGTTTGCTTCTTCAGTTTTCTCTTTGGTAAAAAATCACTTCCTTCTATGTGCCAGCATTAAGGGGTTGACCACTATTACTTGTGGACTCTATGACATGAGAAACTCAGGTTGACATCATGTTTTTTATAAAGCTCATAAAGCTCTCTGGTTCCAGGCCAAACTGGGGGTTCAACTCCCCCAAGAGTTTCAGTCAGGTTAGAGACACATCTCTAGACTTAAGAGCTCCATTGTCATCAGTCACCATGCTCATTACTGTCCATGGGAAGGTGACAGCTTCCTTCTTGCTAGCAATAATCATTTGTCAACATTCTATGAGCACATCAGACATGATGTTGGTGTTGATTGATGGGTGACGGACAATAATGGACAAATGAATGTTGCCTGTCACTAGTGTTCATGTTGATGAACTTCATGACAATGCAATAAGAATTGTGTTGTAGTTTTGAAGCTACCAAGTTATTCATTCTCATCTCACAGTGTATGGAATTGTTGTCAAATCGATTGTTGGTTGATGTATCATTTGAAGGAGTTTCCTCTTGAAACCCAAACCCATCCTGCTATCAGATTGGTAGTAGTAGTATCTTCCCCATATACCTAGTAGCAATGAAAACAACTTGGAGGATTTGTGATCCCCATGTGAAACAAAGCTGCAAGATTTTAGTGATTATATCTTGATTCAGACATCCATGTTATGCACCAGATTTCGTTTTTCCTTGCATTTTTTGTGCATCTTTAGACCCCAAAGTTGGTTTTTGTTGCAACATGAGGAGCATCATTGTATCTGATGTCAGATTTCAGATTCTCTGCAAGAGTTGCATGGTTCTGATCAAGACACCCATTGTGCATGGAAGCAATGAACAATTTAAAACTGTCAAAGAATACCATGATCTCTGGCAACAGATTATCTCACGAAGGTGAGGAGAAAGCAGAGTGTTGTTTCACATGAGCTGAGAAGTCAAGATCACATTAGGTTCAGGATATACAGCAGATCAATGCAGGGCTACAGATGCACCCTTGTTGAGAAATTTCTTGCAGCAGATCAAGACATGCTACAGATGCACATAATTGAGGAACCCACAATTATGTGTAGCTGTGTTTTTTTTTAAAAATTTGTAGGAGAGTATTAAGAAAAACATCCAGACAACAGAATCAATGGAGGAGAAAAGATATGAGAAATTATATCTTTGAAACCATGATCCATGAAAGGCAACAAGAATCATAACCCTAGGGTTTTATTCGTGTCTGTCCGACCTTTGATGATTCTGAGGGACATGTTTGTAAATTTGAACCATTCATGAAGGTGTGTGTTGTCTGTCCTACTCAGCAGCAGATATATGCAAAGCGAGTGAACAATGGACGACGAAGATGTCAGACATACATCAGGAGCAAGCCAGCGACGGAGAGCAAGCGATGACTTGTTAATGATGCTTCTTCTCTCCTCCGTTCTTGTTGGTATGCTTGGCGGCTTCTTCCGCACGGCGTAAATGTCGAATCTCTGTAGGCCAACCGACGGCGTAAGAAAGAAAGAAGACGGAAATCATGACATCGTTTAACGGCCGTATGCTTCCTGTCTTGACGTACTTCTCATTGTAGTTGTACACAAAACCCCAGGTTTGCTTCGTCATGTTCTCTCTGGTCACACTCGACTTGACGAAGCTCGGTACATCCTTGAGCTTCATGCTTGCCAGTCCCCTTAACCCCGAAAACGCCATCTCACTCACTCACTCACTCGCTCACTCACTCACTTACTCACTCCAATTCTGCAACAAAATTGGGAGATTGCAGAGTTTCATAAATGAAGGAAAGATCTTCTTCTTCTTCTTCTTCTTCTTCTTCTTCTTGTCGAAGAAGATCGTCTTCTACAATCATTGTGTCAAGAACATTTTGAAGAAAGAGTTTTGAAGCCGCTCTGAGTACTTCTTTCTTCACACAGGACGGACTGTAACCGTAACCGTTTTTTTGTTTTCTCTGGTTTGTTTGTTCGCTCTCCGCTTCAAGGTACGAGTAGCGGTTAGGGTTTAGGGTTAGGGCTTCGCTTGTGGAAAAGAAAAAATGCCCATTACAATTACAACAAAGTACATGGTTATAAAACATAACAATCTTATCAATTTTGAAAGCTTGAAATCTACTAATGTGAAATTTTCACTCCCAACTACATATGCCTATTCTTTTGCTCACAAGTGCAAGATGTTTCTTCAACATTGGGTTGTTGGGCATTACTTGACCTTGAAAAACTTGCGACAACACTAAATATGCATCTTAGTCCTAATTGAACTCTAATTAATGACCATAAAAAGTCATTCTTAGGTTTTGCTCATTTCATCATAGGAAAATTGCAATAGATGCAAGGTAAGGAAATACCCAACATTGTTACATTGTGTTATTAGGCTTCAATGCCAACATAGTAACACACCTTCAACCAACCTCCAAACATCAAGAAAAGAACACATTAAAAATTAAACACAAACAAGTTGAAAGAAAAATGGCAAAAAACAAAAGAAATGTTGGACGCAATTGAAAATTAAAAGAGTGAATCAAGATTTTAAATTGTATCAAGACTTGAAGCCCCTTCAAATAAATCATGTTGTTCCAACATTTTCTTGTGTTTTTTAATTAAACTAGCTTCAGATGCCAAAAATTTAGTCACATCTTTTGGCTTCAAGGGTCCACCACACTCATCACGCGCGTTATTGAACCAATTCTTGATGATGAAAATGAGCTAGTCCAAATTATCAATGTCAAGCTTTGATCGTTTCAAATTAATGATAACACTAGCAACACTAAAAATTCACTCTATCTCAATTTGTGAACTCACAATGCCAAGGAATTTATGAACCAAGAAAAAAACATTGGGAAATCATATCGCATGATTTGCCCACCAAACAAAGGGTTTTCAATCTTTGCCGATCGCAAAGGAATTGTTGAAATAGTTGCAATTCATTTTTCAACGTGGAAAGAATAACATCATCATTCAACATAACCTTCCCCAAAAAAAAATCATCATCCTCAATTACCTCTAGTTTTGTTGATGTTTTGACAAGGTTCAAATGAAGGAACACCTATAACAAAAAAGGACATAACATGTTAATGTTGTATTCTACTAGGCAATTTGACTTGTAAGTTGATCACCCAAAAAATCTCATATAATTTTTATGTTTTTGAAATAGGGGTTAAGCTTGATAACTAGCATATTATGAGCCTTGGTTGGATTATAAACAAAAGAAAAAGCCAAAAATGGAGTCAAAATACTGATGACTTAAGGCAAGATCCTCAATTTGAATTCCTATAGTTTATAATCAAAATCCCCACAAATTAATGGCTAATTAAGAGCTTGAATCCTCCCCACATGAGCTTTCATAGCAATGCATAAGGTGAAAGCAAAAAAAATGCATCAAATAACAACCAAAAGCCCTTACTTTCATTCAAAACACAAAGCTTAACAATAGGAAGTAGTGTATTTACAATGGTTTGAACAATAGCCCAAGTCTAGAATACAAGAACTTTGGGTGACAAATGTGTAGCTTGTTGTCATCCATAACAAATAGAAATTGCATTTTGATACTTCAATGTCTCTTAAAACAAGATGACCCGAAAAGCAAATTGGGTCTTCACTAGAATCTTCAACATCATTGATTGAACTTCTTTCAAACTAACCTCTAAAAACCTAGCACACATTTTAATATCATTAGTAGCATATTGGGCTACTTTGGACATGGCATGGACAAAACATGAACCAACAAATGGACATGCTAGCCAAAGGGAAGAATAAGAAACCACACAAGTCAAAATAAAAGTTAGGGTATTTAAATTTGACCCTTCATATTTGACATATACAATTACCTTGTCAAGTTAACCAAAGGAATCCAACAAGATTTTTACCTAGTTTGCCATGGTTACACCTATTGTGTAACTTACCTCGAAAATCCCAATAGTACATGGATGGGTTGCCATGAACTATTAATGAAACTGCAAACCATGGCAAACGTGTCATGGCCAACATGAAACATCCAAAGATCAAAAGAACAAATGCATGCAACACAAGATTGAAGGGGAGGGATGACACATTTTTCTTTAGTTTTGGCAATCATTTCAAGGAACACTTCAATGACCAACTGACATTGGGATGGAAATACCACACACCCACACTGTTGTGAAACCAACCACTTTAGCTATGGATCTTCAACAAAAGAAAGAGGTCAATAAGCTTTTGCAATATATAACACCAAATCTTCAAGAAATGCATGTTATGTAGGATCTAATCTACTATAAAGGCACTGGCTACCAAAGAATTATGTGATCTAAGAAGGGGGAACATTTTTTCTCTTCTTTGTGCTTTGTTTGTCACTTCTGGTTTCTGCAACCTTTTACAACAAAAGGCCCCCCATTTGTTATATAAATATGAATGCTCAGAATAAACATGTTTTTTCAAAACACTTGTACCATGGTTTGTATTATAACTCACTAGTACGTTATGTTTCCCTTGACCATCATGTTCATGTAATCGAACAAGGTGACACAACACACCACATCATTTGTGGGTTGGACATGTTTATCATTACACCATCATTCACCACAAAAAAACCTGGTAACCTACAAATCTATGAGTTGGAGACCACAAGCTTCGATTGGCTAATAACTTAAGTGTGAAAATCCCCCAACTCCATCTACTTCAACATTGGATGTTACTTTTGATTCAATCTCAACATCAATTTGAGAAGGAAACATGATGTCTTCTTCATCACAAATTGTGATAAGTTGTGTGGCAGTTGAAAATGCCATTATATCCATTATGTTTTTCAATTGTTACATACAACCAACATAAGCAAAAATTTAGCTCCAAAATCTGTTACAACAATAATACAACATTAAATAATAATAACTTCATTTACCAACAAATAAAATAAGTGTTCCAAGTCTAAATTTGTAAATGTTAGAGTTCCAACTAACTATCATGATAACCAAGTAATAAAAAATTGATCATTATGATGGTAAAGATGAAAAAAAACTGAAAAAAACAAACTTGAAAGCTAAACAATGTTGAAGACTTACTTACAAAAATCTTGAAAAATGTGTTTTAACAATAAACACGAACAACAATGAAAGGACTTACTTGCAAAAAACGTTAGCAACATGAAGTTCACAACTCCAACAACAACTGTGAACAACAAAACCAACTTGTAGAAGCGCAAAAATAAGAATAGTGTGAGGCTCACAACTTCGGTGACAAGCGAGAACAACACAAAGATCTAATGATGAACAAAAGCAATGCATGAACAACACCAATTTGCAAAAAGTTTTAACAACATCAAGTTCACGATTCCAACAATAATCATGAACAATATAATCAACTTGCAAAAGGGCAGAAATAAGACTAGTGCGAAGTTCATAGCTTTGGTCATAAGCGCGAACAACAATAAGTTCCAATGATGAATAAGAACAACATATGAGCAACACCAACTTGCAAAAAGATTTAACAATGTGAAGCTCATGACTCCAACAATGATTGAGAATAATAAAACAAAATTGTAGAAGGGTAGAAGTAAAAATAATGCAAAGGTCACAACTTCGGTGATAAGCGCGAACAACACCAAATTCTAATGATGAATAGAACAATGCATGAACAACACCAACTTGCAAAATTCCTTAGTAATGTGAAGCTCATGGCTTCAACAATGACCATGAACAATAAAATCAACTTGCAAAAAGGTAGAAATAAGATCAGCACAAAGTTCACAACTTTGATCATAAATGCGAACAACACCAGGCAGGTTCTAATGATGGACACAAACAATGCATGAACAATAAGTTTTAGCACATCACACAAACAATACTACCTAATTCTGCCACAATGATGGCAAGGAAAAAAATTAACTTGAAGGCTACAAATGTAAGAATTTTACAAAAATGGCAAACTTGTTTGAAAGCTCCAAAAAAAGAAAAGTCCATGATGAACGAAAAGAAATAAAAAAACACACTTACACAATGACTCACTTGTAAAAAACCAAAATAGTACTAAACAATCTAATCTTTGAGACGAAAGCATGATGATGGCAATGTTGAAACGTAACCACACCACAATAACAACAACTCCATGCAAAAAGGTGAGAGCGCTGGTAACATCTGCAAATGCAAAGTGCAAAATAATTAAAGGTCAAAAGGTGAGAACAATGGTAACATCTACAAGTGCAAAATTGAAAGCAATTGCAACAATTGCAGGTGGAAAGGAGAAAGGAAACTATGACAACAACGTGGTAGACAAAAACCCTAAACTTTAACGCTATTTAAAAAGAATTAAAACCTTTGAAGAAAAAAATAACTGATTGAAGCAGGGCATGGATGAATTTCCAAAATCAATGGTCATTAAGTTTCAAATAAATTCCAAATTTTATAATAATGTAATTTTCAAGTCCAACTATGTATTTGAGTATTTCAATCATGATAAAGGTCAAAGTAAAAGATGCAAAACCAAAACCAAAATCGATGAATATTACTCGATTTTTCAAATACCCACCCAACATTGGTAGAGAAATTGCGATGCACCCAGGAACAAGCCAAAGTTTGGTGTCCCTATATGTACTAAGGATCATTTGGACAAGGTGCAAGGACCAAAAGCCTAAGGACCAATTTGAAACAAATTGAACCTTGAATTGGACTCTTTTTCACATTTAAAAAATAAAAATTCTTAAGGTAGTATGAATGTGTTTAAAGGCTTGGGGTCCAATATAAAAAAATTGTGGTTGACATGTGAGAGGATTAGATTAGTCTTTGATTTTAAAAATAAAATTTGCACGATTTTTAAATTTTTTTGGAGTCACCTTTATTTTGTGCACTTGGAAAGGCTGAAAATGCACTTTTTTAGCAACCACCTTGTGAGGATCCACAAAATCAGCCATGCCAATTGGTTCAAAATGGGGGAGCCCATGTGCTTTCAACAATGTCTTCAATCAGCATGTCTTCCATTATGACAAAATTCAAGCAACAAAGACTAAAAAAAACAATGAAAAAAAAGCAAAAAAACAAAGAAATGAGTAACTTTGGACCCTAGGTTACACTTTGGTTCTCCAAACCATGAGCTCTCCTTTAAGCTTTTTTTTTTTTTTTTTTTTT
>Ga0209611_10003376_pt1 | contig 27731 bp, 17 predicted proteins | sample S1TSphgellanicum_3_FD_187693 | JGI IMG/M metagenome (GOLD analysis project Ga0209611, IMG submission 187693) | Host-associated microbial communities from peat moss isolated from Minnesota, USA - S1T2_Fc - Sphagnum magellanicum MG (SPAdes) (version 2) | ecosystem: Host-associated > Plants > Peat...
ATGTCGCACGTTCTCTGCAGCCAAGTATTTCGGGTCGATTCCCGACTTTTAGTGGTCGGGAGTCAAAACTGGCAGACTCCCGGGAATTCGACTCCCGACCCTTCTTTTGGCCATAACTTGTGTTTCAAATGTCCAAATGAGCAATGCGAGCCCATTTTAGATATCTACGCTTCAAGAGATTTGCAATGATATAAAGATTTCCACAATCCATTGAGGTTCGACCCCTGCAATCGCTCTCTGAAGTTTCAAGAGTTCACCGGGACTCCATCTCCCTAAGTGGGAGTTGCCTTGGGAGTGGGAGTGTGAGTGTTCACTCCCTCACACTCCCTAGCACTTTCTTGCACTCCCGGGAGTATGTGATGTGACTCCCGAGCTTCCTTTTGCCTTGACTCCCGGGCTTCCTCTTGGCTTAACTCTCGGGCTTCCTTTTGGCTTACTCCCGGGCTTCCTCTTGGCCCGCACCCTTGCAATTCCCTTTGCCTTGGTCGCGAGCCCAAAGCTAGGGTTGCGACATTACATGTGATGTCATTGTCGATGTTCGTTACACCATATTTATGCAAATCATGTCAACAATGACAACGTCCATCAAAGTTCGAAAGCCATCTCTAATGGTAAGGATATCCATTCATCATTGAATGTGGCAAGGGAAAAGGTGGGATACCTCCTTTTGAACATGTTTTCCATTCTCCAAAGCAATAGTTACAAGAATAGCCCAAAATGTATTGTGGGTTACTATACATTCATTCCCACAAGGGCACCGAATCAAATGGGTACCTAGATCATCAATGGTATGACCACATTAACATCGTGAAAAATGGATAACCACAGGATGTGGCAAACTAAGACATGTATGTAATGTTATAAGGAAGTGGGCTGAGGATAAATGAAATACAAATGTGATAGGATGAACCAATAACTAAGCGCCTACCCCTAGACCCACACATGAGCAAATATGTGTTCACATAATATTTGGAAAAATGTTTATTAAAATGAGGCAATTTTGTGTTCATGTAGGTGATCCACCAAAGAAGCCTACAACTAAGGATAAAATTAAACTACTAAGCATTCAGAAGGTGGGACCTAAGAACGGACAACCTGGGGTAATAGGGCTCAAGTATCTCATAGTGTCATCTAGAATAAGGAAGTGCCATTCTCAATATGTGTTACTGCATCTAGAAAAATAAAGTGATCATCTTGTTAAAAATGAGTGATAAGTGCAAGATTGATCAATGCACAACATCCCAATAACGTAAGGGCAACAATCTGAACTACAAAAAGGAAGCTAAACCTGCCCAAAGAAGTAAGAATAGTGGTTTGATGACAAGCTAAGTGATCAATAGAACCATCAAAAGATCTCACACCAAGTAATTTATCCAACATAGCTATGGTACGAGTATTGAACTTAACGTAATGTTGCAAAATACATGGAAATGGAAACATTATACGAAATAAGTAGTTAGGGTGTTAGGCATAACATAATGAAAACATCGCAAAAGTCACATGAGGATTTGTAAACATAAGGAAATTAAATATCGTCCCAAGATCCTCAACAAAAGTTTTAACCACAAATGATTCAATAAATGATTTGGATCCTATTGGTGTGCCCAAAATATAAAAATCCACATTAGGAGTAAAATAATCAAGAGGAAATGATATAAAATGGTCCAACCCATGTGGAAACCAAACTACACATTTCGTTAATTGCATTGAAAGCCCTAATGCGGAAAATTCTTATTACAATGTAAATAAATAGGAACCACATTTGATGTGGGACCTACTATATGCGTATCATCCACCAATGAAAAGAAAACACAAGTAAGGTGGGTTGTTATCGTAGAGCGAAGAATGCGAAAATGAGCCAAAGTAAACAACACTCCTCCCAATGGGTCCCCCTATCATGTACTTTACTATAATGAAATGACTATGAGATCCCCATGTTGGGAAGCCTAAAAAAAATACAGTGGGGATGGGCATGCATATAATTGTTAAACAAATGGGAAAAGTTTATCCAAAAAATTGAACAAAAACTATAACTTTTGAAAAGTGGTTGATCGTGACACCAAATAAAAGGCGTTAAAGACATCCACATGTAGCACCACCCAATTTGGGTGCAAATTTAACATCATTCGAACGCCATGAACCATTATTTTACACCTGCCACAAATTGTTACACCAAATTGACGAGGAATAAAATGTTCCATGAAAGTATTCTTAAATTTAATAGCTAATGTGTGAGCAACTAAATCATAAATCACTTCACTAATCACAATGGGATGTATGCCTCTAGATTGCTTCTCTAACATTAGGAATCAAAATGCAGAAAATAAACATGATATTGAAGGTGGAACATGACTTCGAGCAATGTGCCCACATACTTCAAAAAAAAGGTCAAAGCCATTCATATAATCATTTAAAACAAAATAATATCGTAAAAACTCATACACCATACCCAAAGGGCCACTACAAGAAAGATGTGGTGAATGAGCCAAGGCAAAAATGTTTTCCAATCTAAAATGACCTTCGGATGAAAATCATTAATGAAAAGGGGGAGATCAACTTTAGCAAGTGGATGGACAAGGTGAAGGACTCTTGTGGTCTCCTCAGATGGGGTTGCAGTTATGTTCAAAGCTAGTGCACGTACTATTCAAACATACTCCCTTACATGAGCAAGGGCTCATGCGTGGTGTAATTGTGCTAATGGAGGTGGGGTAGGATTTAGAATCGACTCCATACATCTATGAGAAGCTAAAACAAGTGCTCTAATCATGTGATTTTTTTATAATGTTTTTTAGTTACCACCCATATATGGACACAAACGAATGTAAATCTCTTAATGGCCTTTCTCAGGGCCTTTAAAACAAATGCCTACCTATGGGCGGTGCATGAATGTTGGTGTTGTACTAAACACTCGATGCACTGAATAGATAAAAAGGACAAAGAATGCAGGGTCACGAAGGAGAGGACCGTACAACAAATATTGGATAAGTTTTAGTGGGTGTGGTGAACAAGGCGGAAAAAAGGTTGACAAACCAAGAAAGGATGAAGGGATTGACTAAAGTAAATTAGGAAAGATGGGAATGATGGGCAGATGGATCAAAATTAGAACATAATTGAGCATAGAGGTAAAGCTTATAACTATCTTTTTGTCAAAAGCCTATTGGGAGGGCTATGATGCCCAATGTCATAAGCATGAAAATAACCCAATCAAACCAAATTTACAAGATTTCCTAAACCAAGACACAAATAAGGGCAAGCCTAATCATAAATCCAAATCATGAAATAAGAGAAACAAGAACACGCCAAGTGTAAAACAAAAATTCAATAGAATTTTATTGCCAAAAAAAAAAAAAAAAAAAAAAAGGTGAAAAAAAAAAAAAAAAAAAAAAAAAAAAAAAAAGGGGGGTTAGTAACCCCAAAAAAAAAAAACGAAAAGGGGATGAAAAAATAAAGAATAAAACATGGGGGCATACAAAAAAAGGGGAAAAAGAAAACAAAAGGGTAGTAGGGTTGAAAGAAGCAAGAAAACAAGTAAAACAAAGGGGGGATAAAAATTAATGAACAAGGAAAACAAACCCAATTGGTGGGAAAAGAAGAAGAAAACAAAAAGAGGGGTTTTCACCAAATGGCAATTGAATTTGTTCACCCGGATCAAATTCATTTGCCGTTGTTAGATGGTGACCAAAATTAATTTAGCCACCATATTTGAAAACCTTTGTTGGATGGCAAACAAAATGGATTCGATCATTACCATTATATTTGATCGTTGTCGTCGAATGGAGATAAAAAAGGGGGGGACAAAGAGAAACCCCCTTCTACTTGTTTCAGTCACACACAAGGATGGGCGACTTAAAAAAATATGGTTGTTATCCAACCATCTTAATTTTTCAAATGTCGACTGAAGTTTTTTAATCGCTAGAGAAGTGGGCGATGCCGCATGCTTTTGGAAAGCTTACGACAAGATGCCAAAAAGTACGACAACCCCCCTTTGTGGTGACTGAAAAAATTTGATTGCCATCCAAAAAATAATGAAAATTTTCAATTGCCACACCTTGTCCCATTTTGGTTGCCCCCCTTGTGGTGATTGAAAATTTTAATCACCAACATTATGCTAATCAAAGTTTTTTGGGTCACCTTTTTTTGTGGCAACCCCTTTTGTTGATGACTAAATTTTTTTGATTGCCATCGAACAATGGTGGTTTGTTGAATGCAATTGAATTTTTCGGTCGCCATTCGACACACCTTCATCATTGGAGGATGACTGAAATTTTTCAATCACCAAAGAAGGAAAGCAATGATGAAATTTCCTTTTTAAACAATTAAAAAATTTTGGTCGCCATCCGATGGTGTGGATGTGTCGAATGGCGACGGAAATTCTTTAATTACCATCCGATGGTGGCGGTATGCTAGATGTTGATTGAAAAAATGTCGACTTCTCTATGACAACAGAAACTTTTCTTGACAAAGGCTTTTAAAAAAGATTTGACATACCATCATTGGCGAATGTCAACTGAACTAAAAACTTTCAGTCACCATATGACACGCCCACACCATCAGATGGTCACTAAAAAAACTCAGTCACCATCTGATGGTGGGAGTGTGTCAGATGGTGATTGAAAAAATTTCATTGCCATCATATAAACCACCATTATTTGATGGTGACCAAATTCTTTTGGTTTCCAAGGAAAAAATGGTGTCATATTTTTTGGAAAGCCCTTGATGAGGGCTTTTTAAAAACATATGACACTCCCCCCTTGTGTGGCAATTGAAATTTTTTGGTTGTTGTAATCTTGGTAACCAAATTTTTTTATCACAACAAGGTTGGGTGACTTGAAAAAACTTGGTTGTTGTACCATGTGGCGATCGAAATTTTTTTCAGTTGCCACAAGGTACATGACTGAATTTTTTTAGTTTTCATATTGTACATAACCAAATTTTGTTAGATGCCACAAGGTTTACGATGATTGAAGTGGGTTTAATTTCAATTGCCCATAAACTTGCTTCGGGCAACCTAAAAGTGTTTTTGACCTAGGCGCTATACTAATGTGATGCAAGGTTGCATTTGCATCATGCGTCGATCACATCATGACGAAGGCACAAATAGGGTGACGACCTTGTCTTAATTGTTTGTTTTATCAACTTATTGTAGAGATGTTGTAATTACCTTCCTCTTTTGTTTTCAAGCCCTAGCTTACTGTTATGCCTGTTTTTAAAGATTTGTTGTCCAATTCAAGTTCACACCTCTGTATCCAAGAGGGTGAACTCACGTTCTTTCTTTGAAATTGTGGTGAAATTTGTCTTTTAGTTATTTGATTATTATAAATGACCAAACTATAATGAAGGTAGCTCGTTGTTGTTTTGTAAATTTCATTTTAGTTGCCCATTCTACTATAATCATTAGTATTGTTGCCTTTTTAGATTGCTTGTCTTGCTTCTCCTTCTTTGTTATTTTTAAAATCAATTTTGTTGCCTCCCTATCCATTGCCTTTCATCACATAACGGTCAATTATTCTTCTGAAGTCATGACATGATTCTGCAAATAATCAACTAACAAATATTTTCCATTGGTCCTTCTTATAGGGAGATGTGGTAATTAATTACAACAAATTGCTACTTGCCAATGCTTCTTGAGTTTTTGGGATTTTGCATTCTATTCCCACATCTATTGCAGACTTTCCCATGGTTTCAACCAATTTTTTTGTTAGAGAAACAGATTCAAGGTTAATGATTGTAAAAACTTTATAGGCATGTCCACATAATACCTGGGATGATCTTGAACCACACTATTAAACATAGATTCATGAATTGTAGGTTTTGCAGTTGAAGTTACATTGATTGGCTCTTCTGTAGCATTTTGTTTTACCCATTCCATCTCCCCATTCTCCTTTTGATTTGATTGATAACTTCATCTTGTTCTTTTCTAATCTCATTCACTACTATATGTAAGCTACTAGGCCTTGTTCTCTCATCCATTACTTTAAGGTCTAGTAACCAAATCCCTGTATTTTTGAACCCTAAGATGATATTTTTTCTTGAATGCTTGGTCTTGTGTTTTGTCCACCCATCTTGCCAAAACTATCTTCTTTAGTTCAATGTAGTTCGCATTGATCATTGGTGTGTATCTTTGCTTTCTGAAAATAGTTTTGAAAGGTTTGAAGCAAATTACGTCCAAAGGCATGGGATGTATGTGAAAGTAAAGTAACTATATTTAGCCCGAATGCTTGTGCTTGCTTAATTGTCTTAAGAGTGACATGGGATCCATGGCCATCGAAGATGAACAAATGTTTATTTGTTAAAGAGATTCCACTTAGTATTGACCTTTTGAAAAAAAAGAAAAATTCTTTGAAAAGAAATGTAGTCATCCATGCTTTTGATTGCATAGTCATACATGTCCCTGGTTTGCAAAATTGAATGTAATCATTTCATATCTTTTCTCCTTTGAAAATGTAAAACCTTAACAATGTTGTCCTAGTTGCATTAACAACATAGTTAATAGTCAACCATTCCTTGGCCTTGGGAATGGTGTTATACACTTGCTGAGAACCTCATCTTGCCAAAACCTTTAATTATTACATGTTTTCCTACTTGGATGTTTGTTTCATTAAAGTTCCAAATATGATCTAAACCATAGTTATGCATCTTATATAAGGACTGCAAGTTTTGTTAAAAAGTCTGGCATGATTGGATTATCAAACCTTGAGTTTTATTGATATCTAGTCTTTTAGCTTGACAAATGTTAAACTTAAGATGTTTGCGCTAAAAACCAATACCATTAGGAGGTCCCTAAACTCCTCCTTGGAAAGGTGTTGGCCTTGTTTGGGTTAGTTCTACCACTTTCATTTTTAAATGTTAAATGCTTATTGACATCCCAACATCCTACATAGCCAAAATCCAAGAAACCATCGCTTGATCTTCTTTTGTTGTTAGCACACTTGTTGATCTTACTTTTCTAGATCTTGTTTTTCCATACAAATGATCAAACAATGAAGTTAATGGTATGTTCCAGTGCTTACTTGTCTTCCTTAATGAAATTGTCCTTTTTTCAACTGCATCCATGGCCTCCTTCAATGCTTGATGCTCCATTTGCCTTTAGTGCTGATAGGATTGGATTTGTTGACTTTTCGTTGTTTTGTTGTCGATTTTGGTGATCTAAAAGATGGTGGGACATTCTCCTTGTCCTAGTTGGGTTGGTCATCCAATCCACTTCGCCTCCTACGAGGCACATTCAACAACATCATGATTTAGAACTCCCATGCCTTAACCTCCAACAAGGTGAGGATGTTTGGTCTGGCCCTATAAGAAGTACACTTTTGAATCTTTTGTATTTTGACTAGTTTTGAAAAAAATGTGAAAGATCAAGGTAAGTGTGAAATGCATGTGCCTTTAGTTATTTGGAACTTGTGATCAAAACATAAAACTTTTCAAAGTTTGACCATATTAAATTCTAATCGATTATTTCTATGTAAGCAGTAGGTGTGTATGGCAAATTATGACTTCTTGGAGCTTGAAGAAATCTACCTTTCTTATGGCTACCTATACTGTATTTAGGGATTATAGAACTTTGTATCCAATAGTAGTAGAAAAACTTGAATTTTTTAATGTAAAGTTCATTTATTGCATCTCTTTCTAGATGGGGTACATCCACCCTTGAATCTCTTTCTTCTTTGACAATACTAGGATTTGATTATTGATGATCATGTTTTTGTAGCTCCTCTTTGGCTAGCCTAATCTATGCAGTTTCCTGATCTAGTTCTAAGGATTCTTTTTTAGCTACTTTAACTTGCAAAGTTTGTTTTTGTTGATCTACTAGGACTTGTGTTTCTACTCTAGAGTTCTTTAATCCTTCTATGTTGCTTGGCCTTTGCTAATATAGCCCATATGCTCTCAAAACCTTGATGAATTACTTGAGGCTAACTCTCTCACAAATTGAAAGCTTTGACATACTATTTGAATTTTGCTCATATCATTGTAAAAATGAATTGTGTATGTAGATTTGCAGCATTACCTTGTGAATTTGGTGGTTGTAATTTTCGGCAAGAATGAGATGTGCACAAAATTGGGGGGAAATCAAAAGGGCTTCCCAATTAATGTAATGGATTTGATTATCCCTTGGATTCTTGTTAACCCTAATCCTTGTATATGGTCAGTTTGTGCTATTTAACATGATTTGTAGGCCCCATCACTAAACTTCTTTTCCTTGTACTATTTAGTCCAATTGCTTATCACCAAGTTTTATTTCCACACCAAACATGTGGCCTTTGCAAATTGGCCCAATTTTTCCCTATAACCAAATATTGAAAATATTTCATGTTTCCCCCTTTCCCTTAATGAAATTCAGCTAATCACCCATCACCAAACGTGTCCCTTGCAAATTTATTCAAAATTTTTACAAACATGACCACCAAAATCCCTAATATTGAACACAAAAACTTCATGGGCGATCAGCAATATGAAAAACTAAGAACAGAATTATTTTGAACCAAGCGTTTGGTGATAGAAAAAGCACATAAAAACTGTTCTGTTTTAACATAGGTACACTGTTGCACTTACTGGATGTTTGATGACCGGCCTATGTTTGGTGATGGGCCTCTCCACCCTAACTCTTGCTTTGTTTGTCAAAATCAAAGTTGTTTACCACCTAAAACCCAAGACATTGATGGAAATCAGTATGTTGATATCCTCACTATGCTCTTTCCCAAACCCTCATCTCTCAATATGTACATTCAGTAGGTTCTAATGTCAACATGAGGTATCACTAAAATAAAAACCCAATAAACATTAAACCCTATATGTATTTTGAAGGGTAAAGGGCGCTGAGCAGAAACTAGTTTCTCTTTGCCAACCTTGGAATGAGGAGTTCTGTGATCTACAATTGTTGAGTTGGGGGAGAGGGGGGTGAGTGGTAGGGACAGGATATAAAATAGTGGGCAACCACACTAAAGCAGTAGGTCAGCGGATCCATTATTAATAAATCCAAGACATTTGGCTGGCCACCCACTCCAATGGTGGGTGTGTGGCCTATAATGGCAATGCACACAAAGTGGGCTCTATTTTTTAGTCAATGCATACCAACTTGCAAGTGCTATTGGGAACGCCATTGGGAACAATAGCAACTTGGGGAACCCTTTGAGAACCCCTTCACTTGATGGGAACACATTGGGAACAAGAAAACACCATGTCCGCTCCCTCCCCCGCCCCCGTGAGCCAATTTGATTGCCATCACTCTGGAAAAATGAAACTATGGAGGCTTCCAGAATAAAAGGTTCTATTTTGAAATATGGAGTTCCTCCCCTTTGGCCCAGCTATATAGGTGAAAGGAGAACAACATTTGCCAAAACATATGGGATAAAAGTGAGGTGCTATTGGGAACTCTTTGAGGAACATATTTGGAACTTGGGAACTGTTTGCTTTGAGCCCACCCCCATGACAAGGGAGCACTCCATGACACGACTTCTCATTGGTTGCATGGAAATTATATTCCTAAAATTGGCTGGCACTTCTTTTGGCCTCAACTAATAGCCCTTCCTAAGAACATTCTACCTATTGACTCATATTAATTGGTTGTGGGGATGCCCCAAAGTTCAATTTTTTTTTCTTCTTTTGTGATGGGTATCCTTGATTGGTCCATCCCCCAAAAAAAAAAATCAAGCTTAAAAAAGTCCCTAAAATAGATATGTTGTAATCTCCTCCTTTGGGCTGCATATATAGATTAGAAGAGTAGGACTTAGGGAAAAGAATATGGGATAAAGTGAGGAGCTATTGGGAACACATTGAGAACTTGGGGAACAAATTGGGAACTGAAAAAATCCAACACGCCCCCCTTAACAAAAAGTTATAGGTACCCTAACAAGACCATGTACAACCGACCCAAGGCAACTGGTACAAGTGTTGTAGCGTGTGATTTCAGATGCCAGCTGAGGTACACTGCTGCCACCAAGGCCATTACTTGTCAGAATCTTCAAACTTCAAAGAAAACGCTGGAACGCATAGAAACACTTTGGCATGCTTGTAAACTCAAGAATCAATCATGGGCAACTTTTGATGAGAGGACACCAGAACTCATGAGGATCTCAAAGGAATTATTGAGCTGCGTGCGATGAGTCTCAAATGATCAAAACTTCATCTGTTGCAATAATACACAAATCCAACAACAAAGTCAGACTCCTGCAAATGAAACCTTTCTAAGTTATAAAACAATTCGGAAAGCTCTAAATGATAGAAAGAAACATTTGATCTCTCAACACACGTACTAAAGATAAATTGATTTTGTAATTAGATCAAAAAATAAAATCTAGTTTATTAAACTTTCTAAATCTATAAGGAGGGCTCTAGCTATCCAATATCATCATGTGCAGGATCTAGAAGCAAGGGCATACGAGGCACTAGATCCAGATTCTTGTTGAACAAATTGGTTGTGTTAATTGCAAGCCAACAAGTCACCAGGACAGGATTGCAAAGATGGGTGTCTTCACTTTTCAAAATGCTCACCTTACTTTTTTTTTATTACTGTGATACCCATCTGGTACCCACCGGTTGTAATGATAATTTTTAAAAAAAATGTAACAATCCATTGGTTTTTATGCCATGTAATGCCCTTGGCCATGGGTATTACTGGAATAACGGTCCACCTTCGTCTAGTGCAAACCCTTATTCCAATAAGGGCCATGGCCTCAGGCATTACCCTACACAAAATGTCATATACTCAGAAGCGGCCCTGTTGTTGTGAATAACTGGGCTTGCATATTACAGTGGTGATATTGGAATGTAGGGAGTCTAATCAATCCTCAAGTAATTCCAAACCCTAACAACAAGGGGTGTGTCACACTATGGCCTTGCCATTAATATTAAAAAGTATCTTAAGGCAAAAGAAGAATCATGAAAACTCAAATATTTCACCATGCAAAAATATAATCTTCAAAAGATCCTCTTAAAGAAACCAAAATCCTTCAAGATATTATAACTCTATAACTAATCTCAAGTTTCAACACAGGCCAAAATATTATCATTTTGAAATCCACCTATAAAAATAGACTTATTACCTAGGGGCCAAAATCACTTCAGCTACTATACTCTATAATGAATCTAAACACAATATCCTTGCCTTGGTAGTAGGCAAGGCCATTAAAATGTTGAGGACTGGCGAGGAGGGCATTTTGTGCCAACTTTTAGTACAAGGATCTGTGGTAGGCCAGCTTTACTTTTGGGCGTCTACTGTGGTGTACGTTTCCTTCCCTGGAAGATGCGTACAGAGATGCGTCCCTTGAAGCCAGCCAGCAAGCCATCCTTGTGAAGCAAAGAAGCAGAGAACAATAATTAAACTACACCTCACAAACCCACCCACGTGATCTTCCTTGTAAAACCTAGGAACTAATAGGATTAGTATTATTATTTTGCTATTTTTGTTTTATTTAGTAATCAAAGGTTCGAACTAATAATGGCGCTCTGTCAACTTGCATCTCATGTTTCTCGTTTTCATTTTGCATGTTCACTGCTGAAAGAAATCAAAAGTTTAGTATGGAAGAAATCAGCTTAATGTAGGTTGAAAGAAAGAAAATTAGTGCCCTGGATCAAAGATGGATGTGAACTTACTAAGTCCAGGGATCCACCATCTATTCACTCGTATATATGTTCCTTCTTTATAATATACCGCATCATCTGCAGCAGGCTAGTACCCATCACCTCAGCATATTCAGCTGAAGTTTGATCACAGTTTGGTAGTTCCTGCACTACCCCAAGTCTCCAGCTTGTTAATTCCCTTTGTAGATCTTCAGAGCTTAGAGTACTTGCCTACTTGTGGATCGATCCCCAGAAGTTGAGTGAATTTCAGCAACTCCTAGATCATCTCTGTTTCAGAAACTAGTTTTGAAATTTGGGTTTTGAGCTAAGTTGCGTGTTCATTTGTTTTGGGTTGTTGTTGTTGTTGTTCTGCAGCTATCTATCTACTACACCGGCCATTGACCCAGCTAGTGACAGTGCTCATCAGATGGCGTTCCAGGAGATGAATTACGAACTCTTCTATGGCGATGATCAGCCCCGCAAGCCTTTTAATTGGATCGTCAACAGCTCGCGGAGGAGAAATATCATGGTGCCTACGTATAGCAGCGCCGCCGCCGCCGCCTATTCTACTACGACGTCGCACGATGTCGATCCTTACTCCAACAAGTACAGTTCTACTGATGATCGCTATCATGTGGTGAGGAGCAATGATATTTTTCCGGCCGTGCAGGCCGTCACGGAGCTCATGGTGCCTGGCATCTGTTGCAGCAAATGTGAGGAGAAGCTACGTGAGGAGATTTTCGAGCTAGACGGTGTGGATCAAGTCTGGTGCGATCCCGTCACGCCGCACAAGGTGATCGTCACTGGTTTCGTGGATCCATTGCGAGTGCTGAAGAAGGCTAAGCACGTGAAGAGTAAATCTCAGTTCTGGGCCGCGGCATTTGCTTCCTCCAGTGATCAGAAGCGTAATAATAACCGGCACGAACATGGAGACTATATGCTTGAGTACATTCCCGCTGAAATGGCGTATCATCAGAGTCGGTATAATCGACACGACAGTGATTTCTTCACAACTGCTAGTGGATCCAGCAGTCAAAATGAGTTATATCCATCTTCTAGTGGATCTTACTTTGGCTCACAAAGCTGCAACTATCAGAACTATGCCCCTTCAGCTGTGGACTACAGTCGATCTTACCACTCTAGTAGCCGCCATGACGATGATGCAGCAGTGATCACAAATCCTAACTACTTGAAACACATTGAGTCAGAGTATTATAACTATTAAAAGCAGATAATTGATCCAGATCAGTGTTCTTTTTTTTGTTTGTTTTTGGGGGGGCGGGGATTTTCGCAACCTGGCAAGAAAACAAGGAAGGTGCTAAAGGTCTAGAAAGGGTTTTTTTTGGGGGGGGGAAATATGGGCCAAACTGGTCACATTATGAGGAAAGGCAAGGCCTATTAAAGTTGAGCCATATTTAGAGATTAGCTTCCAACAAGTAGCCAAATTAGAGGAGGAATCCTAAAGTTTTCTATTTCCCCTAGCTCTGACCTCTAGCCAAATTTAGCTAAGTCCTCCTTATTGCATGATCGCCCAACCTACCTTCTTCACAAACTCTGTGCATGATTCCAGAGCCAAACCCATTACTATATTTTTTGCAAAAACCCATTTTGAAATGGCACGTCTAGTTATGTAGTCTGCCATTTGCAAACGCCATTTTTGGAGCACCTCTGCAGCAGCTCACCCAATTAAGGAACTTTCTTTTTGTCTTTTGATTATTAGGCACAATAGGTAGAGATAGGAGCACAGCTGCTGCACCATATTGGTGCTCATTAATTGGGAAGTAGTCGACAGACACTGGGGAGTGAGCGAGTCTTGGCCCACCTACATTCATTCATTCATGCCCGGAAGAAGGTAGACTCTTGTTGGCCTTGTCTAGCAAGGCATGGATATTGTGTTTAGATTCATTATAGAGTATAGTAGCTTAAGGGATTTTGGCCTCTAGGTAATTATAATAGGTCTATTTTTATAGGAGCATTTTTGAAAGATGAATATTTTGGCTTGTTTTGAAACCTGAGATTAGTTATAGAGTTATAATATCTTGAAGGATTTTGGTTTCTTTTAAAGGATTTTTCAAAGATAATGTTTTTGCATGCTGAAATATTTGAGTTTACATTATTCTTCTTTTGCTTTAAAATACTTTTTAATGTAAATGGCAAGGCTGCACTAGTGCAACACAATCCCTTGTTTATATCAGATTTTAAACGATTTGTCTGCTAAAACAATCTTTTCTTGGCAGTTTGCAGTATTGTCCAAGACTGAGTATTTTGAAACAGAAAACTTATCCAGGACTTTTGTTTTAGGTTGCAATTAGTGTATTGGACTGATGATGATGAAACCCCTGCCAAACTGTATAAAACAGAAAACACCACCCCCCTTGGAATAAGCATTTACATGAGGAGGAGTTGGAGTTGAGCACGGGCTTGATTCTGTAAAACCTGCAACCAAGGGCCTTACTGAGCATAAAGACCTAAGCCCAAAAAAAAAATTTAATTTTTTTCCTGTGATGCGGGTATTACGGGAAAAAAATGAAAAAAATTTGGTGGGTATTTCAAAACGCCTTGCAAACAGCAGAGGAACAATTACACTAGCTAAGGTGCCCTTTGGTTACACTAAAACATAAAAAAGGTGCAGGTCTTTACAGAAAATGATATTAAATCTAGGACTTGGTTATTTGGCTAATTATTTGGGGTAAGCGCATGCTTAATGTAGTTTGTTTCAATCTTTAATTCTTTTTCTCTACTTAAACACAACTTTTCCCTTTGTTACAAGTTCACAAATTCAGGCTTCAAGATGCAATTGGCAACTTTGCAGAGAGGAGACATTATAACCCCACTCTTCATAGTGTTAAAATCTGACCAAGGGCTTTACATGTGCATGTAATGAGGATTTTCTTCTGAATCAATACAAGGAAAAGTTTTTGCTTAACATTGTAAAGGTTTTAACTATAGTAGAACTTCAACATATACTGGTCATGCACTAATGTGGGTGTTCCATCTAGGTGTCCCGTATAGTGGAAGAAATGACATATATATGATGGCTTTTACATCACTTTACCACTTATTTGACTTCCTCTTCTGCCATCTTTTCCATTGGTATAGATGTGTGTGTTAAGATTCTTAATTCTTTTGAAAAGTTAGACAATGGATGAAATGGGGAGTTACCTAGGAAAGTTTTAAGAAGTTGGACGAAATAAATTTGAGAAAGTCAAGAAAATGAAACCTTGAGAAAATTGAATCTAGAAAAAGTTGAGAAAGTTGGGAGTAATGGAGTATTAGAAAGTCGAATTTCAGAAATTTGAGAAACTTGGACAATAGTTGAACGTTAAAAGTTGAAAAGGTTGAGAATGTTTTGACAAGTGATGAAAATGGAGGTAGTTTGGAGTGATGAAAATTCAGGAAAGTTAAATTATATTTGAAGACCTAATTCAAGGTAGAGTAACCAAAAGAAAAAAAGAAAGAAGAAGTTGAAGTTGAAATGCCTTGCTCTAACATTGAAGGAATAGCAACAAAAAGAATTAGATGCCTTAAGTTTGAAGGTGTTTCAAAATTTTCTTTTGGTAGTTTAGCTTCCATCTCAAGGCCCCATGCAACCCCATTGGATGATAGGTGGCTGTTGGGGAAGATGGAGAATGTAAAATGTAAAAAACATAAATCCAATAAATTCATTGATGAAATAGTGCTTAAAACTATAAAACAAGGAAAAGTATGTATTGGATAGGATGGATGGATGAGAAATGTTTGTAACAACAATATAGAATGGATGGTTGGAAAGTTCTAGGAAAGGTTGAAATGTTTGAGAAACCCAAATCTAAGAAAATGGAAATTTTAGGAAAGATAATGGATGAAATGAAGGCTAGGACGGATGAATCTAGAAATGTGAAATATGGGAAAGACACACAATTTTTAAAAAAATAGTAGATTGTAAATGATTAATATTCAATGACATGTAAAATAATTTTTTTTTCATATCATGAATTGTTAGATTATGGTGAAATGATTGTTGAATTCTCATTTCACCACAATCTAACATGTGCATTATATACAATATAAATAAATCAAGTTCAACCCTTAAATTTTTGTTAGACCCAAAATGGGCTTGGACCAAACGTCATTCTAAAACTAGCATCATATTTTGATTGTTCAATTCTTCAATATGAGGAAAGCTTTCCCCCTCACTCCCTTTCTTAAGGGACTTCTATGCAAGTAATATAGAAAAGGGTTTAGGGTTTAGGGTTTAGGTTTCTTAGTGTATTTGGAGTTACACGTACATGTAGAGCATAACATCCCATGGCACATCCCAAAAATGACATTTTGAAATTGCAAGTCTGTGAAGATTTAAATCAAGATGTCATGTTTTGTGTTTTGTAAAATTTTGATGGTAGGATAGAAGGCATGCATATGACTCATGTGCAAAAAAAAAACATAAAACAAAATAAAATAAAATAAAATAAGAGTTGAAATGAATGAGTAATGGATGGTCAAAGTTCATCATCCAAGGTGTCTCTTGAAAAAACTTTGTTTTTCATCCTTTGAGGGTTGCAAAAAAGAAAAAAACACCAGTTTAAGACTGACCCAGAAATCAAAAGAGAATCCATTTGTTCCCAAACACAATTTCTTGTGTTTTTTTTTTTTTTCTTGCATATCCTGTTTATAGCCAAATTTGGCTAAACTTTAATATGGACAATTGCCAGTTCAGCTACATCACAAATATCAAAAGAAAAAAAACCCTGCTCACCACTATAGGGTTTTTTTTGTTTTTTTTTTAAATTATTTAAAAAAATTTCTTAAGTAGGTCCACTGGCGAGGACCCCCAGCATTAATTTGCATTAAATGGCGACAGTCGTAGGTGGGCTGCAGCATTTTTTACAAAAGTGCCAATACAAGTGGCGACCTAGGAAGTAGTAGGTCTAGAGGTGGCTAATTTTTTTTAATTTAGAAAAATGGCGAAAAAATCCCTAAACATCACAAAATTTTCATGTTTAAAAAAAAAATCTAAAAAACAATTCGCCAAAAAAAAAAAACCAGCGCCGTGTTTCCCCTCCGACCGCGTCTCGGAAGTTGTTCGGGCAAGTTCACACGGTGGTCGGAGCTTCTTACGCCTTCGCTACGTCGACGGACGGACGGACGGATGGACGGACGTGTACAAGAAAACGAGAAGACGGTGCTGCTCGCTCGCTCCCCACGTTTTGCTTTGGAGCCTCCACTTGCCTTCACCTTTTTCCGTCTTGGCTTTCGATTTCCCAAGAGCTTTAGCTACAGCTCTGCAGTAGACGAGGAGGGAGTTGTTGTGGAGTTTTGGAGGAGCACCACCACCAGCAGGAGGAGGAGAGAGAGAGAGAGAAAAACGGCGAAGCGAGCTTTTAGGGTTTCCTCTGTTCTCGTGCTTTTGGAGTGCACATAGGCTGGGATCGATGTCATCCCAGAGGTCAGCAGCCGTGGCACGCAGGTTTCGTAAAAATCTGGTGAGTCTGCAGGTTCTACGTGCGTCCCTCCGTTTGTGTTTTTTCCCCCCCCCCTTGTCTCCTGTCGCTTGTCTTGGGAGATTGGTTGTTTTTAGGGTTTCGATAAGCCTCAAAAGCTTGCTAATGATGTCAAATAATTTGTTTTCTTGAGTTCTGGAGTAGTAGGTTGCCAAGTTTTTTTTGATGCGTGTTTTACAGAGTTTATGGGAATTCACTTCAGTCTTCAAAGGAGACTTTTCACAATTTCGTTGCACCTCTCTCTGGCGAAGGAAACCCTAATTTGGCAATTCCTTTGTCTCTCACTCTCTTCAACCCTAAACTGAGTTTTGCCTGCAAGGTATAGGAACCCTTTGAGGATTTGATGACTTGCCTCCTGTTGCTCTTATTTTGTTGAGGATGTTTTAGTTGTGAGTGATGGCTTGTTCATTTGCAAAGGGTTATGATGTACTTTTTTTCCGGAATATCGTGACATCATTTATGTACTTGAACCAAAAACTATTGCTGGAGGCCTGTACCCTAAACTGTCTGCCAAGCTTGCAGTGCTTCTATGCCCATTCAAGCTCATGTCAAGATGTTGGTCCCTCCACATCTTGCTTTCTGATTTTCCCTTCATTGTCTCACACCCCCTTTTTTCTAAGTCTCAAAAACCCTTGTGTGAATTTCCCTTTCTCCCGACTGTCAGTTAGAATCTCACCAGTCAGGATTGAGATCTTCATTTCAGTGAGAAGATCCAAGGTTTTTCCATGTGCCCTTGATGGATTTATTTGGGAAGTCCCATCAACTTTCGCCTGCTGTGTTGGCAACTCTGACTAAAATTAGTGCAATATTGGTAGACTATCTTGATGTTCATGATATATTCTCCCCACTTGCAGAAGCCTTGTGTGGGATGTTTGCTTTTTTTTTGTTCTTTGTCCTTGCACTGATTCTGTCTTTTGAAGGTTTTAAGACACTCTTCTGCATTTGTGTGGGGTTTTCTATGCGGGCTTCTTATTTTGTTCAAATATGAACTTAAAACTGGTTGAGAAAAATGGTTTTTATGTGTATAGATTCAGCTTTGGAGAGTCATTATCTCATGGAGCTTGCTAGTCATTGCCAGGAATCTGTGCTCTGGCAACAGAAGAATTGGACTTTTGACTTGTAAACTTTGAAAGGAGTTTGGGTTTCTGCATTTGTGTATGAGCAGTCTCCCATTGTTGTAAGGTTGTGCTGGTTTGGGGGCGGAATTATGTTTCTTTGTTACATTTTAGGGTTGTGCTGCATTTGACAATAACAAAGAGATTTTGTTTTTATGGCAGCAGGAAGCTTTGATCACCGGAAAAACATCTGTAGGTTCTCAAGTGTACAAGAATTTGACTAGTCTAGGGCATAACAGAGGTTTGTCAACTTTGAGCAACCAAGGGCAGAATCCTCCAAGGAGATGGCTTTCTAGCTTAGGCTCAATAAGGCCTGGCATTACAGGTCCTGCCATTTCAAGATCAACATTTGAGAGGTTTGGCATATCAAGGCGACCAATCCATCATATTTCTAGAAGGGGTGGTCAGAGTTCACATCTGCGGAATGCTGATGCCCGCAGAGCTTTTTGTAGTGAGAACCCCAGAAAGAAAGGTGAGAAGTTCAAGCCTAGAGAAAACCAAAGATTTGCTTTGTACTACATGAAATGCTGGTCTTGAGTAAGTAATTGATGCTCATACTGTCCTATGCACAGTTTTGGGAGAAAGGTTTATCTTCATAGGGCTCATTATTTTGCAAACCCTATCTTGGATGCTTATGCTACCCAAAGATGACCTGCTGCAAGGTTTTCCTGGGTTGGAGTACAGCCCTTTCTTGTGCTAGTACCTATACAGACATAACCATCCTAATGAGTTTGCAGCCCAATTCTGTTGCTAGCTTTGAGAGTGTTTGAATTTGGTGCATTGCAGTGGCTGAGCTTGCTGTTATCCATTTGTGTGCAGGGTTTGAGAATTTCTATCCAAAGAATAAGAAAGAACTCCCAAAGGGCCGCAATGAGCAGAAGTCGGAGTCAAAGAATGGTGAGTAATGGTGTCCACAGGATCTGACATGACTTTGTGTAGAATATTACGCTGTTCCTAGTTTTCTTACTGCAGAAATGGGTATGTATAAGTTTCCTGATTGGAGATCCATGTAAGTTTTGTACAAGTTATGGCAGGCTCTGACATGCTTGAGCTGAATTGCCAGAGGATCCAAAGTCTGAGGACCCAAAGACATTTGCAGAGGTGCCAAGGGCACAGCTTCAGTCCTTGATTTTAACTGGTGCGGCTACTGTTGCCATTCTTACCACACTCTCCATCGGCCGCAGTGATGCCCAACAGGTATCTGTGCCTATGTAACTCTTGGTTGAAATCATTATTCATTACTCCATCCCATGAAGGGGCCATGAAGGGAGATGCATTTGTTTCAATGTGCCAGGCTTGACTTGAAATATGAAAAACTCCAAAGCTTTGCTTGCAGGTGTAGAGGTTCTTGGACACTACACAAGATGCTTGAACTAGAAGACACAGCACTGGGACTTTGCTTGTTTTTGTATAACTCTAGTAAGGTTTAATTATCTGGATGGTTTTGGTGACTTCAGATCAGCTTCCAGGAGTTTAAAAACAAACTGCTTGAGCCAGGCATTGTGGACCGAATTGAAGTCACCAACAAAAGCTTAGCAAAGGTTTATGTCAAGGCTGGTTCTGGTCAAGCTTCTCAAGCTGGTGGAGGAGGAGGCAATCTTGATGAACTTCAAACGGACACCCGGCCACAGGGTGGCCAGGCAGTTAGCCAATATAAGTACTATTTCAACATTGGGAGTATTGACTCTTTTGAACGTAAGCTGGAGGATGCTCAGGATATGCTTGGTGTGAACCCACACGACTATGTCCCTGTCACTTATGTGTCAGAGTTGAGCTGGCAGCAAGAGCTCTTGCGGTTAGCACCAACTATTCTGTTGATTGCAGGCTACATCTATTTCTCTAGACGAATGCAGGGTGGAGGATTTGGCATTGGTGGAGGATCTGGAGGTATGGGTGGACGTGGAATTTTCAATGTTGGCAAGGCACAAGTCACCAAGCTAAGCAAGAAAGCAAAGGACAAGGTTTGTCATTTGCAACAGCTGCAGTCTTAGCATGACTGTCACTTTTAAGGATTTCTGTGCAGGTGTTCAGGATCAGTATCAACAGCTTTTGTTTAAACAGGTAAAATGATTATAATTGCTGTCTGCATTTGAATTCATTCCTTGGTTATTTTCTATGACAGGTGATGTTCAAAGATGTAGCAGGTTGTGATGAGGCAAAGCAAGAGATTATGGAGTTTGTGCACTTTCTGAAGAACCCCAAGAAGTATCAAGAACTTGGTGCCAAGATACCAAAGGGGGCCCTGTTGGTTGGTCCTCCTGGTACAGGTAAAACACTCCTTGCCAAGGCTACTGCAGGGGAAGCTGGGGTGCCATTCCTTTCAATCAGTGGCTCAGATTTCATGGAGATGTTTGTGGGAGTTGGACCATCACGCGTCCGAGATCTGTTTGCTCAAGCCCGCCAGGCAAGTCCAAGTATCATTTTCATTGATGAGATTGATGCAATTGGCCGAGCCAGGGGGAGAGGAGGTTTTGCAGGAGCCAATGATGAGAGAGAGAGCACTCTCAATCAGCTCTTGGTTGAAATGGATGGGTTTGGGACAACAACAGGGGTGGTGGTCCTTGCAGGCACAAACAGGCCTGATATCCTTGACAAGGCCTTACTGCGTCCAGGTCGTTTTGATCGGCAGATTTCCATTGATCGGCCTGACATCAATGGACGGGAACAGATCTTTAGAATCTATCTCCAGAAGTTGAAGCTTGACCAGGATCCTGTGTACTACTCACAGAGGATGGCAGCTTTGACTCCTGGGTTTGCAGGTGCTGACATTGCCAACGTCTGCAATGAGGCTGCATTAATATGTGCACGCAATGAAAAGACTGTAATCACTATGGAGCATTTTGAGGCAGCTATTGATCGCATAATTGGTGGACTTGAGAAGAAGAAGCGAGTGAGTTTTCTCTTTTGTGTTCTCTCTGTTCAAGTCTGATCTTACTGTGACTGCACAGCTTTGTCTACAATGTAGGCTTCTTATGGCCTAGTACATTCTTTCACTCATAAATTGGCACTCGGAAATATCTGGATAGTTGAGAGCATGTGTGGAGAAGTGCAGGTGCTTTAGAGTTCCTGAGCATGCTAAGGTTGTCTAAGGTGTCTTTATAGTATCTGTTTGAGTCTGTCAAGTTGACAAATCATTGTTTTAAGTTTTTTCTCTAGGATCTGTGAAGCCAAGGACCCATGTCTTGTGGTGCAGGTGATAAGCAAGGAGGAGAGGCGGACAGTGGCATATCATGAAGCAGGTCATGCTGTGGCAGGCTGGTTTTTGGAGCATGCTGAGCCATTGCTGAAAGTGTCAATAGTTCCACGAGGCACTGCAGCATTAGGTTTTGCGCAATACTTGCCAAATGAGAACTTGCTTATGACCAAGGAGCAGCTCCTGGATATGACATGTATGACACTTGGTGGCCGTGCAGCTGAGCAGGTACAAACTTGTTTCCCTTCCCCAGGAGTTTGCAAGTTCAAATGGGGCCAGACAGGAGTTGCTTCTGCATAACGGAGGGACCATGCCATAACAACGGAATTTGTATTCATGTTACAAAAGGTTTAGAATCTTAAAGTGGATGTTGTAGTTTGGAGTTTTTAGATATGTCCCTCCAGCATACTTGAAGCTCTTAATATGCATCTGTGCTTTAACTGTAATTGCTTGTATACAGGTATTGCTTGGCAAGATCTCAACTGGAGCCCAAAATGATCTGGAGAAAGTCACAAAGATGACATATGCCCAAGTTGCAGTGTATGGGTTCAGTGACAAAGTGGGTCTTCTTTCCTTCCCACCAAAGGAGGATGGACTAGAGATGATAAAGCCATACAGCAATGAGACAGGGGAGATCATTGACCAGGAAGTGCGTGATTGGGTGGACCTTGCTTACAAACGAACACTTGCTTTGGTCACTGAACACAAGGCTGGAGTTGAGGCCCTTGCATTGAAGCTACTAGAGAAGGAGGTTCTGCACCAAGAGGATTTAGTAGCACTTTTAGGTGAGAGGCCATTCAAGCATGCAGAGCTTTCAAATTATGATAAGTTTAAGCTTGGATTTCAACCTTCACGAGAGGATGCTGCACGGCATGGACTTGAGGGTCAACCGGGTGATGATGGTGTGTCCCCAGGAAAGACATCAACACCGCAACCTCCACTCCCAGGTTTGGATGGGCCCTCACCAACCCCTGCCCTCCTATAATCTCTTTTTTCACAGAGGTTTTAGGGTAACTGGAAATTGTCCTCTTTCTATCAGCCACCCTCTCTCTTCTTCAATATTAACTGGCCACTTCTTTGATTAGCACAGCGAGTGATGGATTGTAGAATCTAGGTGCAAATTGTACCCATTTGAAAGCTGCAGTGTCTTTTGATTGCTTTTGAGTTGTAGAGCCCCCTTCAAGTTGCAATTTCACTGAATAGCTTGTGCAAGATCAAGTGCTGTGGTCCATAATGACCATTGAGATTCTCCAGCTCTTCTTCAAGCTCTTCACTTCACATCCTTCCATGTGAAGGTTACCAGACAGGGTATGTTTTAAGTTTGAGACAGCACAGCATGTATAGACACACTTATCTGTCTCAAATGTTGTCAACATTACAGATTAGGGTCTAGTACCAGAGGCCACCATGCAATGAATTTACTTTGCAATGCTGAAGGTGTTTTTCTGTTCATTTACTGGTGAAGTGTGCCTATAAGCCAAGTAACATGTGGCCTAACACAATAGCATCAGAAATAAGGTTCACTACTTGCTGTTGTATTGAATGCAGCAGTTTTTCTCTCATGGAAAGCCATGCAGAGGGGTAATTGCATGTACAAATCTGAAGGTAGTAAAAATTCCTCTGGCTGCAGGCAGTAAAGAGAGGCTTATCTGAGGGGCTTATTGAAGCTCATGAGCACCACCATTTTTATATGTTTATGCTTCTAGTCTTGTATGTCACTGTAATGCTTCATGATGGATTGTTGGCACAGGCAGTATCTGAATGGTGAAGCTGACCAAATTTTGTACATAGTGTGGGTTATATAAACTTCCATGAACAGACCATTCAACATGGGATATGAGCCCTGGAACTCGGTGGGACCAAGGAGCAGGAGTGGAAACGACATCCTGAGCCCCCTTGAGGATGGGTTTTGGTCAGAATTGTCCTTGCATTACCTGACGAGCTCAAATGTTTGTGGATGGCATGTTGCATACTCCACAACTTGTGCTCTATGACAATTCCATTCTCATGGCAGTCCATTGTTTGCAAGTTATGCAGCTGAACTGTCCTGAAATTTCTTGTCCAAAGCTCAGGAAGTCAGGTTCGCTTCATTTTAACAGATCATGTGAGATTTCTGTTGGCTTCATTTTAGAAGTTGTTTGCATAAGGTTTTGGGTGGTCTAAATTCTAATTCCTTTCCTGAATCTCTTGCAAAGGGGTTATCCAAGGATTTATCCAACTCACAACTTTCATGCACTCAATGATGGGGGAGTCATGAATCTTGGCTATATATGAAACTTGGACTAGCTTTGAAACATTTCCATGATAGTGTTCCTGTTTGATTGCAAAAGCATGAGTCACTTCGGAGGTCACCAATTGGAGCTGACTGAGCTTTTCTTCAATGGGGTCCATTAAAATCTTCAACCCCTCTTTGGTCCTAATTTTAGTTCCTCCATAGATAGCTGTTAACTATGGACATTTTAGCCCTTATATTGATTGAATCATCTCATGATTTGAAGGCTTCTTGGACCCATTCCAAGTCCATCAATTTGAGTTGATTACTCTCTTTGCAGATGAACAGATGATGATGTATCAGCACATTTGAGAGGATTGCTGACCCTCTTGGTGTAAGGGAAGCACCCTACTTTCGAAGCAAAATATGTGAGCACAGATAGTATGATGCTTACGGAGTGCCTTGACACACCTGAAAATGAAAAATCAAGAGAAATTTGACAAGGAGTAGGCATAATAAGCATTGATATCTTATGTATTCTCAATTATGTTTTGAATTTGTTCTCCTAAAATGTTCCCAATAGCACCACACTTTAATCCCATATCTTTTGCTCAAAGTTGAACTTGGGGTTACACACAAGGGGAGCACTTCTGTGCTTCTAATTTGGAGGAGTGCTTCTAATTCCTGCCCTCTCATTATTGATGCTTCATAAATTATAGGGAAATTTGGGTGAGGCATGCTCTTGATCTTGTTGGAAAGCCCTTAGTGAGTAGGATTTAATGAAAATGATTTGAAAAAAAATTAGACCTAATAAGGTGCAAGAGATACTGAATTTTGATTATTATTTTCATTGAAATTTAAAATTAAATTACAAAAATGATTTTGAAAGGAAAAATTAGTTGGGTAATTAGTTCACTCTTCGTGGCCCAACGGGCACATGCTTCACTAATATTTATTAGGATATGATATTTTGTTGACAATTTACAATACTTGCATTTGAACCGCAATCCTTAATAACAATCTTATTGAATATTTATCGAATAGTTGCCTCTCAAATTGTCAGCATATATCATCATACAATTATGCAATACCTAATTGGTAATCGTTCAATGATATACCCTTTCACCAAAGGATCAGATCTTACAACGTGTGATTGGGATTTTTAAACCTTCCATTTAAAGAATGTCAATTTTTTGTTTGGTAATGGATAATCCTTGTGATCTAAAATATTGATTGTTGAGCATTTCCAGCATTCGGTTGGACATAAATGGGGTTTTTTTTAAATTAAAAACATTTTAAAGGTCAAAACTAAAGAACTTTCTGAAAGGAATTCTTTGAAATAAAGTTCAACTTGTCCGGTAATAAAAGTGATATTGTTTGTGTATGAAGTTTGACATATTTAATTATAAGATTCACTTCAATTGCATATGGAAGTATATATGTGTTCACAAGAGGATAAATATTTTTTCAATTTTTAAACCCTTACTTTTGAAGCTTTTATCTTGCTTGTTTCAAACTCAAATGGAGGGTAGTAAATTGACTCTAGGCCTGTAAGGTTTATGATTATGGGTCTCCTTTTTGACCCAAGTCTATAGGCAAGAAGGCGAGAACTTTGGTCAAACCATATGGGATAAAATTGAGGATGTTAACACATGGTAAAAATGCACATGTTAGGAACGGTAGGTGTTGTGTGCTAAGGACATATTTCAAATGAAAGGGCAACCTACATTGGAGGGTCATAACTTCCACATTATTTAACAAAATTAGATTGTTCAAAAGCTTAGTAGAGCACCCTAAGATGAGATACAACTTTTTTAAAAAAATTCATCATCAATCAAATGTTGATATAACACCATTGTCTTATGATACATTAAGTTTTCACTTGTAAACATGTTTAACCTAGTAAAGGATGAATCAAACATTTTGACATCGTATTTGACCTCTCAAAAAAATATACGTAATTTCAAACTGATTTTCCTTAATTTTTATTAATTAATTTTAAAATTTTGGGTAATATGGGTAATATCAGAAAATTTTGGCTGCCCAAATAGGTTATCAAAAAGAAAAGAGTAATAACTATTGACTATGCATAAGGGTATGTTATTAAATAACTAGCTGATCACCACATGTTACCTTGTCAATTATTATCCGATTATAAGGTTTTTGAAATATATGTATGAATATTATTTTTTTCTGTTTTTAAATTTTTTAATTAGTTTATAAAAAGATTGATAATCTACCTAGATGATAATCAGGTCATCCAAGTAGGTTGTTAGATTTTTAAAATTCAATATCATATGGTTGTCAATTTAACCGGTTATCAAAACATGAAGGATCAACTAGTAAGTAATTAATAACCAGCATGATAACCAGGTCAAAACTCAATAACCAGCAAACACTGGTAACTACCTAGGGTTTAGGGTTTAGGTAAGTGGGTAAGTATAGTAGACAAGCCATGAGGTAACTTAAGTAGTTTCAACCTTTGGTGGCTACTAAGCAGGTCGACGCATGTGGATGGTTAGTACATAGATAACCATGGTGGTTACCTAATGGGACGGGAATACAATGAAAAAGTGTTTCCTGTCCACACACCATTCATCCTGCATCCCGTGGTGGTGCGTGCTCACTGCTCGCACAGTGTTCAGTCATTCCATTTCAATCTGCTAACCCGGAGGCACCTTAGAGATTTTGTAGGTGCTTGAGTTGGGATGAGTACAATTATACTCTGTAAGAGCATCTCCAGTGGTGCTCAGTATGTGACCCTGCGAAAATATATTTCACATCCAAGTTTAGTTATTGACTCTTTTGCATCCCCACCTGTATCACTGAAACTGGGACTGCAAATAGGTGGGAGGACTACTAATAGCAAATCACCTGGACTAATCATTTAGATAGAGCAATCAGAAACACTGAGCAGCAATCAGATCATACTTGTTACACTCTTTTCTGCGGGTGCAAGCACTGCTGTGCCTTTCACCAGCCATGGCAACATGTGCAACTATATGGAACCAAAACCATTTTCCTGAGACAAACCGGCATATGATCTATTTTCTTCATCCAATTGTACTCTGTAGGATCGCATACCGAGCACCATTGGAGATGCTCTAAGGCACCTGCACGTATACAAGAAACATTAGGTCAAATATACTAGAAACGTTAGGTCAGGTTTTAATGGGGCGCAGTGTTTTTTTTCTAAAATGCACAAAAAAGGGTTTCTAATCACCAAATTTTATTTAAAAAATCCTCAGTGTTTTGCTTTTCCAAACGAACAATTGTCAGTTTGTGACCAAAAAAAGGGGGAGAAATTTCTGAATTTTTTTTCTAAATTTTTTTGGAATAATTTTCCAAGTTTTGGATAACAAATAATTGAAAAATTAAAATAAAATCCCTTATTCTACATCAGGTTCTAGTAGGTAGCCAACAATATGGAAGGATTCATTTTTAAATTAATATTTTTTTTATAGCTAAATATGGCTATATCATCTCATGGAAGATCACCACCTAGGCAGCATCAGAAAAATAAATTAATAAATAAACCATTGATGGGGTGTAGACTGGGATGTACACCTTGTTTTGGGCCAGGTTTTAAATTTTTTTGCCGGGTCCGGGCCAGGGGCAGACTTACTGCCAAATGTTTCGGTCTGGGTCGCAGCTGGGGGCAGATCTTGCAAATGTTGGCCTCCGCCGGATATAAACCTGGATACCATGTCAAAGAACCGGTGGGGGGTTTCGCAGTGAATCAAAGATCCACCCTTTCTAGGTTTTGGGTGAACCAGCACCTACACTGGTACCATGGTTAAACCCCCAAATTTTCATTCTAATTGCTTCTAAATATTATACATGTATAATTTTTACATAAATATGTATAATATGTATTATACAATAAATATTCTATTACTTCTAAATAAATATGTATAAATTTAAAGCATAAATTTATATCATATTATATAATGTAAATGTATAATTTTTGTTTACATCTATATAAACGTAAGTGTAAATTTGTTTTTTTAAAAACATTCACCACATAGATAATGTAAACAAATAAATGAACACAATACACAATAACATATGCAATATTGCATTTTTTTTTTTCTTCTCTCAAAGTAATAGTGATGAAAGTGGAGTTGGTTCAAACAAAGCAAAAAAAAAAAAAAAAAAAAAAAAAAAACAAAAAAAAA
>Ga0209611_10003378_pt1 | contig 27730 bp, 20 predicted proteins | sample S1TSphgellanicum_3_FD_187693 | JGI IMG/M metagenome (GOLD analysis project Ga0209611, IMG submission 187693) | Host-associated microbial communities from peat moss isolated from Minnesota, USA - S1T2_Fc - Sphagnum magellanicum MG (SPAdes) (version 2) | ecosystem: Host-associated > Plants > Peat...
TCAGACAAGAAAAAACCCAACAAAAAAATCATTTCAAAATTAAGAACCAACCAACACGGATAGGTAACAACCTTGAACTATGTATTGTATTAACTTCATTTCCCTTGACTACATGAGAAAATACCTAATACCTAGTCCATAGAGTACAATAGTAGTAGAATGCTTGTTTCATGAGAAATTGCATTCTAGATTGTGGTTTTTTCATCATACAACATTGGAAATTTAAAAAACAATAATATATTGGGCAAAGAAGGTGACAACTTTTTGTATAGTTTTGCCTCTTGCAAAAAGAGATGTTTCAAACACAAGAAGGAAACAAGAAAAAGAAAAAGCTCCTGAATTTAGGGTTTTCCCACCCCAAAAGTTTCCTAAATTCAGCTCCTATGATGGAATTCTACTAAGTAATATATTGACTTGTATTATACATATATGATGGTGGGCTTGTACATCTTGCTTCCTAAGTTATAGTTCTTGTTCATGACATTCAATGTCCATACATATGTATCTTGCACCCTATAGCAAAATGGTGTTGTTACGAGAGGTAAGCCTAATGATTTTGGAATTAACAAGGTTAATGACTCACTAATTTGATTATCATAAGCATGCATTTCATCGAACACAAGCCAATGACCAAACACCAATCTAATGTAGACCTTGCTTCATCAAGGGTTGCACATGTTCACTTCAACATTCCAAAAAAACCTTATGACCAAAATTCTTTGTCTTAAAACAATGTGTTCAAATGTTTTGCACCATTTTAATATAATGTGATTTTTGTGTGTGATCTTGGGCATGGGGAAAGGCAAGTAAAAGAAAAGTTTACCACCTTTATGTGTGGTTGTGTTTGGTGATAGGATGTGAATGGGCATAATTTTAATACATATAATTAAAAATAAATTGGATAAAACATAATGTGTTGTATTTTGGCATTTTGGTTGTGGGTTTGCTTTGAGATGACTTAAGGAAAAAGTTGAGTGATTTTAACATAGGCAATGTTTGATTTAAGGAGTGGTTTGGACTAATATTGGGTGGTTCTCAATTTTTTTTGTGAGAACCGGCTAGTTTCGGTTCTTACATCATGTTATGAGAGCCCAATCAGGTTTTTTATAAACTTTTTTTTTTTACTAGTGAGAATCGACCAAGTTATCAAGATTTTTAAGTTTTACACATTCACCCAATTCTCAAATAGGGTAATTCTTGCATATATAATAACAATTGGTTTCCAAATCCAATTTGCACAACCCAATTCTCACATTTTCCATAAATTAAAATTTAATCTTATAATTAATCAATTCTGTTTATTAATTATAATAATTTTTTGAACTTAAAAATTACTGAAAATATATGAAAACATGTAAAGTCAATTTATTCAAATTTTACAACTCCGCAACTTTGTCCTTTTCAAAAGTTCCTTCAAACTCTTCTTCTAAATTAAAATCAGTTTCAATTAAATCTACCAAGTTAAAAGGGGATTTTCAACCTTTTCTAGCATCCTTGGGCCAATTTTTGTTGACAAAGATTGATTTGTCCAAATTTTCTAATTATAAATGACATCTTTTAAAACTAGTAAAGATTCTAGCTTATGAAAATATTTTTTCTATCTCCGTTTGAGATCCAACTATTCCTAAGATTTGTTTAACACAAAAACCAATTGTAAGAAACATGTTTTCATGTTTTCCCACCACTGCAATGGGCATTTGATGTCTTTAACATTCACTTGATAATGCTTGAAAATCAAAAGCTTTTTGTTGACCAATTCTATTGTTGGCTCACTTATGCTAGCTATCATCTCAAAGATATCCAAACTCTTCCCCTCTTCAACCCTTTGTTCAACAAAACCCCTTTTAGTTTCAACCAATAGATGCAAGTGATAATAACATTTAAGAAACATAAGAAACAAAGACTTTTTGTCATATTCTTCAACAATTGCCTTACCTTGTTCACAACCAATAAGTGAGGACATAAGATGAAAAGTTTTAAACCTAGGGTCCAACATTTTTTTAAACCATATTATGAGCCTTTTTTCTTCATTTTTTTTAAGAAGGAAAGAAAATAATCCAAAACTTAAACTTCTTTTTTTATGTTGGAGGCCAAACATGATAATTCATAAACAACATTAGAAAATTAGGTTGTCAAAGGTTGCAAAATCAATTTCATCCTTGAATTTTTGACTCATGGGTATGGCAAAATTCAATGCATCACTTAATAACCAATGACCCCTTTCAAAATACAAACAAACACAACAAGGCTAAAATAATCAATAGTAATGTGACAAATGTGCCATGTCAAAAGAGGTGGTACTCTTGCACTCATTTTCATAGAATTTTTCCTAATGTAACATAATATTATTGGTTATTTGAATTGCAAAGCTTCCTAGAAAAGGATAACTTTGTTAACAAATTAGCAAAAGCAAAAGAAATTGTTAGAATATGCATAATAAGAATTGGAAAAAAAAGAAAAAATGTTAAACAAAGCAAAGTAAGAATTGAAAAAGAAATGTGCACACAAAAAAGTCTAGAAAATGAAAATTACTTTGCTTTCAATGGAATGTTCAATTTTCTTAAGGGAAGACTTAAAAAAATCACACATGCATTTTCCCATTCCTATCTACCCTTTCCAGATTTTTTTGGCCACATTATGCATTTCTGCAAATTTCCTTGGGCAACTTTGGTTGACACATATCATAAGTTTTTACAAACTTTCTCCTTTGTTGTAGCATATTAGCAATTTTTTAAAAATGCATGACCAAAACAAATGCCCTAAAAGCTTTCCTTCAAACCCAACATACCACAACTTACAATTGATTTTAAGGTTGTAGTCATCATGTTTAGATTAGATCCCTCATCCTTGACATAAGCAATAGTTTTTTCCCTTGATGCACAACTATCCAATAGTTCTATCAAAGTTTTAGCTAGGGTCTGTCCATTAATATCTATTAACTCAAAAAAGCTAAGGGTAATATGATTCAACATCCAATTAACACCTAAAAATTGATCACCAATGTAAAAACACCATGTCCAACTTTGGACATCCACAGATCAAAGCTTGTTGTTACAAATTAACATTTTGCTAAAGCTAGTAAAACATATAATTATTTAGTTTTTCCCACTAATCCAAGTAGTAATTCATGAGATAATTATTTTATGGAAGGAAAAACAATTCTTTGACACAAATGCATACTAAACCCTTTCAACAAATTACTCTTCACAAACTATAAACGAAGATGGTTTATGACAATTAAAACACCTAAATCTTCCAATTTTTGTTTTTATGGCACATCCTCTTTCTTGAAAGGTTTTCTTGTAAAAATAAATATGGAATTAAAAGAATTTTTTTTTTCTCTTTTTGAAAGGTTTTTTTTCTTCTTCCTTCAAAAGACAATTCATTTCTTTTTCAAAAAAATTCAAAACATTGGATTGATCTAAATTAACATATTTCCTCAATGCAATTATACCATTAATTATGTTATATATGATTAATCATTTCCTAGCTTGATTTTTTGGATTTAAATTCAATATTGGATTATTATGACAAAGAATACAATGCATAATTTGAAGAGTTGTTACATTAACTTTTTTATTATCATTAACATAATAAAATGCCCAACATAATGCATTTCTACCAATTTTTCTCCAAAAACTAATCTTTGAACATGCAACGCATTAAAATTCATTTTCATTTCTCTTCATTTGTTTTTAGAATCCTACTTCTTTGATGCACCCCCACACTCCTTGAAGGATTCAAATGCAAATCCAAAAATGAAAATAACAGAAAAAGGAATTGGGGTTGCATTCCTTAATTCATAGCATTTCGCTCGGAAATAAAAAAGGTGTGTTAGAGCTCTGGGATGGGGCTAGGACAAATGACAAGCGAATCAATTATTCACATGAACTTGCACAAACCAAACAACAAGTTGATTAGTGCATAATTGGAGCACTTTTGGTGCACACAGATGAACCACTGGCATACACGGATTCACAAGGCTCACCATGGCCCAAATTTGAGGGAAACCACCACCTTCCCCTTTATAGTATTTTCTGTGATTAGCCGTAGGGGTTATAACCAAATGTCATTTTTCAGGACTTCCAAGTCGAAAGTCCTGAAATTTTCGAAATTGAGACTTTCATCATTTTGAAAGCCCATAACTTCTTATGAAGACCTCCGATTGAGGTGAGGTATGAATCAAAGTTGTAGCTCTTGTTGAAAGCTTTCCAATGATATGTGGCACACCATCTACAAAAAAATAAATCAAGGGAATTCTTGACTTTAGTGATTGGGAATCAAATTGACACTTTGACTTCTGCCCCTTCTCTTAGCCTTAACTTGTGTTTTAGGTTTTCAAATGGATCAAGTGAATTCATTTTAGACATCTACATCTCAAGAGCGTTCCAATGGTATAAGGAGGTTTTCAATCCAATGGGTTTTGACCCTTCAAATCATTCTTTGAAAATTTAAGACTCAATAGGGATTCCAACTCCCAAAATAAAAGTCCATTTGGGAGTGTGTGGTCTCATTCCCTCACACACTCCTTCGCATTCCTGAGAGTGCAAATGTAATTCTCAGGTTACACTTTTGACTCACACCTTTCCATGCCTTTGCCTTGGTCACAAACCCAAAATTAGGGTCATGACATTCCTTTTATTTGAATAATTTCATTTTTTGACAACTTCCATTTTATTCAAGTTCCAACAAAGGTTCATCTTCCATCCTTACTTCATTCATAAATATATCACATGTATTTTCATTTTCAAAAAACTTTTCCATGTTTAATTTGAGATTAAAAATTACTACCCTTTGAGTAGTGAAAAAACTAAACAATTTTATGATTTATCAGAAACCAAACCTTAAACAATTCTATGATTTATCAAAAACCAAACCTTAAACAATTCTATGATTTATCAAAAACCAAAAATTAACATTTACAATCATAAACCACAAACTACCATTTACAAATAATTACAAAATACAATCTACCTTCTAAGCATTTACAACAACTAAATAAGGTGGAAAAAATATGGGGTTTATATAGGTGGAAAAAAAAAAAGCACGGGGTTTATTATGAAGTTAAAAAATCTTGCAAAAATTAAAAATAAAGAAAATGAATAAAAAACTTAGCACATTAATAAGAAACAACACAAAATGAATGAAAAAAATGAAAAAAAAGGAAAAGGACGCACCTTTGGTGTTGGAGTTCCAAGCTTCAAGTTTCAACCTACATATGGCAAGGAAGGGAAGGGAAGTACCATACCAACGAAAGAAATAAGATCACAACAATTCGAAAAAAATAGAGGTAATATTGTGAGAAGAACAACATCTTGATGGGTTAGTATGTACCTAAATTGTGAAAACAAAAAGGTAATAACACAAAAAAAAATAGAAATAATAGCAGCACGATAAAAGCAAAAATAATAGCACAAAAAAAACAAGGCAACAATGTGAAAAAAAAATGAAGCAATAATGCAAGAAAAGTCAAGGTAGCAATGTTAAAATAATCAAAGTAATAACATGTAAAGAGTGAGGTAGCAACATGAGAAGAGTGAAGCAGCAGCATGAGAAGAACGAAGTAGTAACGCACAAATAACAAAAAGAACTAAAACGGTGCGAGAAAAACAACAACAACACAAGAAAAATGAAAGTGGTGCAACAAAAGTAAAAGCAACAACACAACATTATAAGAGGAATGCACAAGAATAATGCCAAGCCAACAACACAAAAGCATAACCAATAATAAAAAACCACTACAAGATTTTTAAAAACCATGAAATGCATAAAGCTTTTGATGCACTCCCAAGTCCCGGGTTGAACCCACTCGAAGGTCCAACTATGTTGAGTTGCGAAAAGTTGGGACTTGAGGGGCGCTCTCGACTTCTAACACTAAAAAGGGGTAGAGGGGCATGCTAGAAGTCCCGGGATTAGACTAGGAAGATGGACTAGTAGATCAAGCATGAATTTGCATCCAAAACCAACCACAAAAGGGTTAGTTCACATTCAGGAACACCCTTGGGTGTTGGGACAAGCCACGAGCAATTTGAACTACTTGACTCACCACGGCCCAGACTCAGGGGAAGCCATCACCTTCCCCCATATAGTATTCTCTGTGTCTCATCGCGGAGGCTACATCCGAATGACTCTTTTTCCCGGGACTCCCAAGTTGAAGTCCTGAAATTGTCATGAAATTATCCCGGTTAGAGTCCCGGGACTTTGGGAGCTCGTAACTCCCGCCCGCCAAGTTTGATCGCAACAAGGTCTAAACCAAAGTTGTAGCCCTCGTCAAGATCTTTCCAACGCCGTGTTGCACTCTTAATTCGGACGTCAAGAAAAGGTCGATTCTCAACTTTTAGTGGTCGGGAGTCAAACTGCTAGTTTGACTCTCAGCCTTTCTTTTGCCCATAACTTGGGCTGTAGATGTCCAAATGACCAATTCGAGGCCATTTTCGATATCTACGTTTCAAGAACTTTTCAATGACACCAAGAACACCTCAATGCGAGGTGTTTTGGGTCTTGCTGTCGAACTTTAAACATTCGGGAGTCCCGGAGGACTCCAAATCCCCAACTTTGGGAGTGTTGGGCTTCACCCCCACACTTTGCCAAAGTAGGGTTGCGACAGCTTTAGCTTCGCTTTTATACAAAATCCTAACCTTAAACAATGCCTTCACCTCCTTAAGCCATGGTTGTTATTTAGGAACCTTAAGCCTAAATTGAAATATTGAAAACTGGATGGAGCTTTTCTAAAAAAATCTATCCAATTCTTCCAAAAAAAACCCAGGAACCCATTCTCGTGATTGGTTCTTGTTCATGTGAGAATTGGACGTTGGTTTTCAATTTGGTTTTCACATGTAATTATGTTAACTAGTTCTCGTTATGAGAATCAGGTTGAAAACAAGGTTGAAAACCACCCAACATTGGTTTAGACACATTTTTACAAACAAGAACACAAGCAAATGCAATGTTTGGTTATGGAGATTGGTTTATCACACTAAAAAGCATGTAGTTGATCATAAATAAATAAAAATTCTAAAAATCTCACAATGCACAAGGATCACCAAATGCAATCAAATCTTTGGATCCTTTTAGCAAACACATTTATTAGCCTTTCAAAGGAGAAACCTTTGTAGATTTGCCCTAATCTTATGCATTTTGCATTTTTGTCAAAAAAAAACACAAAAACAAATTATTTGGCCAAACCTAAAGGAAATTAAACACCTACTTTCTCCTTTGTATTCTCCATTCTTTTTCAAATATGTCCTCACTACCAACAAATATAATAAATGAGTTCAAATCCTTTTTAAAGATCCTAGTTCCTAATGTAGTATTGTTGAAAACTAGGGTATCAAGTAAGAATTTAAATCTAAAAGTGAAGTAGAGCATGTAAAAACGGAAAAATGAAGTTTGAATTTTGATGGTAAATTGAAAAAAATAGATCTCAAGGTGAAAATAAAGCACATGAAAGAATAAAAATTAGGTCAAAAAAATGTAAAAGTGTAAAAAACAAATATGAAAATGTCAAAACTGTGAAAAAAGATAGGACAAAACTCATAAATCATATTTACAACTAGAGGTTCAAGATGAAATATTTATTTTTTACTACTAGATCAATCCAAAAATTTGGAATTAAAAATTTTATAAGAGCTATAAAAGAGATAGGCATTAGGTAGTTCATATCAACTGCACATTGACATATCTTCCCACAATCTACAAATTAACAATAAACATCAATTTAGTGTAAGGGGCCATTTCATATTTCTATATTCTCATTTCTTCTACTAAACCACTAAAATCACATGCACCAACAACATATCCAATCCTAACACACTTTTTATATTCTTTGATTGTGTACAAGAAAGAAAAGAACATACCATTAATTGAAAAATTGCAAGATGAAAAATTACAAATTAAGTTTCATCAAGCAAAGACATGCATGATAATGCGAAAAAGAGTTTGGATGACTTATCTCTATTCAAACCTTGTTTATATCTTTTTTCAAAACTTATATTCCAAGCGGAATGTCTTTAACCAATTAACATTATTAATTTTGAATGGGCATGGTAGTCATGTGTTACTTTAAAAACAATGGAATAGGCATAAGAGTTTGGTTTAGACATGATCGCTTTAACCTTTCACACATTATATGCTCTATAACCCTAAGTGTATCTTATTTCAAACCTTTTAAAATAATATTTTGAAATATAAGGGATGTAGTTATAGCTAGTAACAATTATATGGAACCAAACAAGCTTAATTGGATGGTTAGACTAGGCCTTATTACAATCGCTCATTGAAAAAAACATCAAATTTAGGTTTTGGATATATGGCCTAATGCAATGGATAAAAAAACTCGTCCCTTAAACATTTACACAACATTAAATAACAATGAAAGAATTTTTTTAACTTACACATTAGATGAACAAGTTGATCATAACCACCAATGGGAGAGAAATATGTTGCTACAAAACTATTATATATAACATAAACAATTCATCAAATAACAATTGAGGATCCTCATGATTACAAGTTTAAAACTAAACATTGTTACTATTTAATATATGGCAAGCACAACCCTAAATGATAAAAAATGAGCTAGAAAAAATCAATGTTGTAAACATAGATGAATCTAATTTTAAACTACTATAAGAATTTTAAACTTCTTCAAATCTAACTTAAGAAATGATGAGTTTGCACAACCTATTGTCATTGCCCCATTTGCTTTAAATACACACTACGACAAATAGTCACTAGTTGATTACTCCCAATCACATGTTGTGACCATGAACGAATATTTATATATCCTATGAAATTTGTGAATAAACTAATTATTAAAAAAATTAACTAAGGAAAGTGAAAAGAAATAGAAAATGTAAAGAGAGCTAGAACAATAATAGATTTTTTAATTGTTACAAATTGAACAACTTAATGAATAATCAACAAACATGTAAAAGCAAAGTTACCTTTAGCTTGGTTTGCAACAACCATAACAAGGTATTAATTTCATTAAAGCTTTTAGGTAAGCTTCATGGGCACATGAATTAACATATTCAAGTGTCAACCTAGGAGTAAAAAAAATGTTCAACATGAAGCTAAGTAACAATTAAAGGCTAGAATATTAACACAAGGGCATGTTGTAGCAAATTTCCACCCTTTTACTAATTAAGTAAAAGAACAACAAAGGGATGGGGGTGAAAGGTCAAGGGAATCAGGAAAATAAGTTCAAACAAGAAGACCAAGAAAAGCTCTACACTTCAAAATCAAAAAGGCATTTGAAGAAGAGGACTACAAAAAGATTCACACATTCATACCAAGAAATTAAAGGTTCAAACCTTTGGGGGGACATTATTTTTTTAATTTAGAAAATAAGTGAATAAAAATATAAGGTGTTTTATATTGATGGTTGGGTATATATATATATATAATTTTTTATAATATGGTAACTTTTATTCTAAAAATAAATTTATAATTAATATAGATTATGCATTAAATTTTTATATAAAATTAATAATATATGTGTTTAAAATATTACATATTAATTATTAATAGGTTTAATTAGTAAGTTAATAAGTGAACTAGTTCAATTCAATTAATAAATCAATAAATGGGTTGGTGTTAATAAGCATGAACTAGTTCCATTTACTTGAAAATCTTGATTGCAACAAAAACATGACTTAATTTTGAGAAAATAGATCCTATGCAAAAGGGAAATCATTTCCATTTTATTCCAAATGGCATGCCAATATATATATAATTTAATTTATATTAATATATATAATTTACTCAAACATGCCTATGATTAATCTTGAAAAGTATACTTAAAATATATTTAATATATTCCATTATTTCATAGCATAAAAAAAATCCTTTTATCTCATGTGCTTCCTGAGATATATAAGGAAACTTCACCCACCCCACTAGTTGGGGATGCAAGCAAGACTAGTCCTTTACACACAAGGACCAAGAAGAGATTGGAATAGGACCAGGAATAACTTCACAAAGAAGAATTGGAAAAGCATTGAACTTGAGGATTAGAGAAAAGCTTCATAATTTAAACCCAAGTATAGGTCCGAAAAAGACCACAAAGAGTTTCACTAAGGAAGAAGACCACGAAATGCTTCACACAAGAAGACTAGAGAAATGCTTCACCAGGACTAGGAAGGAAGGGTTCATATTTTTCTCATATCTTAATCTTTTTGAGCAATTGAAAGGACTATGGTGTGCCCAAATGAGCTCTACAAGTTCTCTTTGTACACCAAAAAGACAAGAGAGCATGAATGAGTAAACAGGAGACCTCTTGGACACTAAGTGCCTAGACACTAGTTTGTTTACCCTATAGTAAACTGAAGGAAATGGAATTGGGAAAAATTTGTCAATAGCATAGTAGAGTTATCCGTAAAGTAACCCTGTCTTCACCCAGTCTTTGGGCCTCCTTTCACCCCCATCCTCTCTTTCAGTGGTATCCACAATGTAAAGACATTTTATTAAATCTCAGTATGAAATGCTGAAACTGAGGCACTTAATACACAAGGTTCGAGACTAATTATAGTAGTTGTACAGTTAGGAGCAGTGAAAATATATGTAGCAGCAGTGGACGCGCTCCTGAGAAAGGAAAGACAGAATGAATCTCAGTTTACCACCAAAATTGATGAAACTCTTCTGAGTTTCATCCCCACCTTGAATGCTAATAATGCTAATCTTACCACCCATAAGAGCAGAAAAGACGACGACAACAACAACCAGAGCAAAAGACATCCAACTGCAACAGAGTTGCACCTCTCTCAATCTGCAGTCCGTTGCACCTCCTCCCCAGTATGCATTTTGCTTTTTGCAATCCCTTCATGGCCAGCCAACAAATGTATATTGTGGGTATTGGATCTAACAGACAGACCAATTGAACATGTAAAAGATTGAAAGCTTTTTGGAACCAAAACGAGATTTGTAGCAGAGCAGTGGTGCCTCTCTTGATTTGTGTGTTATATTGGCAGGATGACTCGCAAATTCTTCATTGGAGGCAACTGGAAATGTGTGAGCACAACTACCCATTTTATTATGCTGATCGAAAAAGGAAATGGGGTTGTTCATAATTTCTGTTTGTTGGATCTGATTGAGTTCTTTTCATGCATGTTTTGAAGAGAGTTAGAAATCGTGTTTGAAATCATGTTTTTAATATTGTTGTTTTGTGTTTAGTGGGTATTGTTAGGCAGCAATTTGGGAGCTTTTGACAAAAGTCTCTTAAGAAGATTTTGGATTTCATTGCATGATGTGAATTGTGGGGGTGATAAGCACACTTTTTTTTCCGGGTTTTGAATGGCAGAATGGGACAGTGGATGAGGTGAAGAAGATAGTTTGCATGCTCAATGGAGGGGAAGTTCCATGCCCCAACCATATTGGTATGAATAATTTTCTGCCCGGTGTGAACCATCAATTCCCAAGAAGCTGTAATTCCTAAATGAAAATTTATTTCTCAGCTCAAAAGTTCAACCCTAAAAGATGCCAAGCAAAATCCAACTGCCTGAGTTTTTCCAAACATTTTTGCCTTCTGAGAATGTGCAAATCTCCAGCCCACAAGTGGCTGAAGAAGTGAATTGGAAACCAACAACACTTACAACCCAAAGCAGGATTTTTTTTCTTGTCTTTAACCCTCCTCAAACAGGGGCTTCCATTACAGGACTTTTGTGAAGTTTCTTTCACCTTATCAAATTGTTAGCATATGCGAGAAAAAAAAGCTTGAAGAAGCAAGATCTGAACACACATTACATTGAATTTATCTCTTAGTTAGTCATCAACCATAGTGATGTTATAACTCTTTGTTTGGCATTTTTTTCAATTCACAATTTCAACCAACTTTGTTTGGAGAAAGTGTTCTGAGACTGATATAACAAGAAATATGTATGGGGATGTCATGGTGGTCATTTTTGCAGAAACTATCATTTCACCTCCATTTATCTTCATACCTATGGTCAAGAGTTGCCTCCGTACCGATTTCCAGATTGCAGCTCAGAATTGTTGGACTAAGAAGGGCGGTGCCTTCACTGGAGAGATCAGGTTTCACAACTTTTAAACCTTGCACCACACCACATGATCAATCATGTTTGGAAATTGCATGTACATCATTTCCCATTTGAGAAAATTGCATGAATTAAAACTTTGTTCTACAGGAGAAAGAAGACTGAAAAAATCCAGCTGAAACTGGCCAACAAAATCACCTCAATCAAGTTGCTAGAACAAATCAGTAGATCACTCCTAAGTACTCTGAGCACTTGTTAGGAACCTGAGTGGATTTTGACATTTTCAGCTGCCTCCAGATTAGAAGATGTTTTGAACAGCAGCAGGGGCTCATTTTGAGCTTGTCCTGCCTTCTGCATTGAATCCTTTGAAGAGATCTGGCTGCAAACCTTAGATCAGCAAAGTCAATATACCTAGCTGGGTTTAGTTTTGATGCTGGATTTCATTCCCATGGTTATGGGAAATCATGGAATTGCAGTGCAGAGATGTTGAAGAATTTGGGTGTTCCATGGGTGATTCTGGGTCACTCCGAAAGGCGAACCCTTATGCATGAAACTGATCAGGTGCAGAGTTTGTTGCACCCTCCCACAAATCCAACTCACACTTTCAATTAATCTCACAGCACTCACAAAAACTAACAAATTTTTATTTTATTTTTGTGGGAGTTGGAAATGGATTGTTTGGATTTGAAGGATGCTTCGTACAGGACTTTCTAAACAAATACCTAAGGGTTATTGAGAGACATGAATTTGGAGAGACACCCACCTTTAAAGCATACTAACCGTCCTTAAGAATTGCAGGTAGTGGCAGAGAAGGTGGAGTATGCACTGAGTCAGGGGCTGAAAGTGTGCCTTTGCGTTGGGGAATCATTAAAGGAGCGAGAGTGTAATGAAACTGCACAAGTTGTATCCAGGCAGGTCCAAGCTGTTGCTGGTAAATTCCATTCATATTTCCTCAATCAATCCTGCAAGGAAAGGAAAACCCAGTTGCAACTTTCACCCCCAGCTAGGAAAATTAAGCTTCTTTACTCTGAAAGTATGGACAATTTCAAAAATTAGCAATGATTTTTTTCATTCTTTCTTTTTGGAGCACAAAATCTGAAAGAACAGACACAAACAGACCCTGACAACTTTCTTAAGTAAGATTTTAAATCCAAGAGCAAAATTGTAAGAAACTTTGACATAAAAATCAACATCACCCAACAGTGATCAACTTTTTCAAAGAGAAATGCTGTAATTTGGTAAAGCCTGATCAGCTGTAATTTCGTGAATTGTCGCAGCAAGAGTAGGGTGCTGGGCAAATGTGGTGATAGCTTATGAACCCATATGGGCAATTGGAACTGGCAAGGTTGCTTCTCCTGAACAGGCCCAAGAGGTTACTACTCACACAGTTCACTCCACTCCTCCACAAAGAGAGGGTTAAGAGAGACCAAATAAGAAATAATACTGGAAACCACATGATATCGTAGGTGCAACAGATGATCAGCACTGATTTGTTCTCAAGAGGATTCTGGGTGATGTGCAGGTTCATTACAATTTAAGAAAATGGATTGATTGCCATATTGGTTGCCAAGTGGCTCAAGACATTCGAATTATTTATGGAGGTGAGTGACAGATCTTTTTTTTCCCCTAAGTTTTTTGCCAATTTGGATACTCGTACCAACTGTGGTGCTTACGTACTTGCACAACATTTATTTTGGGACATAATATTTGCAAATCACCTTTGCAAGCAGGCTCAGTCACAGCTGCCAATTGCAAGCAGATAGGTGGGCAGCCGGATGTGGATGGATTTCTAGTGGGTGGTGCTTCTCTCAAGGTTGCTACTTCCCAACCGAATCCATCCTCTTTATCTGTCTTCTTTATCTGGAATTGATGTTATATTTTGAAAGAGAAAAAATTGTGTATCGGAAATGATGGTTTCACTTGTAAACAATGAATTCTACATAGTATTTTCCTTTTAGAATGCTATTTACATCAATTGTGAAGAGGTCTCCTCAAACTCAAGCTTCTGACAATGCCCATCTTTTTTGCACCTTGAATTTTCCAGGAGGAGTTCATAGAGATTCTGAATGCAAGAAATACACACACTCACAAAACATGCTGATTACTCGAATCCTACAAGCAGAGCAATTCACCCTAATATCTTCAAATTTATCTATTTTAAAGAAAATTATTTCAGTTGTCGTGCACATCTCTAGCTCAAGGATTTGTGTGTTTAAAATCCAAAAAACTAAACTGAGGTTAAAACAATGCAGCATGAGCAATCCCCCGCACCCCACCATTTCTTTTTCAAGCATTGCAACTAGCACATGTATACTACGCTTGTGAACTTGTGCATGTGATTCACACAGAATTCTGTACATACAGAAAGGATGTGCATTGGACATAGATAGGTACGTGTATACTATGGACATATTATGACTCTCTCCTATTGAGCATTTCATTTGGAAACTCTAGCTCTTCCTCCTATCTTCTCAAGGTCTTTACTTGTTATGAAGAATGCATTGTATTATGGCATTATTCTCCGCAAAGAACAAATGTATGAATCTATATCTTTCTTATTCCAATGCAAGATGATTGTCTTGATTATAATTCCACTAAAATTTGAAGAATCACATGATGGGTGTATGCTCGAATCCATGAGTCAAGATTTAGAGCAATTGTTTGAGCATTGGAAAATTTGGCACTATAAATACATTTCTTTTGATTGGGTAAAAGAGCATCTCCACTTACACCGCCTATTTGGGCCTGGATGAATATTTATCACATCCAACATACGGTGTCAATTATTCCCCCATCCTCACCAATAAACATGAAAAAGTGGAGTGTGAGCAACTAGATTTAAAATATTACCACCATGTACATTATATGGTTGTGGTAGAATCCAATATCCAATTTAATGAAACATATTGGATTGTTAATGGATGAATCTAATTTTTTAAGTAATGTATATAAGGGATGAAACATAAATATCATTTTGTTTGAATATTAGAGTATTATACAATATTGATATGTTGGTTCCAAATGTAAAAATAATTCCAAAAAAAATGAAGAGTTTTCAATGATCTTTCTTGTGGATTTTTTTGGGTCCAAAAGCTTTGATTGTATTATTCACATTCCTAATTCCATATTTAAGTCTTGGATTCTTTATGATTACATTCCAAGGTTTGAACATATTAGAAGTTGTCAATGGTCATATTGTTCAATATCCTAATTTTGGTTCCAAATAGTTGGGAAAATCTTTCATAATAACAAAATCTTTCAATTGTGTATGAAATTAAAATAAGAAAAAAAAATCCAATTGAATTTATTTCCATATTAACACATAAAATTAAACTATAGTAGTTGCTATGCACTAACAGTGAAGATCAAACTTTTTTTTCCTTATGTTTTCACATGGTTTCCAATAATTTCTCATTATTTATGTGAATGTCAAATTTAATTTGAATTAAAATAAATATCTTGGACATGAAAAGACACATGTTAATTTGCCTTTTCATATCTATATATTGGTGAGGAAGGAAAAAGAATGAAGTAATTATGAGGATGGAGATAGTTAGTAAGAAAGGAAATATATATTAGAAAAGAATTGAGGTGGCTAAACTTGGAAATGAGGTAGTTGGTTTTAGAATTGTGTTTGAAAATGTCCGGGGACAACCATATGATAGGAAATGTCTTTGGAATCCTCCAAGGAAGACCATATGATAGATTCCAAAAAATCATCCATATACCAATTTTCAAATTTTCTCATCACTAGAATTTATGATATTGAAATGTATTCACATTTAATGTATTTGAATGTTATTGTCTCATGTTATTTGCTATAACTTACACATCCAAAGTAGTAAATCATTATATTCATGCTAATCAAAATAATAGAACTATAATTTGACATTAACAAAAAAAAAAAAGGAGCCATTTTTAATTTTCAAACTTTAAATCAGGTCCTTTTGAGGTCTTAAACAAAGTCATTTTGGTCCAAATTTACATAATTGGGCAATGCAACTTGTGGTTAAAGATCATGCTTAATTTTCCATAGAACATTAGCATATGCATAGTTGGGTAAAACAACTTATTAATTCTTCATAGATTCCTAACATATGCAAGGAACATTATGGTCATGATTCTTTTATGGTTCACATAGTAGATCCTTTTTCATGTGTTCTTTAAAAAAAAAAAACATTTCACCTAGAATTCAAACATAAGTCATTTATCATATTCTACAAAATAATTCATGTTGGTTATAGTTTGAATTGTGGGAATTTTTTAAACCATTTTCATTTTTGGGAGGTTTTTCAAATACTTTGACCCCAAATGGTCAATAATTTTTCTTATAACCTTTATGTATGCACAGGGTATCTAGGCGATAACTACTCAAACTTCCATTGCAACATTTACAATAAAGTAAGCTTTTACTATGATACAATTATGAACACATGTATTGTGTGTGTGATTCATGACAATGATTTTGCACCTTTTCTTTTCTTTTTGGAAATAATAAGAAAATCAAGTAAAACACATTCTATTGAAAAATAGAGGAAACTACAACTTAACACATTATAAACTTGGGGCTCTATGTTGTTTCACACTACCATTGACAATCCATTATGTGGATGATAAATAGATATGCACATGATCTTGTGTTAGGATGACCAAGTTCACTAGATGCACATTACAAAAAAATTGCAAAAAATGTTGAAAATAAGTGGCATTCATTATTCATTCATCCTAAACTTGGTTTAGTCATTGACAATTTTGAAACAATGGAAACAACTTCTGTAACATGAAAGAGATCATATTGAACATGCATCTTCCATTTGAAAAAACATATTCATATGTAATCAACTAATAATTTCAAACCTAACATTGACATGTTTCCTTTAAATAGTTGTTGGATATGGGCTTTATGAATGAATCATGTGTTTTTGAAACTTTCTTTAATCTCCTTTCCAACCCCTATTTGCTTTAATTTATCAAGTGAACAAAGTTTGCAATCACAAAATCTTGGTGAACATCCTATTGGCCTTTAATCACCAAATTGGTTCACAACACAAAAAAACAATTTTTAGATTTAGGTAAATTTTTAACCGTTTTATCCAATTGTTCACCTTTAGATAAAAGTGGGGAGTTATTATCTAATTTGATCATGCATGTACATATATTGGGCATAGATATCAAAAGAACATAGGATCAAAACACTTATAATTAAATCCTTTCACATCTTCAACCATTAAAGTAGCATGCACATCAAAATAGTCTAATGGGCCTACAATAAAAACCCAAGCTTTCCATTGTGAATTCCACCCTTACCTATTTAAAGCAAGTTTAAAACACTTAATATACATATCGATCCAAAACAAATTAATGGTGTGTTGCAAATATTAACACATGATGCATGAAATTACCAACAACCAACATTGAGATATCTACATGACTGTTGTTATTTTTTCTAGACCTTTCAACATTCTATGTCCTTGATTTGATAAATAGGCAACAATGGCACAAAGTTCACCCAAAAATACAAATAAAAATAAACACTACAAGAAAATGTGTGTTTTCGTAACCTTAAACAAGTTTCACACTAATACCCAAAAAATTTCACAATTTGTAAAAACCTTGTTTCCATTCCACATCAATATCAACATTTTTCACAATTTGCAAATTTATGTTAATAATATTCCACCAATACCCAACTACATTCTTCACAAATTGCAAAAAGAAAACCTAATTGTTATTCCACACAAATAACCCCCATTTTTCACAAACAACACAAAACTTTTTTTGCAATTTCCACATGAATGTCCATCAGTTTTCACAAATTACAAAAATATTGTTGTGATTCCACACCAATACCCACCATTCTCCACAAATGGGTAAAAATATGTTCAAAACAACCAAAAACCATGTCAAATAGTGGTGAAAACTATAAATTTTTTACATATATTTTTGTTTTGAAAATGTTATGTTTGTAAATCAATCTAGGTTGTGCTAAATGATTAATATGAATGTTGAGAAATTCAAATTAAAATTTCATTAAGTTTAATTATGGTTATTGGCTTCAATAAAAGACTCTTGAACTTGAACAATAGTTGTGTCATATGCAATCAAAATTTGTAAAGGATTAAGTAAAGGGTCTTCTTTTAATAAATAAAAATTGATGCTAAGAAAATTTAAATGATAATAACCTATTGCCAACAACAACAAAACACTCACAATTAAAAATTATGGAATTTGAATTTTTTGAAATTCAAAATATGTTTCAAATTTTCAAAAGTCCTTTACCACACATAAATGGGGTGTAATGTGCATAACATATTTTTAAAAAAAATTATGATACAAGAAAAAAAAAACCTAAAATAGTTAACATATTTTGGTATGATTCAAAATTATGATAAATTTTCAATATGAAATGCAAAATTTGCAAAATTTGAAAAACTCATATTGATTCAACAATGACTAACAAACAACACATGATATATTGGGGCAACTATATGTATTTTTAATAACAAGTTGTAAAAGATTTAATTCAAAAATTCTTTCAAGTGAAAAAATGAAAGGGAATAAAAAAAGACTCACAATCCTTTTTAAAAATAATCATGTTGGCTCACGTATTTTTACCCAAATATCAAAACCCTTGTTGCAAATATTCCATACCAATACCCACCATTCTCCACAAATAGCAAAATCCTTGTTGTTATATCACACCAACACACCCAACATTCTCCACAAAAGAACATCATTGTGATTCCAACAATACCCAATATTTTCACAAATTGCAAAACCTTGTGGGTATTCCACCAATAACCCAATACAAGATTTACCCAAAGAAAATATTCATTTCCTATTATACACAAATATCCAACATTCTTCACAAAAAAACTCATAGCCATTCCAACAACACCCAACATTGTTGTTATCTCACACCCATACACTTGACATTTTCTGTAAAATAATCTTATTGTGATTTCAAATGTATGTTTGAATATTCACAAAGCCTTAATGTTATTCCACAAATATTCAATACAACAATGTATCCAGAAAAGATATGACATTTGTTTGCATACAAAAAAAATATTCATTTTGCAAGAAAAATTTGTCATCAAGTATCTTGTGATGTTGTAATAATTTTTTTATAGTGAGATATTTCCACACCTTGCATAAGAAAGATTCACTCTCCTAAACTATATCCAAAATTCTCACATACAATAAACTGAAAAACACAAATTTCAAAACCACAAAACTTTTATAACAACAAATTATCACATGTCTACACCTACTCTTCTTGCAAAAGCTCCACACACAAAAACAAAACAACTATGAGCTTTCACATTGTTTCACCAAAAAATGATAGAGACCAAAAGAAAAGTTAAAGTTCGTCATGTATCTCATCCTTAGCATGTGTAACAATGTGTTTTGCCCACATTGTCCAATATTCTTGAAGCACAAGGAAATTCCTCAATAGGAACGACGATGAATCAAGTGAAGAAAAGAAAGGTAGAACTACATGAATCTTTCAACTACCTTTGCATAATTCTTTTTATAGTCCTTTACATTCCATCTAGAATTATTAAGGCAAAAGACCATATAAACAATCCTCACTATATTAGATCCAAGTTTTTGAACATTGGAATTTAATTAAGATTATGGCACAAAATGAAAAAAAAGAAAGAATAAGTGGCAATTTCATGCCCAAGAAATTTCATGTGGGTATGTGAGAATCAAAGTCATGACACCATTGGGGACCTATAATCAAATGAAGGAAGCTTCCAAATAATATGGATAAGAAAACATCATCCAAAGGAGCAACAAATTCCCTTATTTGTAACATCAAGCTTGTGGTTTGGTTACCTTTTTTCAAACCATATAGAGGCTAATCAAGTCACGCAAGGTTGGTGGGGATGTCAATAATCCACACTAACCAACAAGTTGTTCCACACATGAATTCAATGAACACAAAGGATAAGCAAACATATATATAATTTCAAGAAATTGGGGGTAGGGTGCTGGGGGGGGGGAGGCGATGGGCATTTGGATGATTTTCCCAAATTTGGGAACTCTATAAATCATGCCAAAAAAATTTCAAATTTGCATTAATTGTAAGTATCTATGTGGAAGGTCTTTTTTTTCATTGAATTTTTTTCAATAAATCTATGCTATTGAGTAAATGTTGTGGTCAAATTTATTTGCTTGAATTGTCTAAGCTAGTCTAGTTCTAAAATCTCACACATAATAAAAAAGCCAAAATACAAGTAAACAAAAAAATTCATAATTTTAGTTTATATGGAATTTAAATTAACTTTTGTAATTAAAATTACATCTGTTTGAAATGTGAAGATGAAAATTTTAGTCGTTAATGACTTGATCAAATTTTTTAATTAATGCAAATCACTTTCATATGGCAAATATCATCACAAATAAAAAACATGGGAAGTTCTACATGTTTTTTGCAAAGTGAAATATTTGAATAGAATTTGCAAAATTAATCTTTAAATATTATGAGATTTGGAATAGAAATTACACAATCAAGTTCTCAATCTACCTTAAAAAATTATGAAATTTGAAATAGAAATTGGATAATCAAGCTTTCAAATCTACTTTGAAAGATTTTTGAAATGTGAAATAAAATTTGCATAATCAAGCTTTCATGAAGTTTAATTTCAGGATTGTAAATTCAAGATGTGGGACTTTGGAAAATTTGTGATTTCAATAGTTTAAACTTTATATGTGTGTATATGCACTTGGGATTTGTGCAATATTTTTAACAAATTTTTAATGATTTTGACTTGGTTTACAATTTTAAAACATATAAAACAAACATTGTTTGCAATTGGAAACCTAAAGATGAATACATCATTTATCCTCAAATCTTTCATTCAAATAATTCATGTCATTTATAAATAAATGACCCCTTCAAGATCTCTCCAAAACTTATAACATTACTACTTGTGATAGTGGTAATCTTTAATGATAGTTTACTTCCACATATAAAACATCACCACAAATTACTTTCATGTAACTTGTACAACCTTGTGATAAAGATTTTATGTCTAAGGTATGGAATTTAAAATATGGAATAAAGTTACCTAAGATATGTTTATGGTGATCAGGGCTCAGAATATGTTATACTTGTTAAACACCAACTTGTTACAATACCATGATATGAAATAAAAAGACTAACATCTTTGGAAGTATAAATTAAAATATTGGGTTGTAGCAACATATACATATATATATGGTATGTAAACAATTATGTTTTCTAGTAGTAATTAAGTCACTCACCTATGGTCATTGATTTCATCGAACCAAGGAGGACCTTATGGTGAGAGGAAGAGGTTATACGGTGCAATACCTTGGCAACTTTGACACTAATAAGTGTGTTATTTATAGAAATGTTGAAAATTTTCAATAAAATAAAATGAAAATTAGAAAATGTTTTTTTGAAGGAAAATAAATAATCTTTTGGAACGTTTTTTTTTTTGCATATGGAATCTTCAAAATTAATGAATTAATTAATAGACATGTGTTGAAATTGTCATTGCAATTTTGAATTGAATTGTGGGCTAATCAACTGACATAATTCCCATTCTTTGCCACATTAATGAAGATGGGAAAGGAAGGATAGGAGGCTATAATATTTTCTAAGTGTATCCATTAAATAGGTGTATTCCATAGATATCATTGCACCAATGGCCGATCATTATGAGAAAATTGTGTTTGTTGCAACTTGTCCAATGCAATTAAAAAATGTTTGATAGAACTAGATTACAATTAAATAGACTAGTTGCAACGGACATAATTTTCTCATGGTGTATTTCAAGAATTAAACATTTGTTGCACATATCATCACCATTAGATTCTTATCGAATAATTGTCCATTTTTATTTGAAGTGATAGGCATGAATTGTTTTGGTCTATTCCCCTTTTAAGCCCATTTGAGGTTGATGTGGAAGCTCCTTCATGTGGATGTGGTGACTCGCGTTCCCCCTTTGCGCAATTTGTAAAAAGAAGAGTAGATCGATTTTAGGAAAACATTTCAAATAAATTACATAACCATTCCTTTTCCAACATCATTTTTGACATGGTTCTTGATTCACACTACGTGCACCTCAAGTCATGTGCAAGCTTGGGGGTGGATGAACTTGGCTTTTTGCTTACTCGGTCATTCCATCTTTCCATTAGGCCTAAAATAATTTTTCCTTTGTGTTGTGCACCAGGTTGAGCTTCCCCCATTCTTTAGCTTTTAGGTTGACTAAATGCATTGGTGGTCAACCTTTGGACCTAATGAAAACTCAATTCTTCATTGCTCCCATGGGGAACAGATTGCATCCCACAATGTTGTCTAGGATCTTTTTGTTTCCATCACAAGAGACCTGGGGTTTCATATTTTGCATGAACAAATTCACATCATGTTGCTACCTTCCTTATAATTTTCTTGTCAACGAGTTGACATTGTTTTATCAATTGATGTCATCTTTAGTTAATGTTGTCATTGCCAATCCCACTTGAATAGATTTGGTTGTGTGGATTGCTTGATCTTACGAGGTGGACGCGATGGTGGTAGCTCAAGCAAAAGGACTTTACCATGATTGACACCCAACGAATGCATTTCTTCCCTTGTTATTAAAGTTTTTGGTTGTTTGCACTAGTTGACATTTTTCGTCATAAATGTACTAACATGGCATGTTCAACAAAAGGTTTTAGAGGCCTTCCACTAGCTATTTTGCATGCTTTTTATAGGCAAAGGTTGTCAATAACATTGCAAAAAGCTTAGGTTGCCTCTATCTTGAAGTGTACTATTGTTGCAAGTGACTTTTTTAGGCTCAATACTAATTAAGGTTTCCCATCCCTTTTTCATAGTGATGGGGGCTCTAGAACATGAATTGTTCCAGTGGCCTTTTATGACCCCCTCGAGGTTTTGCTCTTTTGGCTTGGACTTGGGTCCTCTCTCTTCGTTCCTTTTTTCCCCCCTTGTTGGGTGCTTTGTTTAATGGAGCTTACTCATGTTTCATTCAAGGCTATTATTCAAGACTGAATTCTATTGATTAGTAATTATGGACTTAAGAGTTTAATAATGCATACATCGATCATACCAAGATTGGAAAGAAGTTTGTTTTCAGTTTGTTTTTTCTTGTTCCTATGGTCATTCTGTGCCTTTTTCAATAAAGAAAATATTTTGGTATCTGGTATATTCTAGATGGTAATGCTACAAGTCAATGAAAAAGATATCCTTCGATGAAATCATGCAACTTCTCTTCACTGGCTTAATCTGACAAACTGGGTCACCACCTCTTCATCTAGTAAATTCACAAATCTAGTCAATTATTGATGCACTTTGTTTGGGTGAACACCTCAACAAGTGAACATGATGTCTGAATCCACCGAAGTACCATGGTCAGTGGCTGCACCAGTAGTCACAGACCCAAACACTTTGGAGCATCTGGTGGTTTTGGTCATGCACAAAAGGCAGCTGACATGTTCCTACAGTGAATCTCAGCTTCCATGCAATGTGTCAGAGTTTAATCTGCACTTGACCTCAGAGAATTGCAGGGCCACCAGGGTAAACCAGGTGGGAGATATCACTCCATTGTTGGGTGTTTCCATCCTTCCTTGCCCCATTCAGGTACTACCTGATGTTCTTGGAGATGGGATTGTGTTTCATGGGGTTGAAGAACAGCAACATTTCTGCCATCTGTGCCACCATCCAACTCTGAGAAGATCATCTTCCCTGCTGACCGAATCTTAAACATTACCTTTTGCAACTGTGGCATGGGGCCCCAATGAGACAAGCAGCAAGATCTCCAAAAACTGGAGGCCATGAACTCATCAAGTTGACCCTTGTATTGTGGACAATACATCACAATGAGACTTCACTGTGCATCACAAGGCTGTGCACCCATGTTAATCTCCACAAGGTCCAATGTTGGCAGGAGGGCAGTGACAATGATTGGTACAGCCACTTGTCCTCCCCCTTCACAGAGTCACCTTGCAGCATTGCCATGGGGGTAGCCACTATCCCTCAGATCTCCATGTCAACAATCTCTCTCTCCAATTTGGACCATGCTTGACAAACTCAAATCTACTGGAATTCAGCTTCCAATCTCAGTGCTCAAAACTTCAACATGCCTGCTTGGGAACTGAAACCCTCATAATCGATAACAGCACTCCCAATACAGCTTTAATTAAGATGTGAGACTTTTCCCTTACAGATGAGGAGCTTGAGAATGAAAGTTTTGATCAATGGTACCTCATGGTAATTGAGAGTGTTAAAAGAGGGTGAAGAGATATACAGGAAGCCTTTCAGAAAGAATAACATACCAAAGGACCTGGCAGTTATGTCTGTAAGGTACAGCACTTCATAGACTGAAAAGTTGTGCTAAATTCAAGAACAAGAGTCAAAAGCACCCATGGAATTTCATGATGACAACCAGAATTCCCCCAGTCAAGTATGGCATGCTAGTTTGCTATTAACATGGAAAGCAATGAGCATTCACATGAAGATATAACAAATCAATGTTCAAGACCATATACAGCTGTTTTGATCCAGTGTGACTCTGTAAAAAATTCTATTCAGACCTACTCACAGAATGACATGCAGAATTTCCATGAACCACTGCACTTGTGCCAGTTTGTCAGCACCCCAAACTAAATGGTACATGTTGTCCCCTATGGGTCTAATAACAAAAAAAGTTGGAGGCAAATGCATGACAGAGTCCCCTCACATGATCTGTCCTCTCCACATTGTGTAAGAAGCAAGCCAAAAACAGAAGTTCTGAAACAGCTTAGAGTATCCTCACTGACAAAGACAACTTGCATTTTTAGATTGGTTTGATCTTGAAGTGAAGACCAATAAGAGAAAACACAAAGCATTTCAGGTCCTGCGAGAAAAACGAACAAAGCATTAAAGAAAGAATTAGGGTTAGGGTTAGACCTTCATACAATATTTGTACACTATTCCCAAGTGCACAATATGAAGAGCCGGTTTTCAGGCTGAACATCCACAAAAAAAATAAATAGTAATAATAATAATCAAGATCACAAGAAAGAAGACCTACCTGAACAAGGTAGTAGAATATCCGAAGTCCTTCAGGATCTTTGCTACTCTGGACGTCAAGCAAGGAACCAATCTTGGATGTGGTGAAAGAGATGTGATCATTGCCCATGACTATCTCCAGCTCTTGCCGCCCAATCCTATCTGGTTCGGGCCAGTTGTTGTCATCTTCCTTCAATATCTACACAGAAACTGACCTCCCTGAATCAGGTAATAGAAACAAACAAACAAAAGAAAGAAACACATTGTGCATTCCACGATATCCTCCAAAAACATGTCAGAAAACTATTCATCTTCCTCATACAAACTCAGAAAGGAATCAAACACGACCCAGAACGACCTAACCCTAAAAGCCCATGCAAAGGAACTCCCAGGCGGGCGCGCTATACACACACAGAGCCATGACTCAAACGTAAGAAACAGACAAAAGGGAGAAGCCATAAAACCTACCTCGCTATCAGAGATGATGCGACGACACTCGCGAAGCGCAGCCTGGGTGAGGAAAACCTCCTTCCGGATCATGGTGTCGTTCTTGTAGTTGGAGTTATTGGCGTACCTTAGCTTCCCATCCGGCCTAAACTCAAACTCCAAGAACTCATGCCCAAACTTCCCCTTGTGCCCGACATAGTACCGGACGTAAAACTCACCAACCTCCTCCGCCATCGCCAAATTCTCCTGCGTCAAATTCCCTCTCTCTCTCTCTCTCTCAGAGTCTCGCTAGCGCGCTTGTTCGCTTCGCCTCGCTCCGCCGAAGGAGGTTTCATTCAACCGCCCAGTTTGTTTCATCCAAACGGCGCCTTTCATATAGTTTTCATCTGCGAGGGGGTATATTTAGAGTTCTAAATGGATACATGTATCATCCATTCGCTTGTCTTTTCATCCATATTGGCGAAAGGGCGGGCTGTGCTTTTTTTCTTCCAAAACCTTTCTTGGGGCACAATTTACTGTTTGCTTAAAAATGTTTCTTTTGAAGCGTAAATTTAAAGCTTGTGGCCTTGGGATTTACCCTACATATAGGTAGGGCTTGTGAACAAACCTTTGAGAAGTCAAGGGAAGTCGAATCCTCCTCACACATTGCTCCTGTGCTTCTGAAGCTCAAAGAGTATTTGTAACCCTTCATCTAGGGGCTTCCAACATTGCTCGATTTGATAAAGGAATGGGGGAAGATATGAAAGCTAGTGCTTCTAACGTCGTTAAAATTGCTCAATCAATTTGGTAAAGGAATGGAAAAGATATCAGATGTTTAGTGTAATGGGATTCATTATTCAACAATGGTGAGTTAGTTAAAAACAGATTAAAATTTCAAGCTTAAATTTTTTTGATCATTGCATCTTTTGAATGCAAAGAACTTTTGTAAAAAGCCTTGGTTGGTGCACTCATCATCAGGTTTTAAATCACTCAAAATAAAACTAAAAATATGAGCAAAAGATGAGTTTAGAACTCAAGAGAGCAAAACATGAGTTTAGAACTCAAGAGAGCAAAACATGAGTTTGGAACTCAAGAGAGATAGAGAGAAATCTAGAGCTATTTTTTGTCAAAATTTTGAAAACAAATTATCACTCATCATTTTCCTTGTATTTTCTATGATGCTCTTTTACATTTAACACTCAAAGAACATTTGTAATCCTTAAATTTTGCAAGTCCAATGACACCCAAAAAAAAAAAATGCTCAATTTGGTTAAGGGATTAAGAAAATATAAGAAAATGTCAACAATAAGTACACGTTTGATGATATGGGCAGTTCATCCTAAAACATTAGGGGAAAAAATTCGAAGGAATTGGAGTTGCATAATTGTGCATTTTGTAATTGAAAATTGGTTTTGCTCAATACTTCTTCATGGCAAACAATCAAACAAATTCCCATTTAAATACTTGAAAACTATTTTAATTGAGTCAATTTTTATTTCCTAATCCAAAGTCACATACAATACAAATTGATTAAAAAATTAGATCTTTTTTCCACATTAATAGATATTTATCAAATATCCTTGGTATATATATTTATTTATTTATTTATAAATTTACAACATATCTTTTATTTAAAAGATAAAATTTTTAACAAAGTTTCAAAGTTGTTTTCTAATATCAATTATTTTGTAATTTAGCAGAAAGTTGTGTCTCTATGCTTTGGAACATAACCTGCCGTTCAGACGTCCTGGACCGTCTGATTTGTCCTCCTCCAGTCATCGTCCAATCACCATTCACCAAGCATAACCTGCCGCCCTTCCTTTACTATACATTCATCATCTGGACAGGACGTCAGTATATGATTTTTCATCCATTGAGAGGTGGGTTACATGATTTTTCATCCATGCATGAGAGGCATACATGGGTTTTCATCCATTAAGAAGAGGGTCATGCCGTCACTCTTGAACCTCCGGATGGTAGGTTTCATCCAAAGGTTACATCCAGTTGTTAGTTACTGGAAATATCTTAGGCGTGATTTTTTTACCTTTTGCCAGTTACCTGACCAATTCACTAGTCCAGAAGGTTACCGCATGCAACCGAACCTTGTTTCGAGACGTGGAATTAGGTACTGGCACTGGGTTTTTCTCTCTCCGTGCTTTGGACACACGACTTTGGCCCATGGAAACGGACCTCGTTTTGAGACGTGGAATTAGGGTTTGGCGCTCTCTAAGAGAAGCTTGAGATGAAGCTTGCGTGTTTGTGCAACTTCTCTATTTTTCTCTTT
>Ga0209611_10003381_pt1 | contig 27715 bp, 23 predicted proteins | sample S1TSphgellanicum_3_FD_187693 | JGI IMG/M metagenome (GOLD analysis project Ga0209611, IMG submission 187693) | Host-associated microbial communities from peat moss isolated from Minnesota, USA - S1T2_Fc - Sphagnum magellanicum MG (SPAdes) (version 2) | ecosystem: Host-associated > Plants > Peat...
ATGAAGTCAGTGGGGAAGGTGTGATAGTTAAGTCACTATCATACATGCTACTGTTGATGGTCCCTGAACAGGTGTGAGACTGGCACTTTCGTTCATACCGCTGTGTGTTTTTCGTGTTTTGTTTTGTTTCTCCCCTTGTCTGGTTCTTTCTGTGGCTTCCTGAAGAAGTGTTAACCTTGCTGTCTTCTTCTTCATCGTGAGAATGGAGATTTCTCTATTCTTATGAAAGATACTAGTAAGCAGACACAGGCAGCATAGCAACAGAGCACTTAACACTTATGCTTCAATGGTACTTCTGATTCATGTGCCTTCCATGTCTCAACTGGGTATTTGAAGGAATCATAAATGATCATTTTCTCACCTCACTTGTCTTGACTATGGCATTGAGTCTTTTATCAATAGAGACGAGCATGCTCAGACACTGATGCTGATGGAGCATCACTTGGGGCATAGAGTATTCATTTTCTAATTCCTTTGCTTATGACAAAAAAATCAGGCAATTATTGCTAGTGCCTTTGCCAAACAGCAATACAAGCATGTTAAGGAGGCATCTTTTCGGGTCCTACAGGTGATGTCTTCAATACTTGCTTGCATATGTGTACTTCTGGTAATCAACAGTGCTAGCTGACATCATATCTGAGTCTTCTTATAACATCTGGAATGTAGTAGAAACTCAGGACACAGATTTTTATTTTATTTTTTGTCCTTAGCTCTGAGCAGATTACTATGTACTTACCTACACCCCACTGTTAGGGGGTGATAAAGTCAGGCAGGAGTACAGGCAGCTAGTCATTGTATTCGTTTTGATTGGATCCAACAGTTACAATCAAAGTACTTTTATGTAGTTGTCCCTGCAATTGCATTGATGCATATTCTAGTCAGCTATAGTTTATTCATATCCATTCTCAGACTCTACTTGTTCTTTGCTTGTAAGTAATGCAGTGCTTCTCCAATGTATGTCATTGATACAGTGGGTCATCATCTTTTCTGGATGTTACTTGAAGGGACCCCACTTGATTTACATATCAGAGTTCTTGTTACTAGGGTAGGATGAGATCATGCAAACTTGTTTTGAAGGACCCTGGAATCTGGTTGTGCAGATTGGACTCTTATTTGGGATATTCATGGCTCTACTCTTGGGGCTGGGGATGCCTGCTGTCTCCAGATTGTTTAGCGCAGATGCTGGCGTTTTGCTTGTCATGTCAAACCTCATTCCAGTATGTTGTTGCTCCTGCTCTATCCATTCTCAAGATTCAGTTTTGTCCTGATATTCTGATGTCATTATGCAATGTTTTCAACGTTCAAATGGGCAGTATGGTGCTGAATATTCAGATGTCAATTCAGAGTTCTAATGGTGTCCCCTGCACAAGCATTTTGATTGTCACTATTGTCTTTTTTTATTAACTATCGCTCTTTAGTGCTACCCAACATCATGACTGAGTCTCCCTGTCGCTCTGGAAATGCAATAGAAATTCAAGACCCAGATTTTGTATAATGATTTACCCAAAATTTTTGGCAGATTTATAATGTATTTATTTACACCCACTGTCCAGAGCTGATGAAGTTAGTGGGTAGTCATGGCAGCTCATCAATGCTATTTGTGATGAATGTGAAGGTCTGACACTTTTTGAGCAATTCTCATAAGGTTATGACTGCACTTATTGTCATTGTACCTTCAAAAGTGTTGTTCTGAAGTTTTCTCTGCAATCCTATAGATATGATTTGTAGTGCACTCCACTCATCAGTTCTTGACAAAGTCAGTGGGAGTCCTAGCATTTGGCTAATGTTAGGCCAGCTTGGAAGTTGAAATGGATATATGTTTTACTAGGCATCTAAGCTGCTTGCAAGACTCTTGCAACTTATTGATTCAGATGAGGGTTCTTGTTGGTCTTTTCTTTTCCCTGTATTCTTGCATCCTTGTTCTCCTTTATATTGTCCATGAGTTTGACTTGTCTTTCAGTAAGGTTGTATTGTGCTCACTTTTTGGCTGAGGTGCTTTATGTATATTATTTTGCAGCCGCATTGAAGGTTGAAGATCATTTTAACTTTTATTCTTTCTTGCAGTTTGTGGCTGCTACACAACCAATCAATTCTTTGGCCTTTGTTTTTGATGGTCTTCACTATGGAGCTTCAGACTTTGCATATGCAGCTTATTCTATGGTGCGTAAGCATGAACTTTTCTGTAACCTTGTCATTTCCTCCTGACCAGTATATGAGAGTGAAAGAATGTCTACAGACATGTGGGATTTTTTCGTGAATTTGATTTGGGTTGAATCTAGCATCTCGGAGGCCAAACAAACCAGGAGAGTTTATTTGTATCTGGAATTCAGTGTGAAAACCCAATGGAAGGTCACTACAGAAAAGGTGAAAGATGCAAGAAAAGGCTGTCTATGTAGCCCACAGAAACAACACCTGAATACAGTGGCCAAAATTCTCAGGATCCTGAAATCCTGACTTATTTAAATCGGAGTTCTGTGACCTCGTGTGATGTCAAGTCCTTGGTGGAGAGGATCAAAGGACTTGACATCACATAGGGGACTATGAAGCACTAACGGTAGAAAGATCTCCCTGTAAGTGAGTTTATGGAAAAAGGAGAGTGCTGAAGGATGATGAGCAGTTGAGAAATGTATTGACAGTATATTTTGTTGGTTGTTGTGAAGATGCTCCTCTCTGTACCATCAGCTGCATTTTTGCTGATATTTCCACACTTATGGGGCCTAATGGCAGTATGGGTGGGTCTAGCACTCTTTATGAGCCTTCGCCTAACAGTTGGGATTTGGAGGTATGTGCTAATCTTTCTGCAACATTCTAGGCTTCTTGTCTGGATCTCTTTAGATGTTTACTTTGTGAGTAGAAGGATTGATTGCTATGCCCTTCAGATCTTGTTGAGTAGAAATTGCTCTTAGGAACAGCAACCTTCTTAATGCTCACTGATGTGCACTATGCAAAATATGTAGGGTTGGCACTGCTGCGGGACCTTGGAAATTTCTGAGAGACAACACTGAATTCGATGAACCTGCAGTGTGAAGATTCTTTCCTGGTGTGTAGAGTAGATTACACTCAGTGTTGAGGTGAATACCAGGGCTTGGCAAACTTTGCATAACCATTTAATGTGCTTGCTCAGGCCCCAAGGATCAACGCCCTTGTACACTTATCACCAACTCCCTTGCCCATTCACATGTGAGGAACCATTCTTGATCCAGTAACCAATTTTTTGTGTACCATAACTTACATGTTGCACTCGTCATATGTGGTACTCATTTATCAAACCAGTTTTGCAGGAGCCTGTTACTAGAATTCTACTTTCTAACCTGGTGTTGTAGACAGTCTATTGGCTGTTGGAAGATATCTTTGTATTTGATCTTTCAGAAGATAATCAGTTTCTTCTCAGAATTGTGAAGATCTGCATGAAACATTCTTTCTTATTTGAAGAGCCATTTGTTAGGCACAATAACCAACAGGACCCTAAATTTTCAGCATCAACAAAGAAGCTGAACATCTGGTTCTGGTTTTTTGAAACTTTCGAGCATCAAAGGACCTCTGATTCTGGTTTTAGTTTTGTAGAATGTTACAAAATGTTTCTTCCTTAAAAACATAAGATATGTACCCTTCTACTGTGGAAACCTTGGGGATGGGTTTCTCCAAATTCACTGAGAAATCTTTGGTGGTACTTGGCAAGTGATGTCAAGAAATGGTAGAATTTTTCTAGTGTATTTGGAGGGTGCTTTACTAGAAGTAAAATTTATACTCTGACAAAGGATGTACCTCAGGCAGAAAGTTTCTCCAAAATAAAATTACAATAACTTTTTTATTATAAATTAAGATTTGTTTTGAGCTCAAAACATTAAGAATTAAAGTAGCAATTCAAGCATTTGTATTCCTCTTCCTTTCTTGGTCTGTTTATGGATATTTATATTTTACTAGAGTGTTTTTCTATATATGTACTTTGTTGAAAGAAATTAAAATAACAAATATGAATAATTCAAGCATTCACATTTCTCTTGTTTCTTGCTCCATTTTGGATATTTATTAGGGTATGGTTTGTTGATAAGCGTTTTATGATGTAAAGCTAAAAAAGTGTGATGATAAGTAAAGGAACTCATGATTTGACACTGCATTTTTAGAAATTATTTGCAAAACACAAGTTTTTCTTAAGAAGCACATATAAGATTTAATCATTTATTTTAATTGATTAAAATTTAAGGTTTTTCCCCAACAATTTTGTTTTGAGTGAAATGTCGCCACTTGATGAAAAGAAAAATGGCAGTGCCAATCCAACAAATTCGCCATATTTTGAGGAAAACATAACTGAATTGCCATATTTAGATAACAAGTACTTGCATGTTGCCAACAAATTATAGGGATTCAATTTTTTCTAATGTTGTCTCTAACATGTAGCCAAATTTGGCTAAGACTTTTTGTGAAGGATCACCAACCCTCTTAGATCACAAAACTTAAAACAAAACCCTACTCTTACCATCTTGTTACACCACTTTGAAGCTCCAAATACATTCAAATACAAATAGGATAAACTAGTGTTGAAACAATCTTGGAACAATGGGAAACCTTGTGTGTAAGGTGCCTCCTCTTGTTCTCAAATGAATCATGACTGTTTAAAATTCTATTAAATCTTCATGCCAAGTAAGGACCTCAAATTGGGCTATTCTAGGAATTTGGGTCTTGTGCTCAGCTCCACCCCATGTTGGCCTTCATTCCTAGAACTTCATATTCAATCCTTACCCTACACAAAAATTTTGCAACTAATGACTAAGCCAACTCATTTACCTTTACATGTTTGATTAAATCTGCAAATCAAGAAAGTCCTCACTTGGCTACATCCCAATAGAAAGACAAACATGACTTTTTTCAAGTCTAATTGGCACCCACCCAAAAACCAGTGTAGAATGTGGCTCCCTTGCTGAAAAAGAATGAAAAACAAAGAAAGAATGTTACATTGTTGTAAAACTTCAAACCTAAATACTAAATACAAACACACTTTGAGGGGGAATTGAACCCCAATTTGATATCAAACTTTGCCCAATGCAACTCAAAGTCCCATCCACCACACCCAAATGCTAATAAACCTCATAACCTTAAAGAAACCAAGTACAATCACCAAACTTCTCAAAATTGTGGAAACAAAATCATTTGAATCATGTGTTGTCAAAATAACAAAATCTGCTAAGTGGTAGCATCAATCCAAACTTTCTAATCCTTCCAAATTGTAATAGCCTTGTGATAAGGGAAGTTATTTTGAATATAAAACTTTTGTGCAAACATGCAAATAGTTGTGTCCAAATGCAAACTCAACCTATTGCGCAATTTATCTTTCATGAATACAAAACATGAAAAAAAATCCATTCGAGATTTACAAATCCAAGCACTAACACCATTGTAATCTCAACCAATTTCAAATATTCACTCAACCATTAAGTGAGTAAGGCATTGGTGAGCTTAAACATGCACATTTGCAAATCCAAGAGGTTAATGTTCAAAGGTTCTACAACCTACAACAATGAAGGTTTCACCCTCTTTGTTTCAAAATATATATTTTTTATGATAACTAGATGCAAAGAGAAAGAAAAATCAGCATTAAGCTACATCCAAAACTATGGATACATAATGCCAAGGGCATTCATCAACTCAAAATTTTAAAAAACATTGATCCAACTTATTGATGAACATGTCAACTACAATAGAACATTAAACTTTCAGTTGCATGATGGATGTTTCAAAAACAATCTTGCACATTTGTTGGTTAACCCCGACCAATGGATTGAAAATGTGAATTGAATAATTGTGACTAGTCATACAAAAAACAAGTGTTTCCATACCATTCTTGAGGTTAATAACCCAATCTTAGGTGATTGTGGCAAAATTATTCTCCACCGTATCTGAAAACATTTCAAAATGTTCATGTTGGTAATTACTTGATGGATTTGAATACATCATATAAATATATGATTTGTAGATCTTTACAACCATTACAAAATCACAAATGAATGTCCCTTCCCCGTGCAAATTTGATAAAACATTCATTGTTTCCAACAATGGTACCAAATAAGACATGCCCAACAAGATGTGAAAATCACAAATAAGGTTTAAATCAGACCTTGCTTGAATAATGGAAACATTGTCCTATGACATCTTCACAATTAGTGGACCTTATATTTTGACATCACATGTTTTAAAGGTTCTAACATGCTTATCCACCGAATTTTCACATTTTACAAAATCTTCAACCATTCTATTTTCACAATCTCAACAAGCTTAGTGAATTCCAAATGTCACTTAAGGGAATTGGAAAAACAAAAAGATAATGACTATAACAAATCTTCCAACTTGGCCACCATGGTTAGATTTGATAAAGCTTGAACAACAAAATTCATCCTTTTGGCCATGCAATGTTGTCCCATCATGTAAGGAACATATTTTTCCTTCAATTGAAATGTCACTCTAGTGTGATAGCTTGGGAGAAGGAAGGCTCCATAAACACCAAAACAAATTAGCTTCTTGGCTAATTCTTCTTGAATCAAACCCCTTTACTACATGAAGGATTGAGCAATCATAGTAGTAAGATTATTTGCATTTCCACCTTCAACAACATTATATTCCATGCAAGCATCACATACACATGCACTAAAAGCCAAGATTGATTATCAACAATAGTAATTTCATCTGCATTCAAAGAAAGAAAAGCTTGCCCCAACAATAATAATTTGATTTTTTTTCAAAACATGTTCACACATGCAATCTACCATCTCCCACCCATACCCATCACCAATGTTTCATGGGATTATCACAAACATTCAACTACACAAATAAATTATATGTTGTTATGTATTCTATCATGGGATAACCATGACTAAATAAGTGAAATATTAAGGCAAACTGCACAATCTTCTTCTTGTCAAAAAATTGAGCTACACCTTGAATGATTTGTTACAACATTGTTTCTGGACCCTTTGCAACATAAAACTTTAAATTAGGAACATGGGCATTGGATGTTAATAAGTAATGTTGCCCTACCCTTACCCCCAACATAATTGCCAAAACTTTATGATGACTTGCATGTTTCCAAAATGAATCAAACTTGTGAACCAAAAATTTGTCTATGCTTTCAATTAGGTTGCATACCTTGCATCGAACATGAGCAACTTTGCCATTGGAACCTAAAACAAATTATGCCCCATGAAGCTTGACTACCCAAGTATCATAAGTGCATGTTCAATCCATAGGCCTTTTTTCATTTCTTGGTCAATGTAATATTTTCTTGTGCCAAAACTAGGTCCACAAGCTCACAATGAGATTCCATAACATATTCCACAATAAAAAGAACATAAAAAAGAATAGTATCATGATTTGCCTAATGGCTACCAAAAGCACCATCCCTTTTTAGGATTTTGTCACCAAACAAATATAATACATGAAAATTTTAAGGGGCTACAACTTCCATGGCAGCTTAAACATGAAGGTTGAAGGCCAAATAAGGAACATAAACACACAACAATGCAATGAAGTCAAGCAAAAAATAGAAACACACGAGAATGTATTAAAACCAAACAAGGAACAAAAACACACTTCAATGCTAAAAAAATAAAAATTAATAGATGTCAAGTCCCAAGAATTTAAAAAACTTCAACAATGAACTCAAAGACTCAAAAGAATGCAAAACAAAAAACACATGAAAAATGAAGAAGGTTTACCTTGTTTCTAAATAAGTTGTAATTTAGGGTTTAAGCTTTAAGATCTTCAATCACACCTCAATGATGAACAAAAACCAATCACAAGGAATTGTGCAATTTCCAAGCTCACAAGTTTTGACAATTAACTCTTCAATCCTCTTGCAAATCCATGGAAGTGTGGAAGCTAATTGGTGGAGATGAAGCATGAGAATACTTTAGAATGCCAATAGCCAATTGCAAATTTTGTAAGAAAAATCACATTCATAAATCACCAACGAAAATATGTGTAAAACCCTACAACTTCAACTTTTAAAAGCCCATGAAAATCCTCCTTATGAATCTTAAATCAAATAGAGGATCCTTTCATGGCAAATTTTATAATGAACCATTGAGGAAAGCCGACAAAAAAGGTTTAAAAATTGTAAGAACAAGCCATAAAGAGGGTTTAGAAAGTGTAAGATCAAAGGCAATTATCAAAGATGAAAAGGAAGGGTTTCGCTCTTGGAACCATCCTCACACATTTATGATGGAGCTAACTCCTTGCTAGCTAATAATGGAGGGGTGATTGTTGTTTTAGGCGATTCCATCACTTTTTCTAAATTTTTTTCCTTTTATCCCTTTTGTAACCCTTAATTTCCCTAAACCTTTTGGCAAAAAGTCATAGCACAAAAAAAAATGTTGCAATATTCATGCCCAGCCCCACATTTTGGGAATGTCCCCCTATCCATGGGCTTTACCCATTATAAAACATGAGATGAGGGTTATCAACTTTAACATAGAGATCACAAAACATATGAGGGGGAAAGCTTTAACACTTACTCCTTAAAACTATGATGGATCCTACACATATAAGTAAGTGAAATTATAAATATGAGATCTCTCTTTTTTAGGATGGGTTTTTATGGATATAAGGTGCCTTTAAATACATTAGGAAAAATTTCCAAGTGTTTTTTTACATTAGACACACGTCAAAACACACAAACAACTTGAGTATCTTTGCCATAAGCCATTTAAAGAACCATGATAACAATGTTGGCAATTGTTTCCTTTGGTGAAAAGTCCTTGTGAAATGCCTTCGCATATGGCAAGAGATTACAAAATATAAGATCTTGTCTTACCAATGAAAGGGCCATTGTATACATGGCTTTGGTTATTATGCAAAATGATGTCTTGCTTGCCATGGCAATACTCATTACTCTATGCAAATAGTGTTCAAAAATGAATGATTGCTAAAATGTCAAGGTGGTCTTTCTAATTTTTTGAAGTGTCAAAAAGTTTTTAAAATGTAGGTTGATAAATGTCAAGAACAAGGTTTTTTTGGGAGTCAAGGCCCCACACAAGGCAAAAGCCAAGTGCACACAACAATATTTAGGTTATATTTGGTACAATAAAATTTGTTGTTATCTTTTCAAATGTGAGCAAAAGGGCTAACTATTTCCACTTCTCAAGCACATATACATGGATTTAGATCCAACTACTATTGTTATTAATAGACACATTATTAATGGAAATTAATCAATAGGAACTTTATAACACCTACAATATCTTTCATTCTACATGTCACAATGTCATACAAGATTAAATCCATCTTCCATCCAAATAGATCACTCTAGGGTGTAAGCACACTATGGGGGGGGCCAAGATTGTTGTCACATTGTATTGTGTTTTAGGGGTCCATGATTGAACTTCAACCATGTCATTATTATTAAGGATATTCACAATGTTTTTGCATATTATGATAGGTCAAAATCTAGAAAAATCAAATGCCAAATTTATTACAATTTTTTATTTTGTATGATGTGATATTGGAATAATTTGCGCAAAAAAAATGTATGTCATATTATACTAAGAATGCAAATGTACTCAAAAAATGATTGAATTGATTTGTAATATTTATGAAATTTGTAATTTCTATTAAACATTGTGATTCCATATGATTATAATAAGTTTTTGAACTATGAAAAAAGTTTGATAATTATCATATCACAAATGGGTTTTTTCATGGCAATAACCATAAATATGTGATAAATTAAAATTTTGACAAACAATCATTTTAAATGTGGGGTGGACCATCTTTTTAAATTATATTTCAAACATTTTTTGGTTGATTAATTCAAATCAAAACCTAATACATTTTAAAACATAAAACAAGTTCTAGAATATTGCACATGCCATAAATAGACCCATTATTCCTTGAATTTAATTTTTAAAGTTTTACTTATTTATTTTCATATGATATTACATAACATTAACTTTGTGAAAAAAATTATAACTCCAAACATTAAAAATGAAACCCAAAATTAAATTCAACACATTTTGAAGGTGTATACTTTACACACATGCCGTGAAAGGGTCCAAGTTGGCCCCCTATGAAATGTCCTATTAATTTCATAGACCTTTGTCTTTGTGGATTTCTCTTGTTAAGAAGGTTCAAGTTGATGAATGGGAAATGTTTTTTTGACAATTTGTGCATTGGTAGACTTGCTATTAGATGTGGCAACATGAAAGGGAGTGGGTGCCCCAAAAATCAACTTCCGCTTGAATGGGAAGGTGGGATGAGTGGTGCAACATGGTAGAATTACAACACAATAAAGATGACTATGAACATGTAGAAAACAAACATGATCACAAGCACAAGCAAGATGACCATATGCATAAGCTACAACTTGCAAAGGTCATTGAATAAATAAAATAGAATGCAAGACCTTTGATTTGACACACCTTCAATTGAATGTGGGTTGTGAAATTTGAATTGACAAAATTGCAAACCCTAGGAAACCAATTACAACTTGCACAATGGTAGACATTGGAAATGGGAAACTTACATAACACTAAATATCAAAGCTCTTGTCAAACTCCATTCCAAAGGAGATTATTTCCATTTATTTCCAAATGACATGTAAAAAGATATATGATGCAATTTGATGGAAAAATAAATAAATTATACTTCATTTCAAAGTAAATAAAGTGCCAAGAATTAGATTATGAAAATACATTTAGAATATATTGAATATATGGTAACACTACTGTAATGGTAACAATATTAGAGTCCATTTTGCAAATGAAAAAAATGAAAATCGTATGAAACAATCCATTATGAACAAATATGAAAAGTTTGCACCTTTGTGAAGAATGTCACACAATAATCATCTCCAAACTTAAAGTATTAAAAGTTATTAAAAAAAAAAACATCTTCCATTTTAATTCCCTTTATTTTTGGTCACTTGTGTGAGTTATAGCTTACACAATTTAAATCTCCTTTGTTTATTTTGTCACTTGTTTATTGGTTTTGGTTGTAGTTTTTAAACTTTCTTTTTTCCCTTGATCATTTAAAATCCACTTTGAATCCCTTTGTCTTCAATTGCTTCTCTAAAAGTTTTTGGTCACACTTTCTTTAATGATTTATGAGTAAAAAACAACTTGGAGTTCAATGTATAGACAATTGACAATAATGAACAAAGTGGAAGTGGAGTCATGGGATAAGAAGGACGAGGTGACTCCAAAAAGCAAAAAAAAAAGCAAAAAAAAAGAAACGAAAGAACCAAAGAATGAAAGCCAAAGCACAACTAAGGTTAGGAACTTACTACTTACTAGTTAGTCCCACAACCGCGCACTCCTCCGCTGCGGAATTTCAAATGTTGGCGCCAATTTTGCCCCCAATTTGCAAGTCTGAGATTCTTACCGAGTCACTTTCTTCTTTGTCAATTTTCCCGAGTCCCTGACCTAAAACTTTGGTACGTTCTGCTGGGGTTGCGCTTTCCGCTGCATTGGAGCGAGAAGCACAGCATTAGTGCGCTCGATTCTCGCATAATATTTGCTTGTGAGAATTCTCGCACAGCATTCGCGAGTTTGATTTTTTCGCGTTGACAAGTTTGTTGAGAATTGCAGATCGTGGGGGGGGGGGAGAGAAATTATGGAAGAGGATCAGGTGGAGGTGCGGGAGGCGGAGCAGGCGTATGGACCATCTTTGGTGGAGCAGTTGCAAGGATGTGGAATAGCGGCGGCGGACGTGAAGAAGCTGAAGGATGCTGGATACTGTACTGTGGAGGCGGTAGCATATGCATCCAAGAAGGATTTGGTAGCGATCCGAGGTCTCAGCGATGCAAAGGTCGACAAGATCACCGAGTCTGCCTGCAAGTTGGTGCCGATGGGTTTTACCAGTGCGCGCCAGCTGCATGAGCAGCGGGCTGAGCTTATCCAGATTACCACGGGTTCCAAGGAGCTCGACAAGATTTTGGAAGGTGGGATTGAAACTGGGTCCATTACTGAGATTTATGGGGAGTTTCGGACCGGGAAGAGCCAGCTTTGTCACACCTTGTGTGTCACTGCTCAATTGCCGCTAGATCGGGGGGGAGGCGAAGGGAAAGCTCTCTACATCGATGCTGAGGGTACGTTCAGACCACAGAGATTATTGCAAATTGCGGAGAGGTTCGGTATGAATGGCAGTGAAGTTCTGGACAATGTGGCATATGCCCGTGCTCACAACACTGACCATCAATCCAAGCTGCTTCTGGAGGCCGCGTCTATGATGGCCGACACTAGGTTTGCTGTGATGGTAGTAGACAGCGCCACAGCCCTGTACAGGACAGATTTCTTTGGCCGTGGTGAGCTTGCTGCCCGGCAGATGCATCTAGGGAGATTCTTAAGAGGACTGCAAAAGATTGCAGATGAGTTCGGAGTGGCGGTGGTTTTGACCAACCAGGTAGTGGCCCAAGTGGACTCAGGAGCGACGATGTTCTCTGGTCCGCAGGTCAAGCCCATAGGTGGCAACATCATGGCTCATGCTTCCACAACAAGACTGTCCTTGAGGAAGGGGCGAGGTGAAGAACGAGTATGCAAGGTGATCTCGTCCCCATGCCTGGCAGAGCAGGAAGCACGTTTTCAGATTACTCTGGAGGGAATAACTGATGTCAAGGACGACTGATTAGTCATGGGTGTGCAATACTTCTGCAACACAGGTGTGCTCTTACTTTCTTTGCCCGCCATGTCACGATTCACACCCCTACTTGAGGACCCCGTGCAAATGCAAGACCTTTGAGGACTTCACTTTGTACAAGGAACACCACAAAGCTTAAAGGAGCTGCATTTTGTTTTTGAAGCAACTGTCTAAAGCTTAAGGCACTAGGACCCATTCAGTAGAGAACCAAGAGCTCAGTCTTTCCTAATTCACTAATTTGATCTGTCTTAGGATTCACTCAAGAGTTCAGTGCATTCTTGCCTTGATTTCTGTGTTGAGTTTGCATCTTGATCAATTGTTGCAAATGAGCTCTAATGGCAACAATCAATGTTGTAGCTTTTGGCTGAATTGGGAGAAAAGTAACTTTGAAGTTCCCTGTATTTGTTCTGCCTCATCAATATAGATTGTCAAGACATTGAACATGGGTGAGCTTGGATTGCAGACAGAAGGACTTCATAGATTTCCACAATGGCTATCCTTCTTCACATCTGCAATGTGAATTGAAATGGACAAAATGGAAGCTTTGGCTGGAGGCTATATTGATGGAGAGACATCATAAAGTACTTTTTGATGTTTTCGCTTATATAGTGTATTTCAAAGGAAACAGGTATAGTAAGGAATTATCACATGTGGTAAACAGGTAGTAGCCGATGAAGACTTGCAGAAGGAGCTTTGTTCCAATAATGGCCTGTTTCTAGCTTCCCAAAGAGATGCAGTGAAACCAGGGTTAAAACAATTCTTCTGAAGAAGGAAGTTAGAGGATGTGAACACAATTTGTCTATGGAGAGCATATTTTGTTGTGGTTTGTCCCCATGGTTGGCTACTATTTTCTTGAAGAAGCTATGTAGGATATGGACATTCTCTATGAGGACCGGATTTTGCAGTGGTTTTGATCATGGTGGTGGTTATTAATGGTAAAATTGAGGAGTTGTTGGGTTGATCAAAAGCTCGATGCAGATTTTTTCCTCTGGAAAAAGATCATTTCATTTTTGCTCTTGAGATGAGATGAGATGAAAGGGAGGTTTATGAAGTGTTTTTAAGGAGTCACAGATTCTTCACAGGAGACACCAGATTCTTCTTAGGATTGTGGTCAGTATGTTGAAAGAGGGTAGTGCTGCAATGGATACTGTGAATCCCCAAAAACTTCTATACAACTCAGTACTGAGAGAGAAAGCATGGAGGTCTTGGAAACTGCTCCTAAAAGCAGAACCCAAGCTGTCTACTGGGTGTAGGGTCTTGGAAAGAGCACGAGGGTTTGGATTGAGATACCTACTTGGGTCTGGAAAATTGCAGGTAGGTGCCCCACTGCTACCCTCAATTTGTGCAACCCTAAACCCAAACCTGCAACGCCCTCTGTTGGAGTTGTGGCAGTCGCCTGCTTAGCTGCGCCCTCATCGATGATGATTTGCGGTGGGCTTTTACCGATCTCAATACTGCAAGGAGGCTCTTGGTGTTTTCTCGGCTTTGGGGACCACAATGTTCAGCACTCCGTTGTCGGAACTCTTGCACGCTCTTGAGCACCATCATTCAGTGCATGAAACCCTAACCCAGCTGACATAACCTATGTTCACCTGACCTCCACCTTGGTAACCTATCCTGTTGAACCATAGCTCCTGTAGGTAGGTAGGATAGTAGATAGCTACTAACTATTAACCTATGCTGTGAAGGATAGATCCCCTAGGTAGGTAGGTAGGTAGGATAGGTGGGATGATTTGTTTTTGGGAAAACAATCAAAATCAAAGAACCATCGGTTTTGGTATTTGAAAACGTTCAAAGAACCGGCAGTTTTCTCGGTGGTTATCTGAGCCTTCCAAAAATTTGCAAACCACGGTTATATATTGGAATGGGGGTATTTGGTTTCTATGATAATTTCAACTGTATGAGAACCAGATATCTGATTTTTTTGAGAACCACAGTTATCAACCCTAAGAACCACCCTGATACCCAGAAAATCTCAAAAGGGTCTATCTATATTTAGATCAACTCCCTAAAGAAACGATTTGATTTCGTTTTCTCCTTTCAGCACCCTTTTCTATTTCCCCCCTTTCTACCAGCTTTTTTCTCTTTCTGGTGCCAGCTTCTTTTCACCTAAATCCCTCCACTTAACCCTTTTTTCCTTCTTCCTTTAACCTAAGGAAAAAAGCTTGGTCAAGGCATTCAAATGTGCTTATTTTGTGTGTACAGGGTCGTCATTTCTTTGAGCGTTTCAAGCATGGTTGCTTTGTGTGCAGTGACATTGTTGTGATGTTGTTTACAAGATTCATGTTGCATTTTTATTTTAAATTTTTTTTTGATTCCTCTTTTATCTTCTTGTTTGAGTACGTTGAAAATGTCATCTTCAACATGGCTCCTTTTTGTTGTGTTTTTTTAGTGTTTTTTTTGTAAGTATTATGTTTTAATTGTTGCGATGTTTGTATTGGTGTTAGTGTTTCAAAATGCATTCTTTTTTGTATTGAAATTTCTTCTCATGTTTTCTTAGTGGTTGGTGAAAGCAAGTTTGGACATACATTGTTTGCATGTGCTTGGAACAAGCATATTTTTTTTTGTTTTTCATCTGACTTCTTTTGTTCTATGAGCTTTATTAATTTTCAAGATCGTTGTATGGCTTTTGAATTTTTGCCAACATATGTGTTCAGTTGTAGGAATGTGCCATGTGCACGTTTTCTTGCACATGTGTTGTTAAGGTGATGCATTTTAGATCTCTTCTTTCTTTTTTTGCTTTCTACCTTTCTTTCTTCTTGTTCTTTCTTAATTTTAATTCTAGTTTCATTGTAACAACTTCTTTTTTTTTGTTATGAAAGTTTTTGTTTTCATATTTTAACATTGTTATGCTTGTTTTTCTTTCACAATTTTTCATTGTTCCCTTCACTTTGTTTTGTGCAAACGATAAAACAATGTAGCTTGTAATTTTCTTATCTTTTTTTTCCTCCCAATTTGCAATAGATTGTAGAATTGTTTAGAATTTTTGTTTTCTTCATTGATTCATTTGTTTTGTTTGTTGATTCCTAAAGAAGAAATCGAAAGAGAAGTTGATCCTTTGTGGTCCATAAAAACAATGTTGCAACCCCACTTTGAGAGAGTGTGAGGATGAAATTCACACTCTCGAAATTGGGACTTGGGAGTCCTCTTGGACTCCAAAAACTTCAGAGTTCGATTGCAGTGGTCAAAATATTTTGCATTGGTGTGTTCTTTATATCATTGAAAAGATAGAGAAATGTAAATGTCGAAAATGGGCTCACATGGGCCATTTGGACATCTGCAACACAAGTTATGGCAAAAAAAAGGGTCAAGAATCAAATTGCCAATTTGACTTCAGACCATTAAAAGTCAAGAATCAACCCGACCCCGGTGCATGCAGGTGAAGTGCGACACACCATTGGAAAGATCTCGAGAAGAGCTACAAGTTTGCTTCAGACTTCATTCCAATTGGAGGTTTAAGCAAAGAGTTATGACCTAGCAAAGTCCTGGGAGTCCAAACCGGGTCAGTTTCGGGACTCCTCTTTGGGAGTCCTGGGACAAAAAGTGGGTGCCATGGAAAGGCATAGAGTATATTATATGGGGGAAGGTGGTGGCTTCCCCCGAGTCTGGGCCATGGTGAGTCATGTGAGTCTAAAATTGCCTATGGCTTGTCCTAGCACCAAGGGTGCTCCAAAAAGTGAACTAACCAACTTGTTGGTTGGTGTGATGCAGATTCGAGTAAGTAAGTAAATTTTGTCACTCTTCTTAGTCCCATCTCGGAGCTTCAACACACCCCTCTACCCCTTCTAATGCTGAGAGTTGGGAGCGTGCCCCAAGTTCCTCACAATTCTGCTGTGTGAGTAACTTACGCCCATTTTGGGTCTAATTAAGAACTTGGGAGTGTGTCAAATAAAACAATATAATTTAGGTGTCTATAAGGATTTTGATGAAGGAGTAATATTTGAAGCAAATCTTTATGCCTCAATAAAACTTCAACAATATTCATTAAATTTGTACGCGCAACATTGGGGTTTTACTAACATAAAAAGTATCTCCCCTTTCTTTTAGTATCAAAGCAGATGGATCCTAGAAGACTGGTACATGTTTAATTATTAAAGTATTTGGAAAATGAAATGTCTAGGAAAATAGGATGTTTAATTCCAATGAAAAACAGTTAGATGTAGAGATTCAGGAAATTCAAGAAGAATAAATCACTATTAGGTTTGATTTTCCTAGAACTTAAAAACACCATGAATAAGGGCATTAATTATGCATCATTTGGGATTTGGGGTTGTTGCCATTATAGGAATGAAACCTAATGAAGCACGAGCTAAAGATATTGTTGTGGAGCTAATGCACAACGGATTTTGTATGAGGGCACAAGTTTGAATGAAAATGCAAGATGGAGGAGGAAGATGGGTTTCGAGTGCAAGATTCTAAAGGCAATATCATTTTACCTCCTACCTTGCATAGGGCATCAACACATAGATTAGAAAGGCAAAGATAAGTGTCATGATTAGGTGATGTTTGGATTCCTTTTTCTCTTGTTTCTCCAAATCATTTCATCAAATTTTTCATTCCAGGAATGGAAGATTTATTTTGAGTTGGAGACCAAATATTGAGGGTGGAGAACTCAGGAGTAAGGTCCTAGTTGATAAGGGAGAGCATTTGATGATGAAAATTTCAGGATACAATGGCAAATTGACTCTGCAGATGAACAAACTTTCACTCTTCTACCCTCTGATGTTGTGATTTTAAACCCATTAGCAGAAAGAAGACAATCTAGTTTCCTTTCGTGATGAAAATATAGTCTTGAAAGAACCATACAAATTTAATGAATGGTAGCATATAACCCTGATCTATGTTATGAGCCACAAAGTACAATTGAACATTGTTATATTGAGGATTTAGAATTCCATAAAGAACATGTTGGTTCTCTCATTCTAGGATGCCACTAGTTTGGCTGCTACAAGGATCTTTGATTTTGGTCATAAATGGTTGGGATTGGGAACATAGCCATATTAACATCAAAATTTTGTATTCAGGTAGGAATTTGGACAGAACCTAATGAATTATAAAAAAGTTTTATCTAGGTCAATGAGGTAGGAAGTAAATAACAATAAAGCTAACAACAACCTAGAAAAGGATGGATGTAGAATAGTGCCTGTAGCAAAATACTAGCAATAGGAAAATCTTTAGTCAGTGAGGGTCAAAATGATTAGTCCTCAAGGCATGGATGAGTTGTTTTGGGAACAAGATCATAAAGATGTAAATGATTAGGCTAAGAAACTAACAATAGTGGTAGAAATACGAGATTTGAATGTTGATAAATTATTTAAGATTGCCAAATTAAACCTAAGAAGGAGGGCCAAAGGATGGTTCAAGAAGTTGAATCCTACACCTACGAATTGGAGAAAATTACATACCTGGATAGTGCAAAAATATGGTAATGTTGATGTTGATGACATCCGAATCAAACTAGATACCATCAAGTAAGAGCCAAAGGAAAGGTTTCAAAAGTAATATGAAAGGCTAGATAAGCTTTTTCAATGGGGTCAAATACAAGATGCAAAACAACATCGTAGATTTCTAACAAGACTAAGGCCAAAAATAAGAAAACTTTATGTTGTCTAGACCTACACTAACATTGAAGAGGTGGTTGTTGTTGTTGCTGGGATTGAACGCGTATTGGGAGAATTGGGGGAGACTCCATATGAACCCATGAAGGAAGAATAGGATGAAACCACGTATGGAGAATCTACCACAAATCACAACTTCATGTTTTGAATGAAACTCTCATTAATTTTTTTGGGAAGGTAAATGATGGCAAGGATGGACCTAGTATAACCTTTTCTGTCAACACTAACAACCATTGTCAATTATGTCGCTCCAAAGAACATACAACTTCAACATGCCTTAAACTTGCGGACAAGAGGCCAAAATGTGCCAAGTGTGGAAGTGGGCATAAGACTGACAATTGTGGCCTGAAGTGTTATTTTTGTTTTGGATTAAAGCATATGGAGGAGAGGTGTTGGTAGAAATTTGCAAAAGGTTTGCCTACTACTACAAATTTCCTAGAAGTTTTGGTTGATGATGAAGAAGCTATTCTAACATAACTAAACCGTGTTTGTGGAGAGGACCAGCATATTTTTTTGGGGTGAGAATCCCAAAAAGGAGATTGCCCATAACTATAAATCTAACTGAAGAACAAAAGGAAATGATTACAGAAGATGAATATAGAGGAGCAAACTTGGGATCAAAAGTAGTTGTGAAATCTAAATTCTTTCTCATTTCATCAAAAGAAATATTTCTTTGACTCCCACGGAGACCATTCTTATAATTCCAGGAGAATTGGTGTACTTGGAAAGACTGGTTAAACTAGCTAGAAAGAGAAAGGATGCAGAAGGCTAAATAAATCAAGTAGCTACTTTTCATTCAACCCCTGCAATCCAGAGGGTTAGTGTCAACAAAACTCATCATAGCAAAACATTGCATTTGGTTGTAGAGATTAATCAAGCAATTATTGAAGGATTGGTAGATACTGGGGCATTTATGTCAGTCATGGCAACTAGTGTTGTTAGAAAACTTGGCATAATGCATCTGGTGGCTCACCATGAAACTTATAAGACAACCTCTAGTATAGTGATGCATGCACTAGGAAGGATTATTGAGCTTCCAATGAAGGTGGGAGGAATCATATGTCAAATGATTTTCCTTGTGGTGGATATTGACAGCTATGATTTACTCCTTGGATTGGATTTCCTCATCAAAATAGGAGCAATCATGGATGTGGAAAAGGGCGTCATATACGTTCGCAACGGACCCAAGATGGAAGTGGAAGTACTACCATTAAATGTAGTGAACATGTTGTAGGTGCTTGAAGGATCTAAAAAGGAGAAATGCAAAATACAAGAAGAAATATTCAACAAAAAAATGGGATAACTACAAATCAATGATTGGGCTAATCTGTTGGGTGCATTGGATTCTGAAGATTTCATTGATGAGTCTTCCTTTGAAAAAAAAACAAAATATGAAAGAAGGACATAAGATGGCCCACAAGAGACCATTTTGAATTTGGAGAACGAAATTGAAAGAACTAAAGGACCATGGGTTGGATCTAATCATTGAAGAGGAAACACTTATGCAAATTTTGAATTTGACACTATAAGAGCAACATTAGAACATTCTTGAAGGACAGTTAGGGGATCTTCTGAAGGAATTTCAAGAGGTATTTACATGGCACAAAGGGGGGTTGGGGCAATGTTCTATAAGAGAACATACCATTGATACCCAAGGACTACCTCTGTGTTGTATGACTCCTAGACGGTTGTCTTATTGGGAAGAAGTTAAAGTCAATCGGCAAATATAGACCTTGGTGGATTTAGGAAAGACGCACAAGAGTGCATCAGAATACATTTGCAGAGTAACTTTGCCAACAAAGAAAAATGGGAGCTGAAGATTTTGTGGAGACTACCGCCCATTGAATCATCAAACAAGGCAAGACTCTTTTCCCATGCCCTTGATTGAGGATGTTTTGAATCAATTAGGGTACTCCAAGTGGTTTTCAATGCTTGATTTGTAGTTAGGGTTTTGGTAGATCCTGATGGCTCCTAATGATGTTAAAAAAATAACATTGATCAACAAATCAGGTCTCTATGAATGGAATGTTATGCCATTCAAATTGAAAAATGTCACTATTCATTCTCATGGACCATGGCTGACATATTCAAGGAATGGACTAACTAATTTGTGAAAGTGTTTGTTAATTATGTCAACATACATAGTGGAACGTGGAATGAACATTTATGTCACATTAGATTGGTTCTTCAGAAATTGAAAAGGCTTAATCTCAAGTTGAATCCTATCAAATGTTGTTCTGGATCCAAGAACATTACATTTTTGGAACATATTGTAGACAATGCCGAATCTTAACTTGATTCCAGGAAGATAACAATAATCCAACATTTTCCCACACCCAAGACAACCACGAATGTTAGGGCATTTCTGGGACTGACATGGTACTATAAGAGATTCAGTGTTGAGTATGCCAAGATTGCAAAACCATTGTTTGCATGATGAAGAAAGATTATAAGTTTCTTTGGACACCCATATGTTAGACAACTTTTATTACATTGAAAAGGAGGCTTGTGGAAGCACCTGTTTTGGTCAGACTTGATTTCAACAAATCATTCATCTTGGTCTATAAGGGGTGTTGGAGCTATTTTGTCACAAAAATCTAGGAGGCGGAGTAAGTCAATGTTTATGCCAACAAGGGTTTATCTCCAGTCCAACGTCGTTTTCATCCCATGGAGGGAGAATGCTATGCTTTCATTTGGGGTAATTGTATTTCAGGCAATATCTTCACCAAACCTTATTTTTGTTACGCACAAATCACAAACCTTTGGAGTGGTTAGCCACTATTTCAGATGCCTATGGTAGGAGAGGCCATTGGATTGCAATGTTGCAGGATTTTCTATTCAAAATTATTCATTGAATAGGAAGTAGACATTTGAATGTTGATACTTTAAGTTAGAATCTTGTTGGTTTTCCGGAAGAGGACAAAGATTTTGGAAATGATGTGATGGAGCAGGAAGAATAATTGGGAATCACACTAGCACCTGTAAGGAATAATGCTACCAATGAGGTTAGCATCAATTTGTTTACTTTGCAACACACTGGACAAGCAATAGATGATGCTAAAAAACATCACATTGTGGGTGAGTGTGGTGGACAAAGTACAGATTCACCTTTAGAAGAAGGATTGCCTCATATGGATTAGATGGAATATAAAAGAATGGTGGTTGAAGCTCAAACCATGGTAGATGAAGCCAGAAATAGATAGAAAGGCAAGAGTGTGGAGATAGAGGGACCAAGTGAAGATGACCAATCAAGGCAAATGGATATATGGGAAGACAGTGTGTCAATGGCATTACTCACTGGTGGACATCTGGAAGTTGAGCTTGATAACACTACCAACATTAAAAGGGCTAAGAAACGGATGATGAGGTATCATTGGTCAAAGGATATTATGTTTTTCAAAACCTAATGGTACCTAGGCTTGTAAAACACAGAATGTTGATTAAGAAGATACATGAAAAAATTAGACATTTTGGGGCAATGCAGACATTTATTGAGATAAAAAAGAGATTCTTTTGGCATGACAAAACTGAGGCTATCAAGAAATTCATTAGGGCTTGTGAAAAGTGTCAACTAGCCAGGCAATTTGGAAACACGAGATTTGGCATTGAAGAAATGAAAAGTATTCCTATATGCAATTTGTTTTATCCGGTTGCAATGGACATTGTTGGTCCATTGCCAAAAACAACTAGTGGCAATAAATATGTGTTTATTGCCATTGACCATTATTCTAAATGGTGTGAAACATGGCTTGTTAAGGAACATGATACTTGCATTGTTGTTAAGTTTCTAAAGGATGAAGTTATTCATAGGTATGAAGTGCCTAAGTATATTTTAACAGATAATGGCAGTGAGTGGATGAAGGAATTTGCTGAAATCTGTCAAAATTATGGTGTCACACACCAATTTACCGCCCCTACATGGCCTCAATGCAATGGTATGGTGGAGCATTTGATAAAGACCATCAAACACGAACTTGCAGTTATGGCTACTACTAGCATACAAGATTGGGATTTACTCCTACCCAGAATACTCTTTGGATATTGATGTGGCATCCAAGCCAGCATGAAATATTCTCCTTTCATAGTGCTCACTGGTCATACGCCAAGACTCACCATTGATAACAATCTTAGTGGTTTATGTGATGTGTTTAATGAATAGGAAAATCCTAAAGTCATAGCAAAACAAATGATTTTTAAGATGCACTTGATTGCAAGTGTGCATAAAACTTTGTTGGAAAATGTGGAGCATGTTCAGAGGAAACAAAGGAAGGTGTATGCTACCTGAAAAGTGTTGCAAACCTTTGAAGGCTTCACAAAAAATACCAAAGTCAAGATGTGCATGCCTGGAAAAAAAAAATCGTTGCTTAGTAACTAGGAAGGACCATACTTCTTTGTTGAATACAAGGATAGCAAAGGTTTTTAGGAACAAGATCATGGCAACATAATGTGTATTCTCAAAAATCTCAAGGGGCAGTGTTGGGAACGATCAAAAAGGGATTTGTAATTGTATATGTCTGTAGATTAATGTCTAATCTAAAAGGACATACATTTATTTGGAAGGAGTGGTGACACTTGTAACCTAAAAACTATGTCAAATGTTTTATGTGGATGAAGGCTATAAACCCTAATTTAGTTTAGAGGCTGAACTGCTGGTGGTGTAGTGATTCAAGGGTGTCAAAGAATTTGTTTTTGTTTTTGGTTTGTTTTGTTGTTTTGTAGGTTATTACGAAGGGATCTTGGTGAGTTGGTTTTAGCGATGGAACGCAATCTTGGCTACTCAATGAAGATTCTTCAAGAGTTGTGTGAATCATGGTTCTACAAAGGGATTGGCAGGAAGATTTTTGGGGAACGAAGGGACGAGGAATGGAGGGGTATATATGATGTTGGTTAAAGAGAACATAGTGAAATTTTTTAGATGAAGAAAGGAAGTTAAGTTGCTAGACTTTAGGAGAACTAGCATGTGTGTAAACGATTTGGATTTTGGTGTTGTAATTAGCTAGGGATAGAATTGGATTAAAATTGTTGGCTCATAAAAACCCCTAACGCTTGAACTTCTGTTACGTTAAGAATGTCAAGAAGAGGTCTAGAGGTCTTACATTTTTTTATTTTTTTAGGGACTAACACAAGGGAGATGATGAATGTGTCAAAGATTTTTGGAGTGGTTGTGTGGCAGCTCACGTTTGATGACCTTGGGGATCTTGAGCTATTTGTGCAGTGTGTTTCATCCTAAGGAGAGAGTACCTATTGTATTGTGGGAGCTCCAAGGGTTTTGGGAACAAGGGGATATTGGAGAGTAAAATAGATTACACTCATCGATCTTGCCCTAAATCTTTGTCCAAACTTTGAAAGGAACCATGGGAAGTAGTTGATTTAATATATGTGGGGTTTCTGTAGTAAGGTATGAGCTACCATTCTCATGAAGCAACCAATTGACTCCTAGAGGGGAAATCGAAAGAGAAATTGATCCATTGTGGTCCATAGAAATAAGACAATAGAATTTAAGTGTTTGTAAGGATTTTGATGAAGGAGTAATATTTGAAGCAAATTTTTATGTTTCAATAAAACTTCAACAATATAAATTAAGTTTGTATGCGCAACATTGGGGTTTTACAGACATAGAAAGTATCTCCCCTTTCTTTTGGTAACTATACATCATTAAATTTTGTGCTAGGATTGTCATTTTTGGTTGAAAGTGGCAACCCGTCTATTGATTTGCAATCATTTGCATTAGCACCTATTATCTTGTTTTTAATATTGATCTTGGTCTTGTTGTTGATTGTTATTTACCATGGTTAGTTGAAGGTTGTCATGTATGTGTGTGGCATTCCTTGAACATTTTGTTCAATTTCACCAATCATTTGTTAAAAATAATGTTGAATGTCCCCAATTACCTATTGAAGCCGATCATGCCTTGTCTTCTAGTTTCTAAAATGCTTTTATTCCACATTAGTGTTGATGACCTTCAAATGTGTAGTGGAAGGTTTTATGATTCATTTGTTGATGGAATAGACTTCAAAGTTGTTGGTCTTGATCATGAATCACTTAAGTCTAGTTGTGAGGTTCTTTCTATTGACGATTTTTTGTTTGCTCCAACTAATGATGGATCTACAACAAATCTATTTCTTGAAATTGATAAAAAAGAATTGAAAAATGTGAATAAGGTAAGAGAAGTGGCGAGTAAACATGCTAAGATGTAGGCAAGAAATGTTTTTTTATTAAAGAAGAATTTTAGTACTAAAATCTATTACAAATACATTTAAAGATCCAAACTTTGTTAAAGAGTTGGTGGACATATTGGCTTTAATTTTGCAAATTACAAATAATAATGACAACTTTTACCTCCCAACCAAGTAATGAATCCCATCCCAATTTTACATTCCTATAATTTTTTATGTTGTAATTTTTTTTGCTCCATTGTTTCCATACATGTTGAATTTTATTGTTCATTTTGTGTTTCTTTGTTCCATTAGTGTTGAGGTAGTTGATGGGTTTGCAACATGTTGTAGTTTGCATAATTTTTTTTTTCTTTTTTTTTGTGGTCTACAAGATTCAATCCTTGATAAAAACACTTGAAAGGTTTATTTAGCAAAAACATGGGCAATGAGTTGTTGAAATTGGTGTAAAGGCTCTTGATTTACCCTTCAACATTTTTGCTAATGTCAAGAGGATCTCAAGGTTTGGTGTGTGAAGATCGTTGGTGATGAAACAAGTTTTCATGCATCAAATGTTGGTCTTGCTAAAACCATCAATAAATCTAATGTTTTGTCAATTGAAAAAGAGAAGAGAATGTTGGGGCAACTAATTTGTTAGCCAACATCACCAATAGGCTTGTATTTATTTTTTGGTTACTTTTGCACAAGGAATTTTTTCATTAAAGGTTGTCAAAAGTTGAAGAATGTTGGTCTTGAAGATTTTGTAATTTTGCAACTAACTATTGGTTGTGTTTCAAATTTTTCATGATGTTTTAAAAAATGGTGTATTGATATCACGCATTGGTTTAAAAAATCGTCATTAGCCTTTTGTTGATTGCCCAATTTATAATGTCATTAATACCTTCAAGAAGATGGTAAGACAACATCTAGTTGATTGGCCTTTTGATAATTTTGGGCCACATCCAATGTTCCTATATTCTAAACTTAAGTGGAAACCTAGTGATGACATTTGGTTTATGACTACTTCAATCGGTCAAAACTAGCTACATTTTATCGTTGAGAAGTTGACTATGCCTTTTCCCAAGTTGAAAGACATGCTTATGTCTAATAACAGACTCATGGGATAACTTACATGGAAGAAACATTGTTTCCTAAGAAATATGGGATGGAGGTTACTAGACATGGGACCCCATCTCATACGAGATGTAAATGTTTCCTTTTTTTTCTTTCTTTAGTTCCAAGTTTTGCAAGTTCTTCTATTTCTACCTTTGTAAGTTTTCATTCACATTTTTTTTTCATTCATGCTTTGATTTGCATTGCACTCATTTAAATTTTTAAAAAAATATATATATATATATAACCAAATTGACAAGCATTTGAATGATAAAGCTTTGTAACACATCATCAACAACGAGTTGAAGGATGGTTAGTTACTTAATTTTGAAGAAACTTTGAACAAGGAGAAAATTTTGTATGTGATATGTTTCATTTTTTCCCCTAATAATTTGATGTTTGTTTTTTTCCAATGATTTGTAATGCTGGGGGTTTTTTTTTTCAAAATCTTGATTGTGGATAGATTGATGTTTTTCCATGTCTTCCTATTCCTATTTTTGAAAAGACTACTCCCACTTTAAAGGATGTTGCTATTGTTTCTTCTTTTCATGATAAATATGTTGTCCATGCATTTTAATTGAGGAAATATGTTTTTGAAACAAGGGATGGGATTTGGAATGAGTTTTTTGAATGCAAACTTCCAAAGTATAGATATTGCTTGGATACTATTCATGGTCGCATGCCTTTTGAAATTGTTAATGCCAATACAATGTTTGGCCATGTGTTCAACAATATAGTGTTGTCTTATCACAATTAGCTATGTGGCATTTGGACCCCAAGTCTTTTTCAACAACAATTGGATCTAATAATTTTTTGATGCAAGATTACACACTATTAACATTTGGGATTATTTTTCTTTTTTCAATGACAACAAAACCAAATCTAATTTGGGTTTTGATCTTGTAACAATTTTGTAGGATTTCATCATATATTCTTTAAGATTCCTTGCATTTTGAGATGGATTTTTTAGTCGAATTGTTGGTCGGTCCAATATTAACATGTGCTTTCATAATTAGAATATTGAACTTCAAGCCCTTTGTATTTTGAGATTGAACTTTGACATGAAATTTTCATTCATCCAATAGTGTACTATTGTCATAGTTTTAGCATAGAACTTTTGGCCCTTTGTATTTTAAGATTAAATTTTGAAATTAGTTTTTCATTGATCCAATAATAATGTATTGCTTTTATAGCATGAGTATGAATTCCAAACCTTTTGAATTCTAAGATTGAACTTTGACATAATTTTTTTAATATTTTGATATTTTAAAACATTTTATTTTGCTCTTGTAGTTTTGGGACTGACCTTTAAATTTGAATTTGAGTTTTTTGTTCAAGGTTATGATGTTGAAATATCTTTTTTTTGGGAAAAAAATTTAAGTAAAAAAAATCCTTATGTAAAATTTTTTGGATTAAAAATAAAATAAAAAACTAATAAGTCACAAAATTCATAAGTGTTAGTTTTAGGTCAACAAGATCTTCCATTTTTTGGACAGGAGAACAAATTCTTTTGCTTAAAAATTAATGAAAAATAACCCAAAAAATCATGCTAATTCTTTACATGTAAGGTAAAGCCTTGAGGTGGGGACACTCTTAAAAATGAGGGGTCTAGGATGAGGTAATATGATAAGGCAAAAGATAAGTTTGAAAGTTCACATTTTGGAAATGTCCCCAACCCATGGGCATCTTGAATGTAAAACACATAATGAACTTTATCATAAGACTAAACATACATAAATCACAAGGTGATAAAAGTGAAGGGGAATTTATGTCTACTATTTCATAACAAGATGGACCATATCCAAGGCGAGACCTTATACCTATGAATGTAAGATCCTTTCCACTCATAAATAGTAAAATCATTCCTTTTACTAGGAAGGATATTCATGGATATAGGGTGCCTTCCAAATACACTACAAAATGTCTTTGAGTTCTTCGTGTGACAAAAGATTTATTTTGTTTGGGGGAATTTGGGAGGGAGGTTAGTTGTATAATTTTTTGAAAGTTAATTCAAAAGAAGGTAAGGTTTCATTGCATTTGTAAGTAAAATTTAACAAAAAAAAATTTGATAAATGAAGATGATAAAAATTATGTGAGATTGTTGGGATTGGTCCCTTGAATTGTTTTGAAGACTTTGCCTTAGTGAATTAGTACTAAAATGTTGCAAGTCAATTGCATTTGGACTAGGATCCCCCCCCCCCCCCGGCTTAA
>Ga0209611_10003382_pt1 | contig 27708 bp, 15 predicted proteins | sample S1TSphgellanicum_3_FD_187693 | JGI IMG/M metagenome (GOLD analysis project Ga0209611, IMG submission 187693) | Host-associated microbial communities from peat moss isolated from Minnesota, USA - S1T2_Fc - Sphagnum magellanicum MG (SPAdes) (version 2) | ecosystem: Host-associated > Plants > Peat...
TAACATGAGATGGAAAAGATGACAAGACAAACAAAACAATATAAAACATACAAAAGTTTTATGCAACACATGCAAACATAATAACCTTTTTTATTTCATTTATCATTGGCAAAAGAACAAATGTTGGCCAGGAACCCATTTTGTCGGTAAGAACTGTTGGTTCATCACCAAAGAATTTTCAAGGACTGGGATGATTGGGCGGACACAAGTTTAGGTTCATACGGCAATGAAATTCAATTGTGAAATTAAAAAAATTGAAACCATAAAAATGTGGCAATTAAGGTTTGCCACCATCTTGGTGAACTAAATTATTTGTTAGAGAAAAATTGTATAGGCTGAATTAGGATGGACCTAAATCCTCAAGGGAAAAAAAAAATCTTGACATTTGGCAACTTAATTTCGGTCACCATTTTGACAATTAACATTTTTTTCATGAATTTAAAAGTCAAACTAGGACCAACCTTGGACCATTCTAAGATTGGTATTGTGTTGATCATATTTAAATTTTCAACCTAATAAAAACTTAAGCTTAAATTATTATTTTTAAGTCTTGCCATCAAGATGGTGACTGAAATTCAATTGCATGGTTTGTATTTTTAAATCAAAATTTTAATTTTTTATTAGGATCTTATTTTTCAAGATTGAAAGTTCCCACTATATCAAGTCCATGGTGGATTGGGTCATATCCTTATCAACACTTAAATCCCACCCAAGTCCACATGAATCCATGTGTAGATTGGATTTTAATCTATAAATATATAAACAAAATAAAAAAATTCAAATATTGGTTGTCTAGATGCAACAACTAATTTTTAGTCACCATCTTGATATTCACAATTTTTTTAAAAATATAATGTTTTTAATGATTTTTTTGGATTGAAATTTAACTGCCACATGGAGAAAGGAGAACTTCAATGGGGTTAGGTGTATAAGGATTGGGACTATATCCACTTTGGTTCATGTACGACCAAATTTACATTAGGGTAAAAAAATTTAGGAAAATCTTTAATAAATATCATGACCATTGAGATGGCAATTGAAATTCAATTTAAAAAATGATTCAATAATACATAATAATAAGATACCTATAAATATTTATTTTTGTGTGGGAGTGTCTCGTCAATATCATTGTTGACTAAACAAACCAATGTGGTCATGACACCAACATGATGGTTGATGTAAAAATGACATCCTTAATTATACATAGTGTTCAAAAGCTTTCATTCTCTAGGTTATATTTTTGAAACCATTTATGAAATCACTCTAAACACAATACATCATTTCGATTATTCAAGTTTACATGCCACTACAATTCCATATACGATCTTACATAATGAACAAAAAGAAATTAAACAAGCAACTTCCTAAAGAATTATCTACTATTTTCAATTTGATGACTCATCATGTGACTCGTCAAATTTTATTTTGTTAATAATTATACTATGCTCATCAATGAGAACTCAACATAATATCATAAATTGCAAATTAAACTAAATATGACCAACTTCTACAATATGAATCTCTATAACTTAAGTATGTTGAACTTTTAAATTTAACCCAAGTATGGATGTAACTTTCATAGTTAATTTACAACCCCAAGTCCACATACAAGATAAACATTTTCAATTTACACACATACAAGTTATAAGTGTAACAATTCCATGTTTTATATGATCTTGCAGCAGGATGAATGCACCAACCTGATTATTCAATTATGTTGTCATTTGTCAAGTGTAGTATTAAGGTCAAGTTTGCATGTTTGATCTATTGTCATGATTTTCAAAGTACCTAGAGTTGTTTTACATGGTGAGGTACCTCAGTTAGGTTTTCAAGTCCTTTCTTTGTTTACTAGTTTGAGAAGGTGGATCAAGAGTGGAATCATGTCCATGTTAAAAATCTTCACCCATTTGTTTAAGTTGAGGATATCCATTCTTTTGACATTGTCATGAGACCTTCCTATATACCTCACTATTTAGAGCAAGTGGCATAAAAAGATTCAACATAATTCCCTTTGATAACTTTTTCATAGATGAACTTTAATTATTTTCTTTCCCTTTATTTCAAAAAGTAAAATTGAAAAGCTCTTGACAATTTATCAAAAATGTCTTCAATAGATTTGAATCATTGCCCACAACTTATAATATTGTGTTTCTTGTTTATTTTTGAATCCCATTTAATCAAAATAATAATATTTCTCACAACATGTTTGTAAATGGAAATTTGTGATTTTCCCTTTCACTTGTTTTTAAAGACAAAATGTGTCTCATGTTCATTCAAAGTTTATCAAATAAGTGATGGGTTAATCTCATGAATCACTCACAAAAAAAATTTGGAATCATTCACAACTCGCATATTTGAATGAAAAGTTGAACACCAATGATATGTGAGAAAACAAATAGCGAAACAACATAAATAGGTCATCATCTTGTTGATCTAATTTTTTTTCTTGATAGGGAAGACATGGGTTTTTGGTTCCTATGATGATTGAAATTCAATTTCAAAAATAAAAATAAAATCCAAATGATCAAAATGGTGATCGAATTTGGTTGCCATTTTGACCATTTTTTCTAATAAGATGGGTCAGGTTTGATCCTTGTGACTAGGTGGATTTATGTCCCAATCCCTTTGACAACCAAAATAAAGTCCACAAACACAATCTTAATGTATTTGAATGTGGTGACTAAGTGTTTTTTTGTTGGGGGGTTCTATTTTTTAGGACCAAAATTATAGTCACCATATGGATCAAGACCCTGGTCTACCCAAGTGGACTTGGGTGGACCTTGGTTAGACCTAGTGTTTCCATCCATACATTGAACAAAAGTTCATCCAAAAAACCCCCCTAAACAATGTAGAGTGGTTGTCAATTTGGGTAATTGATTGCACAAATTTTTAAGAATATTTAAAAAGAATTTGGTGGATTCAATTTTGCTCCCTTTTGGCCAAAACTTAGTTTTGAGAAAGAAAATTTAAATTTAAATTAAAGAAAATTATACATCTACATATATATATATATATGAGGAAATGTTGGTTAATGCATTCGGGTTGACTAACAAGCTTATGCATTACACATTTGGTTAGCATGAAAAATAGCATGTGAACATTACAAAGTAAATGAACTAACTTTTAAATTGTTAAAGAAAATTGAATTAAAGATATCATAAAAAAAAGTGAATTAAATAGTTTAAATAATTAAAATTAAAATTAAATTACAATAAATGTTGGAGATAGATAGGACTTAGAGATTATTAACACCAGTAAATGTAATCCATCATTATCTATTTTTCAATTATTATCTTTTACACTGATTTCAATTAAATTTGAAAATAATTCAAAAATTTCCTCCTTTCTTATTCCTTCTATCAATTGGTGTTCAAAAAACCACCCTCTCCATGGAATCGGTAAACGTTTTTCCCCCTTTCGCCATGGATAATTTATATTTTAATTTTTTTTTTAAATACTTTAAAACTTCCATGGTTTAGAGTAGTACAATTTGATAACATTGAAATTAACCCCCCACCAAAAAAAATAAAAAATCCTCAACTTCAAAAGCATTTGACAAAGGTGTCATAGTATTGAAGGATGAACAAAATTTGACATTTTTACAATTTTCTTGTCTTGAAATCATAATTATCATTAATCATCATTAAAGTTGGATTGAAATTGATATTTAATGAATTGTAAATGAGGCCACCAATGTGTGTTGAACATTAAAGAACCATCTCATTGTTCACGTGGTTTACTTAACTTGACAAACATCAATTTATATGTCATTGTAATAATCTGTGTGAATATAATTGAATCTTTTACCAATATGATTGAATAATATTACAAATATACTTGTGAAGGCTCAACTTCAATTTCATGGTAGAATCTTGGTCTCGAATTTTATGGCAATATTACCTGACTTTAGTTGATGATGTAGTAGTAGTGTAGAATCCTCTGAAAAGAAAAAAAAGGAGAAGGTGAAGAAGGTGGTGTTCAACATAAGAAAAAGGAGGAATTTTGCCAAACTATAGCCTAATGGTGTAATAAATAATTACCATGCAAAATTGCTTAATAAAATATAGGATTCAAAATGAAACATTTGAGGGTTGATAGCCCATAGTAAATTCATGTCAAAAAAGGCTACTTGTCCATCTATTTGTTGCCAGTACTTGTCCAATGTTTTTTTAAAATTTTTTTGTCCCAAATGAGAAATCTGAACCATTAAAATGAGTTTTTAAAATAATAATAATAATTTTTTAAAAAAATTAAACCTTTTTTTTTCATCATCACCATAGCCATCTTTGCCTTCCATTTACTAGGTTACTCCTCTTTAATTACCATGAATTGATCTTGGTTTTAATGTTTTGAAACTGAAATTGTAACAAATTATTAATGAAATGGTTTTAGTACATGTAGTTAGATTGTTTCAATCATTAATCAGCCCCAAGCCTTAGGCTTCAAGGTTTGATTGGTGAACAATAGGTGTTAGGCTTTGTTGTGCCTCAATTGCCATCCAAAATTTGTTTTATAGCCCACTTGTGGAGTTGCTATGAGAGCATCCCTAGCCGTTATGGAATACTTTTTGCTCATCTCATGGTGTCAGATTATTTGTGTTACTTTTTAGAATTTCATGGTAGTAGTTTTCATGGTATCTTTTTTCAAGATTACATGTGCAAGTTTTGAATTTTTTATGGTTATAGGTATCACTTTTCTAGATCACAGGTGTCATTTTTCATGATTACAAGTGTATTATTTCATGGTGCTCATTTCATGATGTAAAATCCACTAATGTAAATTTTCAATATTTCATGGTAGTAGTTTTCATGGTATGTTATTTTGAGATCACATGTAGAAGATTTCAATTTTCAATGGTTGTTAATACCATTTTTCTTGGTTAAAGGTGTCATTTTTTATGGGGACATGATATCACAAAATTTGCAACCCAGAAGTGAAAGGAGGGTATAGTACAATTTGCACAAGCATAATTTCGTGGTTCTTTAAACATGGTGTTCAATTTATTGATGTAAAATTTCAAATTTTCATGGTACGGGCTTTTGAAGTCATATAAGCAAGTTTTTAATTTTTAGTGGTTACAAGTTTTTGTTTCATAATTATAGGTTTTGCATTTCATGGTTACATATGAAAATTTTCAAAGTGACATTTTACCATGAAATTTGCAACCCGCAAGGCAAATCACATATAAAAATACCATTTGCACAATCCTATTCTCATGGTTGAATGTTTACAATCCACAATATCGGGTAGTTGTTGAGGTAGCTTTGCATTACCTTTAAAAAAATTTTGTGGGCAATCATTTTGGGCACTTTGTAGCTCTCCTTTAAAAATTTGACACAGTACCACACAATAAATTATTTTCCTGAACCAAAAGGTCTTTACTTGAATTGGAAAAAACACCTTCATCCTTTGTGTTTCTTTTAGGCTTTTGGAGAGATATGTGTTTTTAATGAAGATTGTTAAGGCTTCAAATTCAATGGTGGAAGATGTGAATGTGTGATAATCATGAGTATTTTATTTCAAAACATGGGTTACAATTTTTTGTTTTAGGAATTTATATTTATATAGTATAGTTGTTTGAACCTAACTGACAATAATTTGCATACAATACATCAAATTAATGTATTCCAAAAGGCCTTAACAAGAAGTGTATATAATATTCATGTCAATATAGATGAATAAAGTCTTATAACAAAACATAAAATTTTTGCATTCTATAATAGGCATTACACCATGATGACCCCAAAAATGATTCTTGAGCTTGAATCAATAGTCTTGTTGTTGCCACCTTGTTGATGTTGCCTCCATCCAAACACATCTTCAAGTAAGCTTGGAACCTATATTGACCTTGCATTGCCAAGAGACATTCATGGGTGAGTGCCAAATGAAGCTCAAACTTTTTATCCGAATCTTCAAAAGCCAATTCTTCAATTTTGTAAGCTTTAGCTCATATGGTGATCACTTTTTGCAACCAAAGTCAAACATATAGACAATGATTACTTCATTAGTTTACAACCACATTGTTTGGAATCATCAACATTGATTTCCATCCATTATTCTAAAGATCCAATGTATCCATTGGTAATGACAAGGTTGTAATAAATGTTAAATGTCAAATTGATACCATTTACTATTCAAATAATTGTTTTTGGACTAGTTGGCACATAGTCAAGGGATTTCATTATCTTATGGAAAAAATTGAATTTAGTACTAATTCCATTTTTCTCTTATGAAAATTGTTTTATTTTACAAATTTAACATATAGTGAATCCCACATAAATTCAACTCATGGATGTTGCAAAGCATAAGGCTTTGAATGCATATCTAAGTGATATTGTGAAATTGGTCAATAGTTTCACCTTCATGTACTTGACTTCAAAGGCCTACATCTTCAATCTCTAATGCCACAATTCGACAAAGCTTAATTACTACACTATCCAAAGGTGGTAGTATTTCTTTGCATATGCACACAATATGAACAACGTTCGTGCAAGTATGTGCATAACATGATATAAAACTTCACATCCAATTTAAAGGTTGTAACACATGTGCACATGATGATTATACCAAATCATATGTTTAAAAGTTGCATAGTATGGGTGTATTACTTGCCTAAGTTTTCTTTCATGAGGTTGGAAGACTTGTGCAAGAACATGAGATGGAATAAACCTTCCATTTTTTGTAATTTTGCAAACCCTATCTACATTCCATGTAATAACCATTTGGTTCACATCTCTTTGGAATATTGCTATAAATATGGCATGAAGAGAGGCCTTATGAAATTCATCAACAATAATTAAAGTCCTATTGTCGGACATCAAAGTGGGAAGGTGTTTATAAAAGAAGGCTACTACTGTGACCATATTTGTTGCCAAAATTTTTCAATTTTCTATATGCATACAAAAAAAAAATTGAATTACAATGCATTTCACATCATGCACATCCTAAATAAGTAGATTAATGTCCAACATCTAAAAGCAACCAAACTTGCAAATCATAAGTCATCAAAATTTGAGTAAAGGAAAATCACAATCTTTCAACAATCATAAATCTAACTACAAAACAACATGAAATTACAACTTTGAATTTAATTCAAAATGAAACAAAGTAATAATGGATATGTATTATGGATTGTGAAATGCATGCCAATTCAAACCTTCATTTCCCCTATGAAAATTAGATTAACAAAGTCATGAATCAATTGTCCATGACTTGATTATTTTATAATGAATGATCAAAAGCATATTACTTAACAAACACAACATAATTTCAAGAATCAAGGATATCTGCACCTAATTGTGCACTAATGAGCTTGTTAAGTCAGGCTTGTACACATTAGGTTTAACATGTTCCATGTTTTCTCACATGAGTGAATTTTCAATAACACAATCTAATTGAACTCTTATTGGATGTCCATACTTGGCTATTGTTGTTGAATACTTAGCAAAAATTGTTTCTTTCTTCTTTCAGCAGAAACAATAGCTCCTAGCAAGAAATGTGACCCCCCATCAATGCCCCCATGCAAGTGAATGTGCCATGGGGTGAGTTTATCATATGTTGCCAAGCAAAATGAAAAAAAGTTTATTTCAATTAAATAGACTCCAAGCATAATTTCTTGTTAAACCACAAATGAAAATGGTTATTATTGACTTTTAAAACAAGGTACAACAATCAACATGCACATCCAAATGTGTACGTGCAAAACTAGAAAAAACATGCCTTGATACATACACAAAAAAATTCTCCTAGATGTAAGTAATAATAATAAAAATTTAATAAATCACAATTTGTTTAAGCAATTGCAAGTATGGATCAATTTGAATCTTATTTGAATTTTAAGTTTATAAATCATAAGTAAAATCACAAAGCAAAATACATCTCCAAACATAATTTATTAAATATTTTTTGATTTATAGAAAAGGAAACTAATCGACATTTAGCATAAAAAAAAATTCCGTTATATTTGAAGAGTTGGAAATAAATACTTTGATATGTTCATATGAAAAGTTTTTTAAAGATGTCAAATAGCCAAAAAGAAATTTTGATAAATTGCAACATGTGCATAACAATCTTAAGCCTTAATTAATAATTGGATTTCAAGTGTTTGAATCCTTCGATTGAAGATGAAAATATAAAACAAAAAAACTAAAGTTTGATTGAAAATGAAGCAACATTCATGAGAATAAGGTTGTGTTTTACACTTACAATCTGTGTGCCACATGTGCATTGGTTCCATAAAAAAATATCACCTTTGATATAATCAACCAACATGTCGACGCTTCATATTTTCTAGTTGTAATTCATGTAAGGCAACTTTCATTGTTGACCTTGGGACCCTCAATGGAATAAGTTGAAAAGTTGCTTGAACAATTCTTATCACCCCAATTGGAACCACCTCTTTGCAAAGGCACAATTGTAAAAATGATTTTTTTAGGTCAGGGATAGGTATGTGGTGGTATTTGCCATCCATGCCTTTTAAGAAGCTTTAACAAGTTGTTGCGTTCAATGCCCAAGTTTGTTATTATGTGTGAAAAAATTTCCCTAATGTCGAATTGACATTCCACATTTGCTAGGATATTGAATTCCACTTCATTTGACAACAATATTTCATTTTATTTTCCATGTGATGGTGACCTGTCAAACAAGTCATCATCAAATTGGGAATTTGCCATCTCTTAGTCATCCAACAAGGAAATGAATTATAAGAAAAAATTAAACTTCATCTTATAGTGTTTCAAAGAATAGTGATGAGATTAGGATTCTTTGGCACAAACAATGATCAAAGTTGGAACCATCTCCATTTCGAAAACCATGTTTACAAATTTGTTTTGAACCTAACTATAAGTAAAATCAATGGCCTCTCTAGTCAAATTACTTGCTATCTGACATGAAAAGTATAAACTAACATTCATTTAACATTCTATACTAAAAGATGACATAGATCCACTTTTAGAAGCGCATTCTTGAACACCAAATTGGGTCCTAAATAAGAACAAACATGTCAACTAACTGGCCACATCTTCAAATGTCAATTACAAAAATGTATGTTCCAAAATAATGAAAGATGAACATCACAATATGCATGACCATACACATGATAAACAACATTTACTAGCAAAATCTTCCCCACTTGTCAATTGAATCAAGTTCTCCTTTTCAACCATAAAACTTGAAAATGTTGTAAATCTTCTTTGTTGTTTTTTCTCAACCAAGTCCCTTACACCAAGTTGAAGAGAGAGAACCTAATAATGCCATAAGCAGAGAATATTAGATTTCCAAGTTTGTGTGGGAAGTGAAATTGGTCTCAATGTTAACTCCTCCACCAAGGTGTTTTATAGTATAATGTGGTTCTTATTAATTTGTCGTGGCAACCCCAAAATTTATTTATTTTCTTTTGTGATGGACATCATTGATTGGCCCACCACAAAACATTTCATCTAATGGCCAGTCCAAATTAAATAAATACATTATACCCTTTTGATCCTTTTGAACTACAATTTACATAGGTTATAAAAGTAGAGTCTAGGGTAAAGATATGGATAAATTGATGTGCTATTAGGAACATGTTGGGAACTTGATAGAATACATTGAGAACAGCACAAACTTAAAAAATCCAACATTTCTTAACCCATCGGCCCAAAAGGAAAAAAAAGAACTAAGTTGTTTTGGTGCATGTTGGTTCACTTCATTAACAACCAATAATTTTTATGCTTGCTTTTGTTCTCTACCATTTGAGCCTAAGCTAATGACATATAGGGCAATAATTGTGAAATACATAACATATTTTATTTTCATTAAAATAAACCTCCACTACAATCACTTACATAAATGGAATCCAATTGTATTTAAAGTTTGGAATAAAAATATTATGAATGATTTAATTAGATTGGATCAAACTTTAGTTAGGGAACTTGTTATTTGATTGATATATAACTTGTAACATTTTATTTCACCCTCAAAAGGATCTAGATTTTTTATCTAAATACATGAATGAAAGACTTTTGTATTGCATAAGCTAAAAAAGGTGGTTTGAATTCACAATTTTTTGGGTGGTTAATTGTGCATGTGGTTTGAATTCATTGAATTATCCTTGTATACACAAAAGGAAATTCCATAGAAGGATGGTAGTTCTATGAAAAAAGGGGGTATTTGAAAGAATTGCCCCAATATGGGGTTTAGTGAAAAAAATGATTTTTACCCAACAATGGTTAATAGATAATGCTATTTTTTTTGTTTCCTTCACCATTTTTTAAAATGATAATTATGGCAACATCCACAATGTGTTTGACCCTTCCACCAAGGTAGCTTATCATCTTTGCAAAACATGTGGAAAAAGGGTTCAATTAGGATTTGAATTTTCAATCATGAACTTTGAGGCTTTTACCATTTCCTTGCTTCAACCAACCACTATTAATTTAACATTGTCATGTTCACAAAACAATTTAAAACATCAGAATATCATTTCTATAGTTTGTTGATGTTTAAATTTGTTTAATTTACAATATACGATTTCAACCAATAAAAAAGGATTTTTGTGAAAATATGACCTTAATTGACTAAATTATGAAAATTTTAAGGTGAATTACTAAATTTCTAAAATAATTTTATAAAAAATTAACCAAAATATAAAAGGATTCAAATAATAATAATTTTCATATTTATTTTGTAGCCAAAACCAAAATTGGCTAAATTTCTTTTTGATTCCCAATTTGGCTAGACAAAAAATATTGAACAAAATTACCCTACATAATCTCCACTTCTTCCTTGTTTACATCACAAACTTAATGGGTCATGATTTGGCAATAATCATTGTGCAAAGTCTACTTTTCGTAGGTTTGTATGGAATAAATGTGGGTGTCATTCATATACTTGTGTTGTTTGAACATTGATATCATGCGCATTGTGTAGACACAAATGCCATATGCTCATATCATTTAAACACAAATGTTGTATGTCTATTCATATTATTTACACACACAAATCATAGACATTTTTTTTTGTTTAAATAATGCACAACATTCATTCTTAATCAATATGAACCTATGAAATAATAGATTTCACATAGATTTGGAACGAACCTATGAAGCTTGTTAATTTGTGATGTAATTCATTTTTTCGTACATTTTTTTTGGTATATATTTGGAGGCCTTATTATTTCTTTTCTCCAAATTAATAGCTTTAAGATTTGAGGTTTGTTCCCATGTTAAAAAAATAGTTGGTACTTGGTTTGTTGAGTAAAAATTGTCAATTCTAATTAGTAAACATGATACTAAACTTGGTTTGACCTTTAGAATCAAAACTTAATTTTGATTATTCAATAAAGAGATTTGGAATTCGGTTAGAGATTTTTGAAAAAAAAAATTGAAAATGACTAGAACTAACATTTAACCAAACTTGGTTAATTGGCAATTAACCATTTAATTTATCCACATTAGTAATTAAGGAGTAGACTAGAACCTAGAAAAAATTTTAATTCATAGAAATTAAAACTAAAACCATAATTTATAATGTAAAGCAACCAAACCTATAGTTGGATTCCCAAACTCAATTTCAAGAATTGAAACTAGGATTGAAATAATTTTAATCTATTGGTCACGATCAAAACTAAAGGTTCCTCATAAAAGTAAAAAAGATGGCCAACATTAGTTTATTATAATGTTGTTGGTCTTGATTTTCCATAGAACCTTTGAGTTTGATTTTCAAATTTTAAAAATTCAATGGAACCTCTAATGTAGTTTTCAAAACATTTTTTGTGATTTATAAAAACTTTAGTTGTAGTTCAACTTCTTGAGGATTTTGAGCTCAATTCGGTTTACAAAATTGAGTTTGGGTCCATTCACTATTTTTTTGTTTTATTATTGGGTTGCTTTCAAGGGTGGTAATGATCCCACAAGAGATTTTACATGAGTGATGATGATCCCACAAAGGATTTAGCATTAATGGTGCCATGTTTTGAAAAAATCGTTAAAATAATTTTTTTAAAATGAAAATTTTACTTCAGACATTATAAATTTGGCAAAAATTCCCTTTTGACTAAATGTAACTTAACACTCTAAATTTCATCCGAGAATATGTGTGGTGAATTGGAGTTGAAAACTCTTAATATGGTGGTTGTGCCTTCCCATATGTTTGTTTGAAAATGAACTAACAATTGGCCCAATTAAGGAAACTTATGTCCTAGTCCAAATCAAACCATCAAATAGGGTTGTCACATCTATATAGTTATGAACATGGGCCATTCACATTCAATATACCCTAACTTTGTTTGCACCAATAAACCTTAATTAGGTTTGGTAGCCTTATGGTAGAAAGAGTCGATGGAAAGAGAAGGAAGGAGCAAGAGAAGGTGATAGAGAAGAAGTCTTATGCCACATGGTGCATTATTGAACTAGTTTGCTTGAAAAAAATGTCAATTCAATTTACAGTGCACTCAATGAAAAGTAGCTCTTTATTTAAATAGTTGGGCCCACATTTTTTGATTGGGGTTCTAGTGTACGAGGAAATTAGTGGATGAACATAATAAAGGAAAATGAAGCCTATATATGTTAAGCAGGTAGTAATCTAATTAGAAATACCAAATTTTGTTCATTGATGAATTTTCATCCATTTTAGATGAAAATTGGATTTCCATGTTAATTTTTAGAATGTGTGATGTGGATGAAAATTTGACAACGATTTTTAAAAAAAATTAAATTGAGTTATATGGGTTATTTAACGTGGTTTTATTCTTTAAGATAATTGTTTGTTTGGATGTGACCATGTTACAACCTTCCGAGACCATGTAGGCCATTGATCCACTTTTAATTGGTCTTATCAAAAAGCCCTCAACAAGTCTATGCGGATGTTTTTCATTTCACAAATTTTCAACCAAATGGGTAAAAAAACTACAATTGAAGTGAAATTACATAGTAAAAATTAAATCATAATAAATTTATCAAAGTTCCATCATTTTACACAAAAGTTAAGTATGCCTTGGTTGGAACACTATAGGGATGTGTGACCTTGTAGGATGTTTTAGTGTTGGCAACGACAAAGAGGCCCACAAATGTTATCTTTCTCATAGATGGTCATAATATTACTATAAATATGTTCTACAATTTATGTTTGAGATTAATTGATGTTGTTTGAACATTAATTATCCTTTCAATGATCAAATCCATGTGGGGTCAAATAAAGTATATTTGGATGTCATAATTCATAATTCACACACATTAATGCGGACATTTGGAATGTGTTAAATTGATAAATTTGGTTCCAACACCAAGTTTGTTTGATGTGGCATTGACAAATGAATTTGTTGGCAATTTTGACAATATTAACCAATGTGAAACAAAGCAAGCCATACATTCAAGGAAGTCCAAGGGTGGGAGAAAAATAGATTTCCAATTGTTAATGCAATTGGAAAGTATGTAGAATGATGGGGAGTTCACAAGAACAATCATCAAGAATGTCATAGTTTTGCCTCTAGAGGTACATTGTGAAGCTAATACTCCATGAGGTGACATTTATGATATGATAACATTTGAGCTTGGGCTAGGATAACAAGCTATTGTTGAAAAAACAGCTCAACAATACAATGATCCCATGTTGACACTTATTGGTGCATTTTTCTACAAAATCAATAATGTTGCCAAAAGGATTAATTTGTTGGGCACTATTGTTGATTTTATGTACTTTCAAATCTTGTGTATCAAGTGAAAATAATATCAATAAACTTGGAGGTCAAACATAAAATATCAAGTGGTGACATAATCAATAGGTGTGTGATTTTATATTGTGTTAATCTGTGTGTGATTTTATGTGTGTTAATCAATGCCATGGTTTTGTTTTTACATGTGATTACTAAACTTCAAAGTAGTGCATTGTGTCCATTATCATTCAAGTATTTTAGTTGGTATGTTAACCAAATGCTTGACGATGATTTTATACAAGAACAATTTGGATGGGCCAACATGGAAAGTCATTTTATATTAAAAGTGGGTTCTACATGGATGGACATTCAAACTTATTCAATATCATTATCATGAATCTACATTCCAAATCCTCTGAACTAGTTAGAAGAATGGGAAAAATTGAAATACACATTTGCAAGAAGTCAACTTCAAGTTGTGATGCCCACTCGTATCAATGTTTCATGTGAAAATGGTAATTTTTCAAAAGGATCGCATGAGAGGACAAGATCCATTCCATTTCCACCAAATTTGGAATATTCACATTCACATTCAACACCACCATCAAGGGTTGTAGAATTAAGTTTTGTTGGTCAAAGGAGGTCTATGTTGATAGAAGTTGGAGTTCATACATTGGCTCCAAGGGTACCAAGGTCTTATAACGAAAGAAACACTCCAAGACCCAATGAAAATCGAGAATCCCGTATGGCTTCATGTTTCATGTTCTACTAGTGCAATAGGTAGTAGTTCAGGGGAACATGTGGATCACTTAGGTGATACAAAAGATGAAATGCAGGAATGGTCACAAGACCATGAAATGACCAACATGTTTATGATGAAATGAGGCCCTTTGTAGTGCATGAATTGGCCTCACAACATGTTCCACCAAGAAAATCTTCTAAACCCTCCCCTACCCTTGTAGCATTTGCGTCGAGTTTTGTTTTTCAAAACAACATTGATAATGTGCTAAAATAATAGATTGGCACATCCAAAAAGGTGAACATCAATATGAGGAATATTTATGTTTTAGGATGCCTAAGCAACAATGATACGGTTGAAATCACAAAGTGCAAAATCAAAGCTTGATTCTTCAGCAACCATAAGGATAGGTAAAATTCTTCAAATCATGAATTCCTTTTTATTTGTTACATTTTGTATTTTTTGTGAAGATATTGCAAAAACTTTCATAGCTTCCAATTGAAGGGAATTTTATCATAACAATATTTTCATGTACAAGTTGCATGTATGTTTTATTATGATGAAAGTAGCTTTCATGACATGATTGAACCATAAGAACATGACATGAGACAATGTTGTTTCAAGAACCATTTGATTTATAAAAGGATATAGCGTGCGTGTTATTGTAATTTCTCAACAAATTTGAAATAAGAGGTTTTGGAAAAGCTCGGAGGAATGTACTTTGACATGTAAAGATGGCATCAATAGGAAGCTTTTACAAAACTTTTTGTTGGGAGAACCAAACATAGGGGATCAATTGAATCCATGATAGCAACAAAGGTGGAGGTTGGGAGAAAATGTGAAAACTTCATGTTTGGAGCCTAATATATCATTTTCCAATTCCAAGCAAATGTGCATCCATATTGGGATAAGTGGGATCTACTTGATGAAATGTTAGGAATAGATTTGGAAATTTCAACCTTATCAGCTTCTATAATTCTTGCCCACATTTCAAGTGCCCAAGCTTCCTTGGCATGTTCATTTACAACGTAAGTAATTCAAAGCATGGTTGAAAGGATCACAAAATGGCAGAAGGAGGGCATGTACCATGCTCCCAAACTTGTTCATGAAAAATTATTGGCTTAACAATTCAAAAGGAAGAATCTTGTTGGAATGCATATATGTTTTGCAATTTTTGTGTCAATTATGTGCCTACTTATTACAAGGCTTTGTTATCTCTTCCTCATATTGGAAAAAAAAAATTATTTGTATAAATGTTTCTTTTTTCCTTGAATTTAACATTACATTTCATTTGCATGGTAAGTTTTCATTTTCCATCAAAAGTAATGGCTACAATGTCTGATGGTTTGACAATCTACAAATAATGTCATAATTATAATATTTACAAGGTTCTATCAATATTGAATTATGGTATGCAAGATTACAAGCTAATCAATATCCAATGCTTTAATTGTGTTCCAATATTTAATTAGTTTTGAATTCAATTAGTGATTGATTGAAGTATTTAATGAATTGTTATATCAAATAAGTTATCTCATGTTACTAAAATGCTGGACCAATATACCTAAATACATTTACAAATTGCAACATGTAATCATCTAACACATAGTTCATATATATTGTATTGTTATTACCATGACATGAGAAATTTTGTATGGATTAAGGTGCTATTTTCAATAAATATGGGAATCAATACATGTTCCATTTTCTTTCCAAGGGTTCACTTGGGGGCTTGAAAACTTGTCATCAATGATAAGGTTTTAAATGAAGACATGTCAATGATATTGTTTGGAATTAACCATTTATTTTCAATGCAGAAGATAATTGATAATGTATTAATTTAATTTTCAAAGTGTTACTTTATGTTATTTTATTCATTAAACATTTCTTTTTGTATAGTTTATGAAGTGGTTGATCTTAAAAACCATGACTTTGATTCAGTTTTTACCAAGTTAAAGTTGGTGAAGAGTTAAATACCTTGAGGACATTCTTTTTGTCCATGAAGAAAAAGGAGATGTGGCCATCAATGACTTGGTAGTACACATTGATTATTGATAGTGGTGAAAAGGAAAGAGGAGGGGTTGTGGATGCTAGAGGTCCTACAAGAAGAGTATTAACACAAGTTTTCCATGAGATGTTTGATGACCTAGGAGTATGTATAACATTCGTTTCAAACTACATTGTTTAATGTGATTGAGGGCTGACGATTTCTCTAGAATACTTATTGTTATGAACAATGTATATGCAAGAATTATTTAATTTGTATGATATAAGGGTTTGGGCAAACTTTTGATAATTGGTAATATGACTTCTTTCCACACCAACAACAAAAAAATGATTTTTGTTATCATTTTAACACAATGGAATGAAAACATGAGTATGGTGTTATATTTGTCATTGGTGAAGACAAATGCATCCAACACTTGAAGTCAAGAACAACATTGTCATTACGGGAGAAACCAAAGTTTGAGTTTATGGGATTCTTGTTATTTAGCTTGTGTTTTCATGTGGTTTGGGTTCCAAATTGCATGATTGCATCAACAATTGCAAAAAGTTCCTTCACTTGACCATGGAGGGGATTTGCTATACACTATGTAGGCCTCGGCAAGGTAAGGTAGACAACTAGTTATTACCCGGTAAAACGGTAAAAGTTAGTGGTAAAGGGTGAAGGGAAGGCAACATGTAAGGTAGTGGGTAGAGTAAAGGTAAAGCCGAATGGATTACCCGATTACCTGGTGATTACAGGTAATTGGATAAATTATTTATTATGGCCCCAGTGCCTTAACGGAGTTTGCCATCAGTCCGCACAGAGTCCACCATCAGGCTTGAGTCCGCCACAGAGTCCACCCCGCCACAGTCTTTCGCTGTGGCGCTAACGGAGCTACAAAGTACAATGTCGAGCAACGGTGATCTTGTTGTGAGCGTGGTCGTCACCGAGGACGCTACTATCGTTGTTGTGTCCGATGACAGCGACGATAACATGCAGGCGGCCGTGCATTCTGTCGCCAAGTCAAAACGGAAGCGCCAAAAATACTAGTTTCTGTGGGAGTATGTGAAGGATTGGCAGGACGGCGACTCCGCCAAGCATTGCGGAAAGCGCTAGTGCATGGTGTGTCGCAAGTGGTCCTCCGGATCGACCAATGCGTCGAGCTGGAAAGCTCACATGAAGAACGCGCATGACATCACCAACAGCGACACTGTGTCGTCCACCCTGTCTGGCAAGGTCATATTCCAGTTGACGCTCAGCAACAAGTTCGTGTTTTCGGAGCCCGTTCTGCGCAAGTACGAGAATGTCGTCGTGGACTACGTCGTTGAAGGTGGCGTCACCCTACGCGCGGCTAGTGCCGTTCGTTTCAAGAAGTTCGTTGTCTTGTTGATAAACGGATACGAGCTACCGTCAATTTGAACAATCCTACGGCGGATCGCCGAATTATACCGCATCTTGGAGCCATTGCTGGTGGCATTTCTGTGCAGCTTGGACGTTGCCATCTCCCTGACGCTGGACGGCTGGTCGAACCACAACTTGAAAGGCTTCTACGTTGTCACCGCGCATTGGGTCGACGTCATTTTTCTGACCAACAAGAACATTCTCCTGACGATCCTTGACGTCAAGTGCGGGACTGGTGTTAGCAAGCACGTCGGGGCTGCCCTGTTCGAGTACCTGAAGCGCCTCAGCCGGGATGTCGTGACGCGCTTGCTCAATGTCGTCAACGACAATGGGTCAGATGCGACGGTTGCTATTGCGCGACTTTTCCAGCTGGTTAATACCTTCATCGGTTACAAGCATATGCGCAAGGTCAACCACGTCCAGTGCGCTAACCAGTCCGTCCAGCTCGCTGTGCTCAAGGTGTTGACATTCATTAAGGAGCCCACCAAGTAGCTGCGGGATGCGCTGATCAGAATTTGCCGCAGCAAAGTCATGCAGCAGTAGTATCGTGTCGAAGCCGCGGCAGCCGGGCTTATTAGCAAGGAGCCGACGCACCAGGACTCGCCCACGCGCTGGAACTCGACTCACGACGACGTTTTTGGCAAGTGCGTCATTTTGGATAGCATCATGGACTAGTATGTGGCCAACATTGGCCTCGACGCTCTCCCTGACCTAGAATGGCATGTCATCGACAGCGTGTCGACGTTCCTTTGCACGCCGCGCCAGGTCATGGAGAGCCTCGCGGCCGATCATAAGTCGACGCTCGACCTGGTGCCGATGTTCATCTCTTTGCTCCTAAAGCACTGCGACGATAGCGAGCAATAGCTACTGGAGATCAACGGTAAGCTGACGACGGTCGGAATGAAGGCGAAGCTTGAGAAGTACAAGAACAAGCTGGTGCAGGAACCGGTGATCATTGCGACGTACCTGAACCCGCAGATCCCCAAGTCGACCGACCCTGCGGAGTTGAAGCTCGTCATTGATCTCGTCCGCAATTCGCTACAGCGCCGTTACTCGGCCGACGTGAGCTCTCGCTAGAGCATCGAGCAGGAAGCGGCCGGCAACTTGCTTTTTGCCGCGATGTTTCAGCTGCAGTGTGACGTCGGTGGCAATGGCGATGAGGTCGACCAATATTTGTCAATTAACGTTGTTTAGTCATTGGGGTTCATCGACGTCTTGTCGTGGTGGTCGGCCCAGAAGGAATCGCTGCCGGGCCACTACCAGATGGCCATGGACTACCACGGAACACCGGCGACGTTGACGCCATCAGAGCGGGTGAACAGCGCCGCCGGTCGCGAATTCTCATGCGCCTGGCAATCGTTGTCATCGTCGATGTTCATCATGACAATGTGCCTGCGTTCGTGGATGAATGTTGGTATCCTCAAAGTGCCGGTGAATCGAGCGTAGGCAACGGCTGCCCTCGGATAGGACGGCGCCAACAACGTGGAGTCGGTTGTCCAGGAGCTTGAGGAGGAGTCGGAGGATTGGGACAAGGAGATCCTTGACGATGGTGTCGTTCAGATGCTCCACAACTAGTTTGCCGACCTGGTATTTGAGTGCCAGGAACTTTGAGAGCTGAAGATGAAAGTACTGAAGAGAGAGGGAAAAACCATGAAATGTTCAGATTGTTGAAAACATTTGAGCAGCAAGGTTGTGAGACCATGCTATGAATTGAATCAATCAACAGTCAAATTTCCAACTTTCTCACATGAATTGCTGAAGGTTACAACATAATAGAGAAGAAGTTCAAGGAATTGTTACAGATGTAGAGATCAACTATACATTCTTGCCTTGTTTTCTTCCTCCTCTCGTGCAATCACTGCTCTTGCAAAATTCAGGCAATTTGTGATCTTGTGAATTTTCCCTCTAGTGCCATTAGATCCCCCTCAACCCACCCACAACATTTGGCTTTAAGATCTTTCAGCTAGCAATGTTTGTTTGATCCATGTGAACTCTGTACGAGATCAGAGCTCCTCCTCAATTTACATATTGGCCCATCAAAATCTCTTATTATTACAATGTCTAGTAATCCTGCACAATGATCCCTTTTTGTAGCTCTAGTTAGCAGTTAAAAAAACCCATTTAGTCTAACAACCTGTTGCACCCTAAAAGATGAAAGGCATGGTACCACAAGAAGACATGATCTGCATTAACTCCTAGATCTCCGTCTCTGCAAGGGGTAAAAGAAAGCAACCAATTATAATATTAGCAAAATGGATTTTAGAATCTAGTCGCAAAACATTTTACTTCTCCAACAAACTTCTTGAATGTCCTCCAAAACAAAAGATGAGCTACATGAGCCCAACAATTGTAACAACAACAATAACAACAAACATCAAGTGAATTTGTTGCAAATCCGGACATGGTGTTTTGCAACACTGAGCGCTACTCTAGCAACAGTTAAGTGTTTTGTCTTTTTCTCTCTCCCACACGACGTACACCAGTGAGTCTTGTTCTCTCAAGTCGATCTTTGAGTAAAATGTCCCACAGAATATGATTCAAACATTTTACTAGGTAATTACCCGGTTGAAGGGGTAGGGAAAGGTAAAGGTAAAGGTAGGCATGGGCAAATCGGATAAGGGTAATGGTAAGGTAAAGGTAGGAGACAATGTATTACCCGTTAACCTTTTACCCTACCTTGCCGAGGCTTAACACTATGAGAAAAAAATGCGTTTTACAACTAACTTTGCAACTCAATTTTTGAGTTGCATTGGACATTTGCAACTCATTGTATTTATACGTTAAAAGTGCTATTGGACAAGTTGCAAGAGTTTCAATTCATTGTATATACAGTGCAACTCATTACAATTCAATTGCAACTTTGTTGCAACAACTCTTTTCCAACTACCATGTAACTCCCCTATGATTACAATCATAACATCATGTTGATGTCATTTTTCATCCATCCATCAAAATTTAACATGTGGCAATATGAGGATTTTTTGTGATTTTTTTGAAATATTGATATCCATCATTCATTATGATTATTCATTTTAGATGGTATTGGATTATGACACGTGGCATAATCAAAAGTTGTCACATGACATATTAATTGAATTTTGGAAACATATATATATATACACACCTAGGTAGGTTAGTACATAGCCATAGGTAGATAAGTTGATATAACTCCAACCTACCTACTTACCTAATTACGTACTTATTATCTAAGTAGGTAGGAAGGTAGAATATTAGAAGAATAGGTGAATTAAATAATTGCCACATAAGATTTTTAATTTGTTATGTGTTTTGCCTTTAGGGTTAAACTTTTATGAACTCGTCCCACCATGGCACATGTAATTTAATGTGAAAATGCAAAAGGAAACACTTCCTTTATACAGTTTGTGAGATGAGGTATTGATAACAAAACATATGAATTAAATATTTTAATGGCACCTTAATTACATTTGAGTTGTAACTACAAAAAAAAATTTCCCATGTGCTTTATGTTTGATTTTAATTTTGTAATTAACTTGAAATTTATAATTAATCATATGACATGATTATTTGGAATTTAATTATTTGAATTAAATATATGATAATTAATTATCTATATTGATTAATTAGTCGATTGATTCAAATAATTATTCAAATGATTAAATATCAAAATAAATATTAGATGGTTAATTCTTTAAATAAATATTAGATAAATAATTATGTTGATAATTTATGATTTGAATTCAAATAAAATTCAATAATTACTCACCTACATTAACAAATTTTATTATCTAAAATTATATGAATGAATGAATTAAATTTATATAATTAATTAATGAGTTTAAGTAATTAGTTATTAGATAATTATTTATTTAGTATCTGACTTAATGAAATACTAATTAAGTAAATTTGATTAATGAAATCATATGTATAGTTTATTTAATTGGTTCATGGTAATTAAGTATATTACATATTCATTAAAAATTAAAAATTAGTAACAATTGATTCATTTTGAAATATTAAATAACAAATATGATTTTGAATAGAAGACATTGAGGTATATAGAGACATATTCATATGTACACCCTTATTGAATGTTTACTAAAGTATACATCTTGCTTTTAATTTCAATTCAAAAATAGACTTTCACTATTCATGAAATTCTATGGTTTGATATGTATGTATGCCAACATAATATTGTGAATTCCAATGTAATGAAATATTATTAACACAACAATTGAACATCAATCACATAAAATATGACTATAATATTTATGACATTATTTAGAATTTAGTTATTTAGATCATTATGAAAATTAGCTAGTTTAATTAATTAATTAAAAAATTTCTAAATTATATTTATTAATTTATACCAAGGGATAATTATTTAATCTATTTTTTAGTTCATAGTAATTAAGTAAATTAGCCATAAATTAATATTAATTAATTATTAATTATTTTAAAATATCATATATTAAATGTGCCACAATATATAACCTTTGCGGGTGCCACAACTAGTGGCATAATTGTGCCATAATAGTGGCACAGTATTGGGCAATTAATAGTACAATAGTGACCACTTAATGACAATAGAGTGGCCAACCAGTTACACAAATAAACTTCATAATTGAAAACCAATTAAAAAGCTTGTAGCTTAGTGAGAATGTAGACAATGGCGTAATCACACATATGAAAGTTGTACATTAATTGCAAAAAATTGTTCAATTTGTATTCCATTTTTAACAGTTGTAATTTAGTTGCACATTACAACCACAATGCAATTATTCAAAAAGTCAAACATAGTTGATTACATGTGTAAATATAGTGCGTATAAATTATTGTATACGAAACAAATCTAGACCTATGATGTAACTACCAAACAACTAGCTTATATTCTGATGTGAATTTTATTTATTAAATCACCGTATTTATAAAATGTAGTTGTATAGGAGTTACAATTTGGAGGACCTAGTTGCAACACAATTATATTTAAGTGGTTTCTAAGCTATAGTTGCAAGGTAGTGTGATCTTTGTGCACATTGTAGTTGGCAACTACCATTATTGGGTTTTGAATGTAATTGTCAAGCCCCTTGTCAAGGCTTATTTTCAAGGTATAATTAATCAGATTAGTCCCATGTTTCTATTTTTTTGGAGACTTTGAGGTGTATGTTGATGTTGTGTGCATATTTTCTTTACCCTTAAATACCCATAAACTATGTACAACATATATAAATTCATATGATATAACCTATTTTCTCAAACTTGATGTACCTTAAGCCTATTAATTCACATTTTTTTGCATGTATTTGGTTTATTTATATTTGTGGATGAATATATTTTAGAGACCAGGTATGTAGGTCTTAGGGTACATAGGGCCTATACTTATATAACCTATTGATTACATATACCTTATATATTTTATACCCTAACCTTGCCTAGAACCTTAAACCCTAACTATAGATGAAGCTTTAAGATTAAGTTGACAATTTAAAAGCATTTGGATATTGTATTTACAAAATTACTTTGTGGTCTTTGGTCTTTGTATCTAATAAGCATATAGTCACAAGCATATTAAAAAAAAAATGGTTCTTTTTAAACACTTGTGAAAGTGTTTCTACAAATTATATGTACATATACAAGTTAGTGTTATGCATTTTAAATTTGAACCATTTCAAAAAAAAAATCTAGTGTTTTTACAAAAGTACAAATTGAGTCCAAATAAGTATACCAATTTTCTTCTTCTTGAATTAGAAAAAAAAAACATATTATTTGGTCCATTTACCCTAAAATATGTATATGATGGATGTGGTACTTGGCCCTACTTGATCCTAAAACTATAAAAATATTTATGTTTGGAACTTGCTTTCATTTAAAAAAATGATAGACAATATACCTTTACTCTAAGAGTTTTTTGGGGGAAAAGTTATACAACCATACTTGAGGATACAAAAAACAATATAGCCACATAACATAGGTTTATAAAATAGGTATGATGGATATGGATTCCAAGACTACTTGGAGATGTGCTTGGATGAAGGTATTGCTCCTAAGGTGACAATGCCAAAACCATTGATTGAAATTCATAAATCACTTTTTGGGTCCTCATATTGCAAGTACCATTATAAAAAACCATAACTTTATGTGGTTTATTGTAAGACTTTATATTTCATCTACGTTCACATGAATATTACATACATTTTCATATTATAAGGTCATTTGAGATGTTTATTTGATGTCCTTGCACAAATAATTATTAATTGTTCAAAATAACTACCTATACTATAGTTTTACATACATCAAACATAAACATACTACCCATTCTTTGAGGTTAAATATTCATGATTTTCATATATTCACATCTTCAAGAGAAATATATACCTACAATTTACATCGATAAGTCAAGTCAAAATTATCCATCTCATTCTTAGTACATGGTAATATTTCCTTTTCTAATTTGTAAGTTGTAAATGTTATGGTAAAATTGTCATGAAGAATTACACATGCTACCATGTAAAACAAGATCTATAACCATGAAAAATGAGTTATGTAACGATGAAAAATGGAACTTATAACCATGTGATAAATTTGTACAATTTTAAAGTTGACTTTTGTGTAGATTTAAATTGTGGAAGAAGGAAAATGAAGATTATCCAAAGATTTGTTTCTTCCTTAATTTCCCTCCTAAATTTTAAAAGCTTAAAATAGGAATTTTTTTGATTGTGCTATATCAAATTTTCTAATATGATAATAAAGGATTACAATTCCAAAAAGTAGACCAAAAATATGGAATTCAATTCCAAACACCTATGTTTCCAAAAATGCAAATACGTTACAAAGGATGAAGGTTTTTTTTTTTTCTAGTTCAGATAGAGAAATTTTGGTTCGAGCAAAACATTTGCCATTTTGTAAGGGCTACCAAATTTCTTTTAGGGCAGATATAGGCAGCCCCATATGATTGCCCTAAAAAAATTTAAAGGTAGGGAAAACTTGTTCGGATCAAAACTACTTAGAGATTGTAAATTATAGACATTCAACAATAAAATTATGCTTGTGCAAATGGTAATGTTCCTTCATTTGCCTTATGGGTTGAAAATTTTGTAAGAATATCTCATCTTGAAAAATTGCATTTGCTTATCATGAAAAACGAAATCTATAACCACATAAAAAAAGAAATTCTAACCATTAAAATTGAAAACTTAGACATGTGATTTCAAAAAATTGTACCATAAAAATTGTAACCACAAAAACTCTTCCCATGAAAGTTTGAAAACTTATATCAATAAATTTAACACGATGAATTGAATAACCATAATATTATGCTTGTGCAAATGGTATTAGTTACCATTTGCCTTGTGGGTTGCCAACATGTCACCTAGAAACATTACACATGCTACCATGAAAAACAAAACTTGTAACCATTGAAAATTGAAAACTTACTTATGTGACCTCAAAAAACCATACTATGAAAACCATACCCAAGAACTCCTACTAAGAAATTCCAATTAACTTACATTAACAATTTGACACCATGAATTGAAGAACCATAAATTATGCTTGCGCAAATGGTACTATTCCCTCCTTTGACTCATGAGTTACAAATTTTATGGCAACCTGTCATGAAAAAAAAATCTATAATCATGAAAAACCACACCTTAAATAACAAAAGTGATACCTATAACAGTTAAAAATTGAAGACTTACACATGTGACCTAAAAAAAGCTTACTATGAAATTCTAACCATGAAAATTGCTACCATAAAAATTTGAAAACTTACACCAACAAATTCCACACCATGGATTCAAGAATCATAAGATTATGCTTGTGCAAATGGTACTATTTCCTCCTCTAACTCATGAATTACAAATTTTATGGTTACAAGTCATTATGAAAAATGAAACTTATAACATGAAAAATGTCACCTATGACACAAAAGAGTGATACTTGTATATATACTTGAACTTAAAGCTTGCACATGTAACCTTGAAAAACCATATGATGAAAGTTGTAACCATGAGAACTACTGCCATGAAATTCTAGAAACTTACACAAATAAATTTGACACCATGAAATGAGCAAAAAGTTTTCCATAAGCCGTGCTCAGTATTTGAGCACACCTAGGCCAATCAAACCATCCAGCTTGTCAACATCAGATGTTAGGTTTTGTTGCGCCTTTTGCCATGCAAAATTTGTTGTACAGTGCACGTGTTGAGTTGCTCAGTATTGGACCATGCAAAAATATTTCTCACATCCAAGTTAAGTTACTTACTCTTATTTTTCCAGCCCCACCTCATAAAACCAAAACTAGGATTGCTATGAGGTGAGAAACTACTAATAACAATCACTAATAACCCTAATAAACCCAATTAGACTATGTGGCCAATGAACAGGAGGTGTTAGGCTTTGTTCTGCAACTACTAGACTTAACTATGCTTTTACTAGCCTCAATGATTTGAAACTTACTTTTTTATTTCTAATTCTTCTAAACACTTGGCAACATAAGAATGGTCCATCACTAGTAACCCATTCAAAATAACAAATAGTGGACACTAGGTACTCAAGTCTGGTGGGTGGGTGGGTGGGTGGGTGGGGAAGATAGATCAGGTTACTGCAAACCCGCCAAAATATAGTGGGTGAGTGAGTGACACAATTAGCATTTGAAAATCCAAATCACCGTAATCATATTGAGTGAAGTTGAGTGCTACGCCTTTGGCAAGGCAATGGCATTAGGGCATCACCCAGCATAATAACGATGTAGGCCAATACAACAAGACCTCCCTTTGCTCTCTTCAAGATGCTTGCTTTCAGGGGTTATTAGTTAATACAATTATAATTTGATGTAAATAGTTTGATAATTATGTAATTATTTAGGGATTAACATTGGTAATTTATTAGGCATTGAGATCTTACAATTTAATAACGATTTGGAGAATTATTATTATTTTATCATGTTTTCAATCATGTGCATGTTGAATTGCATACTTCATTCCAAAAATGTAAGGCTTTAAAAAAATTGTTTAATTAAAAAAAAAAAAGACATTTAAGACCTTTGGAAAACATTTTCATTTGAGAAAAACATCTTGTTATAAAGAGTTGAGAACTTCATAAAATAAATTTGTGAAAAAGAATTGAAAATTTGATTTTGAAAAGTTTTGACATAGTTTGTGAGTATGTAAAAATCATGGTAAGAATAATAGTTATAATATTACAATATATATATCTATCTAAATAAATATTTGTGAAAATAAGAACATAGATCCTCATAAGTACGTAATACAAATATAGGATTTCAATCCTATACATGTTTGTTCTTCACACAACTATTAGATACATCTTAAAAAATATTTTAAAAACCTAGGATTGAAGACAAAAAAAAAGAAAAACCTAAGCATGAAAATACTTACTTGTTGTAAATACAAGAGACTCAACCTTTGCTACAGAACTTTTTTTCAAGGGTCACTTTAACACATGTCTGTCAAATGACTAATTATTTGAATATTCAATTTCGAAAATAGAACATTCTCAAATATTTCAAAAGATTCCTCAATTTTGCCTTCACAAATTTTAATCTTTGTGAAATTTTATTCATTGTTTTTTTGCATTTGTAAAACTAATGTAATTTGTGCTAAAACCACCAAGGTACTATTTTTTTACCTATTTAACTATGTATGAGACCTATTTCTTACAAAATTAGTTACCAAATCTTATATATAAATTCACTAAGTCCGTGGGTGGGTGATTGGGCGTTCTGCTTGCGTTTTCTACGGCAGAACCGGCCCGGCCTATAACTGCTTGCGTTTTCTATGGCAGAACCGGCCCGGACGGACGGTGGACGCAGAGAAAAGTGACGGGAAAACTGGACGCGGGAGAAAAGTGACGGTGGACGCAGAGAAAAGTGACGGGAAAACTGGACGCGGGAGAAAAGTGACGGTGGACGCAGAGAAAAGTGACGGGAAAAAGATAAGACGACCGTAGGAT
>Ga0209611_10003383_pt1 | contig 27688 bp, 25 predicted proteins | sample S1TSphgellanicum_3_FD_187693 | JGI IMG/M metagenome (GOLD analysis project Ga0209611, IMG submission 187693) | Host-associated microbial communities from peat moss isolated from Minnesota, USA - S1T2_Fc - Sphagnum magellanicum MG (SPAdes) (version 2) | ecosystem: Host-associated > Plants > Peat...
TCAGATGTGTACATATTGGCGTAAAACTGGGAAATATAATGGAAGAGGTTCGCCTATTTGTATATTATCATCCCATCAACCTCCAGTTCCTTCAAGAGGGTCCTTTTCTTACCAACACGGTGGAAGTCAAAGAATAACTTGGAGCAAGTGTCACTGTACCTTAACCATCTTGCTATCGAATGGTGGTTGAAGTGCTCTACTGAAGTTTGGAATAATTCAACCAACTTGCCTTGTGATTTTGAGAGAATTGTGCGTATGTGCTCGTTTGTTGGGTTAGATTGTAGCTACACTTTCGCTAGTTGAATTTTCTTGGATTGGGCCCTAACTCACATACCTTTGAAACAATTTCGTTCTTTGGCAAAGCATTGCATGTCATAATTCTTTAGATGGATGCCTCTATCCAGGGTGCCCATCCTACCTCTCTTGGGGGCTTGGGTGTCTCTCTTTCCCACGCCTTAAGCATTATTACCTTACACGTTTCGACTCTTAACAAAGAGGAGTCGAAATATCTATTCCGCTTTGAAGATTCAATCAGTTGTCCCCAAATAGTTAAAACTAGAGGGGAGTGATTCGAAAGCTTGCGTATTGACGTGGCTACTTCGATTCGTCCCCACTTCGTATCCAAATCCTAAGAAATAATGAATTTACCAATGCGTGAGATAACTAAGTGCGCTCTAAATCTGCCATTATCAAAGGTGTACTCCTTCTTGGACATTTTTTGAAAGCTATTTAGCTTCCAAGCATCTGCTAGCCCATATTGAAGCATCATATGATGCTAAGAGGTTGCTTCTCTTCTCATCATGAAACGTTCCCCCGCTTTCCCTCTTCGATTAGTCTTTTTTAGATGATTGAAATTTCTTCTTATGATGACATGGGAGGTGTCAAAATTAGTTTCATTCAGCCGCTTCCACATCAATGCCTGTTCATTGGAGGTGCGAACACTGTAAATGTTGACAATTGTGAGGTTTTCATTAACTGAAAGCTTGAGGGTTATATATTGTGCTTTGCCTTCAAGGAAAATGCCATTGGAGGTGATTTGGGGGGCAAGAGATTTGTCCACCAAAATTGAGGTACTTGCATTCATCCTTTGCGATCACCCCATTGGGATATCGTGATTCCAGAAAAAGGCTCCTTTCCAGAACTCTACCCCCTTGGTTGAAGTAAGGCAATCCGCTTCCCCCAAGTGATGCTCTTACAAGAGCAAAATTTGTGGAGGCATGGCCAAGGAGGTGACCCATGCCTTAATTTCCTTTTGTTTCGAGGAATTCTTCCTTAAACTTCTCACATTTAGTGAGGCGAGGGCGATGGCCTTTTTATTCATGAGCGGGTTGTTTTAGGGTGGTATTATTACTGATCAATCCCTACTCTGAAGTTGGCTCCCGATTATTGTCTTCCCTCCGATCCTTCTTTGGTTCGTGAAAGATTGAAGTGTCGTTAGGGGTGGTGCGTTGGAGGCCCAAAAGTGCTCCAAGTTTAAGTACATAAATCATTTCTTCCTTGTTGCTTGAGGAGAGGCCTAGACACTTGAGATCATGTTCATGTAGAATTGGCGGTCTTTTCCCTCAATAACCTTTCTCAAGAGGAGATTATGTGCCGAAATTACAAACTCCACCTCATTGTTCATGGCTGAGATTGCGTCAAGCATCTTCTAGTGTAGTTTTTTCTTGATCTGGATGTTGACAAGGTTAGCTCTGGCAAGAACGTGAGTTAGGATGGTGCACTCAAAACCTCCTCTTTTTGGTTCTTCCTTCCAGCTCCATTCTAAATTGAATGCTTGCATTGGTAACTGATGCTTTAGGACATTATTTCTAGACTAGTTGCCACATGCTTAATCAATTCTTCCATAGTTGACTGGAAAGACCACCCCTCCTCCCCTTCTCCTTCTACTTTTATTCTGAATGGGAGGCTTGGTAAGGCTTTGTTTTTTGAATGGACCAAGATTTCTACCAGTGAACCTTTTTCTTTCATCAGGGCAGGCCAAATCCTCACTCTACATCGTTATGTTATTTTTGGTAAGAGAATCCCTAAGGATTCAAAGAAGGAGTGGTGGAGCTCTGATTGTTTTTGACCTCTCATTTTGCTTAGAACTTTTGCTAGCGGAGCATCAAGTTGGGAAAGATGGCCAGTTGCAAGGCATGTTGTTGCTATTTTAACCTTGTGCTTCTTCTTTCCTTGGAAGGTTCAGCCTTCCTCCAATGCTTTTGGGGTTTTCTTGAGAAAGCTCGAAGTTCCAGCCTCCTCGTTCAATGTTTCAAATAGGTTGGCATCTGCCCATTTCCCTTGAAACTTCCCATCATTCCCTTTCGAAAGGTTGAAAGTTAGTTTCTTCTTTGGTGTGTTGCATCCTTCCTCCCCTTCCTCCAGTCCTTTGTCTCCTAGTTGAATTGTGATTAGGTTTTCAACTAATGGATGGGTCAAAGATTTCTCTAGTTCTCCCATTGTTTGATCCTCCTCATTGCTAACAAGGGCCTTTTGTCTCTGTTGCTCTGAGGCAGGATTCTTCTTTATGTTCTTGGATGTGGGGTACTCTAAAAGAGGTTGTAGCACATGGCCTGCTCTCGCCTTTGCAGCAGGAATGTTTGTATCCGCTGTTTTTTTGTGGTTTTTGCTTCCGATCTCATGATTCCTCCTAGTGTTTTTAATGGCAGAGATGGTTTTGCTAAGAGGCATGGATCTCCACTTTCTCGCTCCAAGTTGGGAGCTTACCCGCAGGAGTGCTCCCATCCCAGATTAGCATTTTGGAAACAGTACAGGCATGGGCGAAGTGGCCAAATTGATGACATTTCTTGCATTGATTAGGTAGACCAAAGTACATGATTTTTTACAAAATTGTGTCCTTTGGAATTGAGCTCTCCGCCATAAAAGGAATGCGAATGTGGCCCGCAAGTCTGCTGATGTCTTGGATTTCCACTGTTATCATTCGCCTTGCAGGTCTTTTCACATATGATTCCACTGGTTCTATTTCCAAGACCTCTCCAATTTTACTTGCCATTATTGTGAGAGCTTTGTCGTTCCTGAATTGTTCATGGAGGTTTGGGAACTGGACTTTCACCTTGTGCGTGAGCATCACCTCCACCCCTTGAATGTTGGAGTCAAAGTTCGAGATGTACCTAAAAAAAAAGAAATTCATGCCGCTCCACTCAACCAAGGTGATTTTCCAAGTTGTTTTAGCTTTTTCATTTGAAAATAAAGCTTCAAAGAAGTCGTGCGTTAATAAGGTAGATGAGACAAAATAGGTCAGCAGGTGAAGCTTCAAGCAGTCGTTTAGGACCTTGATTGTTGGTCTACCTTCGATGCTTCATCCGATGACCATCCTACGTGCCTTTCTAGCAACTCCTTCTTGCATTACCTCAACCATGTCTAGTAGAAAATCCACATCGAGCTCTAGGTCATTGTCCACCGGCGATGGGCCTTGGGGTTCTTCTCCTAAAGGAGAGAAGAGTCCTGACCCGTTGCCTAGAGGCGTATTTAATGGAGAGATGCTTGTAGCAAGTGCAGACTTTTTTGCGCGTGCTTCAAGCTCGGAGCTTTTGCCTTAGTGATCGTGAAGTCTTCACGAGCAACTTGACCTGCAGCAACAACTTCCAAGCCCCCAAACCCAAAGCCCGAGCCACATCCACAGAGATAAACTTTGGAATACGAGGAGAGGGATGGAGTCGAGGAGGTATTTCGACATTGGAGATCCGATTTTTTTGTATGGCTACTTCCACCGCGTCTTGTGCCGTCGCGAGGGGAGGAGCTTGAAGCGTTGGAGGTTGAGGAACATCACCATCACTATGATCGCCATCGCTCAAAAGTTGAGCTGCCTTCTCAGCTTTTCCGTGCTGCAATCGCAACACAAAGCCTCCAAAAGCCGTCGAGTCTACAGGCGCATTATTCCTGTGCGGGAGATCTTTCAAAGACGAAATTTTTGCTGACAAACCACTCGCCATAGGTCAAATAACATAATTGTTTTGCGCCAACAAACTAGTAGACCGAGCAACAAGCGCAGGACCTTTGAGACTGAGCGATGGAGAGAGAACTAAGGCGCCGCTGCCGCCGTTAGGGATTAGGAGTTTGTTTCGCAGCAAATTGCTACCTTGGCCGTCGGATGCAAGTGTACCACGGTTGGATATGTTCCACGTGGTGCGTTCTCACTTCATTCGTTTGTTGACCGGAGAGGAATTACTTACTGTCGCTATTTCTCCCGGTCGTTTCGAGACCCGTGAGTGCTTCACGAGTTTCAACATGAACGCGCTCTGGCCAGCTTTCCGGATCCGACCAGCCACCAAAATATGCTCATTCAACCGCGAGATCTGCTGCGCTTCTAAATCTGATCGTCCACTTCTGCAGAGAAATTTGTTGAGTCTGCAACCTTGTGCAGTATGTTATTTGTGTCTGTAGTCCATGTCCAAATTTGCAGAGAAATTTGTTGAGTCTGCAACCTTGCGTCATATGTTATTTGTGTCTGTAGTCCATGTCCAAATCTGCAGAGAGGTTTGTTGAGTCTGTGACCTTGCACCATATGTTACTTGTATGTAAAATCCATGTCCAAATCTGCAGACAAAGTTGTAGAGTCTGCAACCTTGTGGTGTATGTTACTTGTGTCTGTGTATTCCATGTCCACATCTGGAGAGAAACTTGTTGGGATCTGTAACCTTGCGCAGCATGTTGCTTTGTGTGCACCTCCTGGATTGAAACCAGACTGGAAGTGAATGTGGAGACATCTTGAGATAATAGTTGTCTGTGCATGCATGAGGGACATTCAAGTATCACCTACCTTAACAAGAAGCAGCATTGAGCTGGTAGTGTGGGTTTCTCTGTTTGGCCTGCCAAAACATTGAAGAAGCCGCCAGCAGCAACAGTGTGAGTTTTGATTTCTTTTCTAGTTTTTAGAAGAGTTGGGTTTTCGAAAGAAATGCAAAATCATGGATTTGTGTAAACATAGTCCGCTAATTTCTGCTGCTGCTCTTTGCTGATTTCTTTCTTCTCTCAAGGTGTGACCCTGCATGACTGCTTTTGCATGATGTGGAATACCAAGAAAATGCAAATCAAGAATGGTGGGCTGAGAAAAACATATTCTCTGGTTTTTCTTCTTCAGGATAACTGTGACTACTAGTGAATTCAATCCTGTGATTCCAACATGAGAGAGAGAGAGGTCTGTGCAATGTCCATCTCTGGTTTCTCACACATGATCCAGGTGCTTTTTTAAACAAATCCACACTCAAGAATGAATGAATGTTTAGACATCAAGTTCTGAAGCAAACTCGACTGACTGCAACATTCTGAAAACAGGATGGAATTTTAAAAAAGTTTCATCTCTAAGATTCAAGTAATTGAAGCAAGCAGCATCAAAATGAGTAGAAGAAAAATAAGGTTGATGCGAAGAATCATATCTTCTTGCATAAATTCAAACACAAGACCTTTTCATTGTTTTGATCCATCCATGAGCATTTTATGAAGAGACCACAATATCATGAAGAGATCATCAGTTTGTGAGTCATGCTTTCACTCACAAAAACTCATGGTCTCACACTGCAAAACACTCGTGATCTTACACTGCTGCTGCCCAACTCTGCGTGATCTTACACTTTGCATGATCTTTGAGCATCTCCACCTGAGCACAGTATGTGACATTGCACTGGAAATCTTGGATGAGGTACAGCAGTAATATACAGTGTATTATGCTATGACCCTGAAAATGTATTTAGCTTTCAGAGCATCCCCACCAGTGCTTAGTATGTGACCCTGAAAAATATTTCTCACATCCTTTTTGCAAACCCACTGATAAAACTGAAACTGGGACTGCAAATAGGTGCAAACTATTATAGCAAACCACCCAAACCAATCATTATGTCTGGCCAATCAAAAACAGGGACCAGCAGACATATCATATTTATTTCACTCTTGTGTAGCAGGTGCACAACTTTGTTGTGCCTTTTACCAGTCTCAACAAACAGAGCAAACAGAGGAAAACTTTGCAGGAGCAAAACCGTTTTCCTGAGCTAAACCAACATATTTTGACTTTTTCTTCATCCGATTTTAATGTGCAGGGTCACTACTGAGCACCAGTGGGATGCTCTTAGAGCCCTGGAGGAGCCCTGGAAGAATCTAATAAATAAATACCTTACCCTAAGGTCAGTTTCGTCATTAAATAATCCTCAAAGTAACGAAATGAAATTTTTGTGAAAATATGAAGTTGACATGTTGAAAATCATCATAATCATCATATGCCACATTCTGAATAATTTCATTTCTCGTAACACAATATCATAGTAGATGACTAGTTTGCAAAATGGGTTTTGCAAGCAAAATGATCAAACAAGCAAAAGACTAAAGTTTTATGTATCAAAGTCCATTTTGTCCACTTCTACCCATCAAATGAATGCTGTGTAAAAAGGCACTCTTTTTTTCCACAACTTGTGTGTGTATATTGTGCATGTGTGTATTTAATTTTTTTCACACACACCAAAGGCCAAAACCCAAAACCTTTTTTTTCTTTTGGGGGTGGGTGGGGACATCATTTACAAGAGAGATAGATGATGGGTATATTGGCTTTTAATAGTATATACCCTACTACTACCTTGGCAGTTTTTCACACTAATTTATATTTTTTTCAGAAATGTTGAAATTTTCAAATTTTATTTATTTATCCCTCAAGTAACAAAAAAAATTTGAAAGAAAATATTGAACATTCAAGAAAATTCTATTTGGTTGAAATGATTTTTCAAATGATTTATTTATTTGACAAACATTTTTTGAAGCTTGCTACCAAGGTATGTTCTTTTTTTTAACTAATTAATTATTTGACAAACATTGGTTCAACCTTCCAAGGTATTACGATATATGATATTATTATTAGATGCAAGAGTAAACGCCACCCCCCCCCCCCCCCCCCCAAAAAAAATTGGGGGATATCCTAGAAAAAATCTACCTATTCAAAATTCTTTTTTTAAAAACTGGGGTTAATAAGTGAATGCAACTTGTAGTCTTGCCTAATAAAAAGCATAGTTGACCCAAAAAAGGCATCCTGTCCACCCCCAAAGTTAAAAAAATTATAAATGATGGTTCGTAAGAACTTTCCATTTGAGCTCAATACGGATTAAAAATAGCAATTTCCCATGGAAATATCAACCACCGCTCGCTTTGGCTGGGGGCTCTCAAGGGAGGTGGTGGGGGGGGCTCCAGCCAATCACGAATTACCGAATGAAGCATGTGCAGACACCGATTATTTTATATAAGTAAGATGAAAATATATATAATTTCAAAATCTAAAAACGAATTCCACTTATTGAAAAGAAAAAACTATTCGTTTTGTCAATGTGGAAACTGACCCTAGGCTACGGTATATATTTATTGACCGCTCCCTGTTTCTGATTGACTAGATAGTGTGATTGGTCGAGCTGGGCTGCTATTACCTAGGAGTCTCCCACCTATTTGCAGTCCCGGTTTCAGTTTAATGGGTGTGGTTGGAAAAAGGTACTTATTAAATAACTGAAACTTGGATGTGAGATATACTTTTCCAGAGTCACAGCACTGGAAATGCTCTTACAGTGCCAGACTCATCAGGATCTCTTTTCTTCTTCATGCGGCTGTCGCATCCATCTACACAGCCAACAGTCGAGAATTTCTTCTTCCAACGAAAATTTCACGGGAAGCTGCCGCACCTTGCGCACCAAGCAATTTCAAGCAGGTCCCACCAAACTCTCTCACTCACAGCAGCGCCGGCAAGAGGAGCAGCAGCTCCTTCCTCCTGTTGTAGCGAGAGACATGCAGAGGAAGATAAAAAGCTATGTCATGTACAAGGACAAGGGAGGTACAAGAGGAGGAGGGACCAGCCGGGGCCCACCCACCCATCGGTTCATTCTCCTGCACACAGTCCAAAAGCTGAACTCCTGCCCCTTTCGCAGGACATCGTCTGCTTCTTCTTCTTCTCCTTCTTTGTTGTTTGTCTTTCTCCTGCTGCTGGGAAGGGAAAGGAAGGAGAATTGGAGCTGTTGGGTGAAGAAGAAGAAGAAGAAGAAGAAGAAGAAGAAGACGGAAGGGAGCAACCAAAGATGGGACCTTACAGTGTGGCGGAGGTGATAGTGTATCCCGTGAAGGCATGTCGAGGTATATCTGTCTCTAGTGCAGCCATCTCTACAACAGGTAACAACAACAACTACAGATGTTTCCATAGCCCAAAAAAACAATCCTTTTTTCAACCATACTGCAAACTGTTCTCGACCATCCTCGACCACCATTGACCGCAAGCAATTGTTTGTTGTTGTTGGAGAATGATTTTGCGTTGGCTTTTGTTGTGGGTGGTGTTTTTGTTTTTGGGGGTCAGGTTTCTTGTATGATCGAGAATGGATGGTAGTCAATGCTGACAATGGTCGTCTGATTGCCATGGCAAGAGCTCCAAAGCTTGCATTAGTGCAACCATCTCTTCCTGCAGCTGCATTCAAAGGAGATCTGTTGCCAGATGATGCTGTATTGGGTATGTCATCAAACTCTTCTACCACACTGTTATGGCCAGCAGCAGCGACCTCTCAAGTACCCCAGAGACACAGAGACAGAGACAGAAACAGAGAAGTTTGTGTGTGATTTTGTGGGTCCCTCCAACATCCATTTGCTTTGGTTTTCTGCAATGATTTTGTAGAAGCCTCTTTGTTGCACACTCTGATTGATACATCAATCTTTGTGTGGGGTTTTTTTTTGTTCTGTTTTGTTTTTTGAGAATCCTAATTTGCTTGAAACTTTGTGTTCTGGCAGAGATCAATGCTCCAGGTATGCTTCCATTGAAGGTGCCATTGAAGCGGAGTTCCATGACAGGGAAAGCAAAGGAGGGAAATCGTGGAAGCATAGTGGATGTGGTGGTATTTTCTTGGTCAGGACAAGGAGTTGATGAAGGCCCAGATGCAGCAACTTGGTGGTCCACTTACTTGGGTTGCAATGCACGTCTTGTTCGTTTTGATTCTGGTACCAAAACATGCCCTCTTTTTTTCTTTTTTTCTATCTTTTTCTCTATGAAAACAAAGCAAAATGTCCACTGTCTGTAATGACTTTGTGGGCAGCAGCCTAACATGGTCTTCATCATTCTGAGATGTGATCTAGTAATGAATTGTTTGTTGTTGTTTCTACGACTAAATTTGAGCATTTCATGCATGTATCTGTGATGCCTCTTCTTCAGTCATGCACAATCAAAGCCTTTTGAAGCTGGTGTTTTTCTTGTTTGCATACTCCTCAAAGGAATTTTTTTTGGAAACAATTTACACCAAGGAGAGAGTGCCTTTTGCTTTGTGGGTATGTAATGTGTGCAGCGGCTTTGAGGGAAGATCGGCAAGCTGAACTTGCACCTAATGGTTACACCACCGGATTTGCAAATACAGGCCAGTTTTTGTGTATATCTGAGGTTGGTTCACATCCACATTCTTTTGAGTGTGAATACCTACCTCATAGGTAGGAAATTGAATTGAATCTGCAGATAATAACACTATCAAGTCTGGACTCTCTTTGGCTACTCAGGTGGGGCTACCACTACTACCTACGTACATTAAGGTCTCGAAGATTGGTTGAAGATGAAGAAATTCTGTAAATTATTGGCTTCTAATTAGGGAAGATTGGTTGCAGCAGAATTTGCAATTTATAATACCTCCTAATTAGGGGAAGATCATGGGTTGCAGAAATTCTTACCTCACAAATTGCATCCTTGTGGCAGGCATCACTGGAAGAAGTGAACACACATTTTCCCAATGCACCACTGGCAATGAACCGCTTTCGTCCCAAGTGAGTCCACCTCTTATCCATTGGTCTATGTGAAGTTGCTGATGCATTCCATTTGTTCTGTCAAAAAACTTTTTGCGTTCAGATAGAGGTGGGGGATTAGAGAAACTGATCATTCTGCTATAACCCATTTAGCAACGTGATCAAATCCTCAGTTGATGATTTTTTTGGTGTTATGACTCAGAATGGGTATTGAATTATTTCTTTGAAAAATGGTGTGTGTGTGTGTATGTGTGTGTGTGTGTGTGTGTGCACATGCGCATTTTAGCATTATCGTGCATGGGCCTAGTGCATTTGAAGAAGACAAGTGGCACACTTTCACAATAACACACAATTATGGCACAACATTGAAGTTCCATTATGTTATGCCACGAGCACTCTGTAAGGTGAAGTTCCATTCAAACTGTTCTGCACTTCGTTCACTATTTCCTCAGATTTTTTATAAAAAAAAAAAAAGCAAAGAAATTTTGTTTTGTTCAAGGTTTCTGCATCACAACAAAAAATCTTTTATGCCTCAAAACTGATGGTAGAACCAAGCTTTCAGTGCAACCTCTTTTTGTTTGGGAACTGAATGAGTAGCAACAAACAACATAGTAGTTGGGGGCTCATGATTGATGACCATGCAAGTGGTATTTTTTTGGATCATCTTATAGTAGGTTACCATAGTAGTTAACCCAGCTGCACCAAAACAAATGTATAATATTTTTTATAAAAAACTAAGAATTGGTTTGTTCTGAAGGTGCCCACTATTAATATGGAACAACCTGATGGCACGGGTGAAGAGCCTCTGAAGGTAAGAGTTGTGCTCACAATGTTGTATCACTAGGTTTTCTTACAGGGCAAACAAGCTCAAGCAATGTGGTGAGGAAAAGAATAGGAACAAACTAAAGAGGGTTTACTAACTGACACTACATGTCTGAAAGGTTCTCTTAGGCAGAGGGGAAGGCGGCAGAGTTCTATGAAAACTCTATAAATTGATGATGAGGAGCATGTATATTGGGAGTAATTCTGAGACTTATGTTTTGGTCCAATTGGCTCTCATTCAATTGATTTGATGAGCATCTATTGAGGACCTGTAGTAAATGGGCAAACAGATACATATTCGTTTCTAATTTTAATATGAATAATAAGAAGCAGCTACATTATATATATGTATATGAAGTCAGTGCATCAAAGTCATCATTTTACAAGACAAAAGATAGGCATCTGCATGTTCTATTGTATTGAATCCATGTGTGAATTGGAAGCTGTCTTCATGTCTTACTCCATGGCAATCAGCACTTATGTGGAAATCTTTTAATCCAATAGGGTTGTTGAAATGGCAGACAATTGGAACATTTCGCTCCGGAAAACATTTGGGTTTGAACATAGGGAATGGAAAGCAGGTGCGTGCATGATGATGGTTATTGAACCTTTTGATGGGCATCCCAAAAGTTGTTCAGTTTTTACTAAACATGTGTGTTGCAACAGCTAGCTAGCATTTCATCATGGTCTAAATGCAACACATTACTATTCATTTCAGAAGTAAAAATTGCAAAGGTATTGTGGGTTTTCCTTCATGCCAATCCTGAGGCAGCCAAGTTGTCTTTTGGGGAAGGATGCAGTTGGGTTGTATGCTTGCTCTTCGTGTCGAGGGTGGAAGAAACTCTGGTATATCTGACATGAATTATTGTTAACTTGGGCTTTGTCACAAATGTTATAACATGTGCAATTTTGTGTGCAGACATACTTTGGATCCTATTTTGTGTGTAGCTCTACTCTCAACAAAAAAAGCATGTTCCACCGAGCCCTTTGTGTGGCACCTGGAGACACTTTGGATGTTTTAGAGATGGCATGATTGGATTCAAGGAGAGTCATCTATTCGCTCACATTATGTTCATTTGTTTGCCAAACTAAATGCTTCAATGCACAGGAAGTTGGGATTATTATTCAGTGGGCATTGAAGTTGGAAACTCTGTATTGAGTTAGCTACTATTACTTTTGAGCTTCCAAAAGGGTTTGATGTTGCTCACTATCTTTATTGGGCCTGGAACTCCTAGATGCTGTATGGCTGATGCTCATTCTACTGCCTTACATGGGCAAGTCTAGGATATACAATGCTTAACCAAATCCAATGATCCAGGGTGAAATTTGAACTTGTGATTTAAGACATTTTACAGCTTGAGGTTCATCACTATAGAGTGACTATCCATGTTTATTATGGACGATAATTTGTTGTATGTATTTGCAATTGTGGGAGTTGTGGTGTCTTTAGTGAACTTTGATGGTAAGTTCACTTCCCATTCACCATGATTTCTTCTTACATGTCAAAGCATTACTTAAAAGATATATAGATTTGCAACCCTTTTACACAATGGCAAATTGTTAAATGAGCATAACAAAGTCAATGAAGAATTGGTCTCAAATTGAGTGCATGATGGAAAAAAGTTTTGCACAAAGCCCCATATCATTAAGGATGACAAATTGATGTTTCTTACAATGAAGGAGAGTAGTACTTCATGTAATGGTCAAGGCTATGTTGAATTATGTGTGGATCTGTGATGAGTTTGTGACCCAATTGTGTGCATCCAATAACCTTTAAGGTACAATTATCAAAAGCATGTTCTTTTCCTTGACAAGGATTGATTGAGCATTTTGTAAATATGAGCGCCTGATGCATGGGTCCATTCCATCAAAACCACAATACTCCTTTGACTAGTTTGACATCCAATAATTTTATAAACTTGACTAGCGAGTTTATGATTCTTCCAACAAATTTCATTAGTATGCTGTGCCAATCCCAGAATGTGTACTAGATAATTAGTGAATTTTCCCATATTTACTGAGTTTCTATCAAGCTCATGATATAGGACATTTCACCTTGATAATTTCATGTATCTTCTCAACAAATTTCTATATAAATGTACCATGTTCATGATACTTCCACCTTCCACTTTGCATTCATAAGTCCATTATCAATGGCATGGCAACCTCATAGATATGATCGCATAGATGATGTCCTTCATTCAAAATTCAAATGTTATATCTTCAATGAGGGCCAAATCTGACATCGACACAAGTAACCTACATGATCCATTAAAGGGGAGGTCGCTCGAGGATGAATAGAAAAGGTTAATGGAAATTTTGAGCTATCCACGGGAGATGATTAGGCTAGGGGAAACTATTAAAATAGAAAAATCAAAAGTGACTACAATTATTGTAGCAGTAGGGTAAGTAGGAAAATTACCTAGGCTAAAGTTAATAGACCACTTGATCTGCACCAGTGTTGAAACCATTTTTATATGACGCCTTCTACTTCCCAGTAGAGAGTCACAATGTAGTCACAACAAGACTACAACACTATTGGGTCACGGAAAAGAGGACTTCTTTTCAGAAACATATATATGATGTACTTTATAATGAAATAAAAATGATTAGTTTCACTTTATTTTGGATCTTTTAGGCTTGCAAAAAACATGAAGAAATCATGTCTTGGGTTGAAACTTGTAGTAAAACTAGTTCAAGGTTTGTGCTAAAATGGTTGCTTACATCATGAAATCAGTAAAACTTGTAGTGATTTGGGTTGAAGGATTTGCCAAATTGGTTGATCAAACCTACACAAAAATGGTGGACCAGTCTCATGAATTTATTTTACCACAAGGAACATAATTAACAAGAAAACAATCAAGAAGATCAAGTTATTGCAACCACATTCACTTCTTGTTGATGTAATGCATACATAAAAACAAATTGGCATCACATAGAAAACAAATTGGTGTTGTGGTATTAGACAACAATTCTTTGTCCATTCAACGTAGCTTATTTTTCATCATTCTTGACCAAGATCCTTGGACTTGTGTTAGCTTGATAAAGATCTTGGGGTATTGTGATCTTGATGCTTATTGGCATACATTTGTAGTATTTAGCCTTTATTGTGGATAGGTTTTGGAAGTTGTATGGCTAGGGCAACTTCTTCCCTTTTGGAGTTTATCAACAATGAGGTGATAGGAACCAAATTGGTTGGTGGTGAGATTCATGTAAGCTAGAATTGAAGGCAGATGTAAATTTAAAAATTTCTTGATGTCAAAAACTTGCATCATCCTAGGTTTGTTAAATAATATTGTTGATTAAAAAAAAAATTGTTAACTTAACAACATTATGCAAACTGGAGGTAGATTCCTTCATTTTGAACAAAAAGAGGTTGGGAAAGCTCCTAGATAGCACTAGGACAAGTTTATCAATTTAAACTTTCAATTATATAAAATTGCACAAACCAACTAAAGAGAATAGTTGATGCATTTGGTGCATGTATGAGCCATGAGCTAACATAAATTCACAAAATGATCATCATTGGTCACCATTGATCGGACATGGGAGAAGACATCACCCTCTTCCCTATATTATATTATGTAGCTCTCCATGGACCTACATCCAAATTGCCAAAATTGTGGGGGATCCTAAAATGGGACTTTTGATTTTTTTTCCAAATTATGAATCCCAAATGTTCAAAAGTTCATAATGTCCCCAAAGGAATCAAAATTCAACAATATATAAATATTATAGCCTTGAAAAGGCCTTTTCAAAGTTATATCAAGCTCTTTAAGCATAGTTTTTTGAAGTGGTTGAAAGTCAAAGGTTTTGACAATTTGATTTTCGACCTTTCAAATGGCCATAACTTATGCTACATGTCTTTTTTTTTTGAAAATGTGACTTGATTTTATTTATTACTTTTCAAAAAAAATCCAATCATCTAAAGAAGACCAAATTTGGACAAGGTTTGATCCCCCAAACCTTGATACAAAGATTTGGGATGCTTAAAGATCCAAGTATCAAAGTGAGAGTTCAACTTGGGAGTCAAGGGATTGCTTCCCTTTTATTCTCACAAAGTCTCATGCTTCATGTGGGAATGTGTTTGAACATTCTTGCATGTCAATTTAGTCCCTTGTTCAACATGATTCCAATTGAAAGGGTTTCAACTCTTTTTTGTTTCAAGAAGGACACTTTGTTGTTTAACTTAGGAGTTAATTGTGTAATCACGTTGGTTCATGACAAAAAGGCAATTTCAAAAGACAAAGGTTCTCCCACTACACACTTCATTTGCATGCTACATGTAGGTTGAAGGTTCATGAATTGGTGCAGGCAATAATGGGATTGCTTGGGATGGTGAATTGACTCTGTGGATGTTGCATGAGATGGATACACCCAAGAAACAATCTAAAGTAGGTGGCTCAGGCATGTTGGGTATAATCAGACCAGTAAATTCATAGGCTTAGAATTCCTATCTAAAAATGTGGATGATAGTGGAGGCAAGTGTGAAGATTGAAGAATACAAATGCCTATCTTTGCATGCCCAGCAAGTGGACATTAGTGCTCGCCTGGATTTGCAATGCAAGTTTTCATGAGTTTACATGATTTTGGTCACCCTAAAATCTTGCTCTAGAACTTTAGTGCCTAGTCTCTACTGGAAGCTCAATTTTGTTATTGACATTATTTTGCCTCTTCCTTGCTTGAACATGGAGCATCTAAGCTTATAGATGAACATCACAAAGCATGCAACAGAGCTTAGCATGAGGTGGGCACTTGCATGAGCTTTTCAGAAATTTGCAAACTACCTGAACACAGCTGGAGAAAGAGCAGGATAATTTGCACCAGGCTACTCAATGTACTCAGAATTGTCCCCTCCATTATATTTACATGATCTGGGACATTGTGTACCAATCAACTTCTCTGAAAACCATTTTGAATAGGCCAGTTCATGGGCCATTGTGCTAATTTACATATCTGATTTCGTAAGTCTTGCCAAATTTCAACGTTATGGTTTCCATGTCTCTGGCCTACTGGGTAGGTTACTTACAAGTCCAAGCAGTTTTCAGACTTTACATTCTGGAGAGCTGAATCTAGGCTTATAGAGTTCATGACTTACAAGCAAGCTTGTCATGTTTTCATGTTGGCATACTGATTCCATTTGTATGAACAGAGCTTGCCAATGCCTATCATGGGGTTAATAGCCAATGAGATTGTTGGCAAAACATTTAAGCCTCCATCCACATCACCTGCACCAAACCATGCTAAGATGTGAGCTGAAAGGGTGAATGGGAAGTTTGCAACCTTTCTACAGGAAAACCATCGGAAGTGACCTTTCATACGTGAGAACATAACTACCTTGTTCTCAGAGCAGCTACAATTCTACTAGATGAGTCTGATACCCCCCCAATTTGCTGAAGAAATAAGACAACCTCAGAACCCTAAAGTGAGGAATCTGCCCATCTTGCATCAGCTTCTTTTGGAATTCATCTCCATGCAATTCAGGGGGCTCAAGACAGAAAGTACAGAAGGTTCACTGTACCTTAGAAGGGGTGTCTCCAAGGCCCGGGATATTGGTATGGTTGGTCCTACCGAGAGAGCTTTCAGCCTTCTCTCCACACTTTGGCCCCATGTTACTAAGAAGAGGCCAGAAAGAATCAAAGTTGTGCCAATCACACTGCCCAACAACCCCCAACAACAGTGGACATGGTCCATAAAAGACTGAAACATCAGAGCAAAGAGATTTTTGTAAGGGGTCAAAGGCATGTATAAATCTTCTCAAATTTGAAGACCTGCTGGTCACCCACCTGTTCACTGACTTGAAAAAACATGGAAGCTCCCTTGTATGCATGATTGCCTACCACAAGTATTATCAAGAGATAAATTATCACATATCAAAGTTGAGGGAAAGTACCAGCCTAGAAAAAGAGATTCACCAAGAATGAAAGTCCCGAATATTGATGATAGCATAGGCATCACCGGGGCATATGATGCCACAAAAATTGGTCCCCGATTATGAACAGACCAACATTTCAGCACATTGTTTATGCCTGTCATTATCAGGCCCTGCAATTCACTTCCAGACTTTCATTTAGGAAAATTCCACCAAATGGTGTACATGAAAGAACTGTGTAGTTAGAACATTTCAATGACATATGGTCTCATATCAGCTTTATTCCACCCATTTGTTACTGAAGAATTCTATTAGTTTCCACTACCCCAACAATCCTGCTAGTCTAATCAAAGTGCTGGAACTATGAAACAAGAAGCAAATTGGCTGGATCATTCTATCAGCCAAAATGGAAACATGGTAATGAACTCTACATTTGTGAAACACAAAGTAGCAAACATTGGATAATGGTTTGGAAAAGGAGATACCCCATAAGCAGCAGCCAGAAACTCTGATACATGATGGAAACCCCATTCTGATTGTTCTTGGACTGTGTAATAACATATAATAACCATCAATAGGAACCCTGTAAGTGTCATCCCTGCTATAACAGTTATTGGTGCTGGAAATCTAGCCATAATTGCACCCTGGCATGATCACAATTTCTCATCAGAGGGAACAATTTTGCCTGTGTGCATTAGAAGAAAACCAACAATCCTTGGCCATGAAACACAATGTACACTAATTAAGCAACTTTCTTAAGACCAAGGAGGACACTTACAACTTTCTGCACATTACTAATAGTTTGCTTATGTAGTGCTCACTTTCATGCTCAAAAATCACAGGCCATATGAGTTTACTGTCAGAATTTGAGTCCCAACTTTAGACCTAATATGACCACTTTGGTATGCAGAAAATCACAATATAATCAGTTGCTCATTTGAGTTAAAACCTTAATCTGTCAAAATCATTAAATTTCTTTACTCAAACCCCTTAGAACAGTGGTGTCCTTCCTAGTTTAGATAATTCTTCATCCCATAATGAGGAAAAACATTTACCTTTAAGTTAGTCTCAATGCCAACAGAGAGAGTCTGAAGGATGAAGCAAAGACCTCCAAGGGTCCATTTATCAATACCCCAGCCTTCAAACCCCATAATGAGGTCTCCCATAAGAAGGTTATTTCTTGGCAACATAGAGCTTGGAGGATTTGTTTTTGATATTAAACGTTTAAAGATGATGGGCCCCTTGTATATAGACATGAGGAGTGCCCCCAACACACAAAATATTATGCCCAAAATTTTGGCCTGCCCATCCCGCTGCCTATATCTAACCTCCTCTGTCCTGAAAAATGTACACTGATCCTGTAAATCCCATGCACTTTGTGGGTTCTTGTAGTAAATTCATTGGGACAACAAAACTCCATGTCAAATATGAAATCTAACATTTGTAGAAAAGAACAATTGCACATCTCTCTGCACAAGATAATTTAACAAGATCCTGGAACAAGAACAATGCCTACAATATTGGTTATCTCACAATCCAGAACTTCAAGGAAATTTATAAGTTCTATTTGGATATGAGAAACATATGTCTGGAACTTGCAAACAACAAGCCTTACAAAAGGGAGCTGTTGAAGTTACCTGAATGTGGCAGCGATTAGTAGCACAAAAACTGGAGTGCAGTTTTGCATGGCTGATGCGAAGAAAGTGTTTGTGTTTTCTATACCAACCAAAAACAAAACTTGCTCCAAAAAACCCCTGACCCCCAAAATTCGTTCCAACAAGATTCACAGCCCACGTATTAGGGTGTAGCCTGTATTCAAGGACCAGACTGTCCAGAGGGCAGAATTAGATTCACATTCAGAAGAGCAGGAAAATTTGGAGTCTCTTATGCTGTGCACCTAAAACCTTCTTGAATTTATGCTCAAAATATTTCATATAGGGTATACAATAGTGACCCAGAATGATGTAACACAAAAAAACCACTAATGCTCACACTCTGAGTTTCAGCTGGGCGTTAGGGATACACAACCCCAACTATACTAGCTCCTTACGACTCAGAAAATTTAGCAGTAACAAAGAACCAGTGTGTGGCAATTTTCACTTGTAATCAAAAACCAAAAACCAGATAATCAGCTACAATGATAATTGTCCAATTTTCTTTGGTACGATATTATGCAATGAGGTAGATGCTGAGCACTTCATGTGGTGCTTGGAATCTGCAATTCATATTTAACTTAAGACCATGTAGAAGAGACACTTGCACAAGATTGGCTGTGCTAGGAAGAAGAATAAATATTGCTCCGAAATAATCCCAATGTGAAAGCACAAGACCTGAGAGGAGGACCGGGATTCTAACATGTTGAGCACACTTACCCAAAAACTCCTATGATAAGGATTAAGCCCAGGACAAGGACTGAACATCTCGACCGGAATTTCCTGCACACAGAACCCCATCAGAGACAAGGATTTCCAAGAAAGCTCATTATCAAGTGCTCAAAATGTAGTTTCCTCAAAGAATTGGTAAAGGGGCCATGGTTTCATCGATGCATAGACGACTGATTTGTCAGCTCAGGCATGACACACATAGACTTTTCCCGAAGCTGAGAACTAGAATGGTTATTGATAATTGCAGCAGCTTTGCCAGAAGGTGAATTGCGTGCTGCTCTGGGCATCGCTTGCTTACATCTCAGCGAAGAACGCCAAGGGCGCGAGAATGCAAAACGCAATTCCGTCCCTGTAGGCGCAGAACACGAGGACGTTGACGCCCGCATTGAGTGCTGCCTTGGAGAGCACAAAGTAACCGACGGCACCGAACGACACGGCTAACATAACGGCGTGTGCCTTGGCTGTGGGAACCCGCTGCTGCTCTTCTGAAATTGCCATCTCGACTCTCTAGAGAAAGCCCTAGTGTGTTAAAAACTTGGGATTAATGAAGTGCAAGCGCTAAAGAAACGTGCAGCCAGCTCTTGCACTTCAACGAGTTCATATTCATATCCGGTCTAACACAAATTCCCAAATCTCTTTGTCAAGATTATAATGGACGCACGATTATGGGAAAAGAGAGAGAACTGTCGCCTATTCCCCGTAAAAAGGAGTAAAATAAGGCACTATGGAAGGAACGACGCCATAGGGTTCTCTCCATTTGGTCCCACGTAAAATGATGAAAACCTTCGGAACTTTATTCCAAGGAAACATGAATGAAAGGCAAGACCAATTTTGGTGAGAAAAGGAGTTTCATCCCCCAACATTTGTTATCCTCACTTTTAGCTTATCATCCCAAATTTCCACAAATTTGCAGCTTCTCATCCCTTCTTTCATGAAGTTGACAAATAAATTTATTGTCATTCAAGAACCTTTTTTTCTTTTTTTGCATTCAATGTCCAAAATGTATATAAGTGAATGGTTTTGCCCTTAAGAAAAGAAGAATAATAGTTATAGGGTTATACTGTGTGGGAGCCCTTCTAATGCTCGTACTTGGGCTTTGCAAATGTTGCAAACTGCCAATGATAATCAACCTTTTTTTTTCCTTTTCTTATGTTCCCACATGTTTTCCAATAGTTCATCATTCTTTATGGCAATGTTAAATTTAATTTGGATCATATAAATATCATGCACATGAAAAGGCACATGTTAATTTGCATTTCAGGAAAAGGAGTGAGGTAGTTATTAAGACAAAAGTGAGATAATTAGGTTTGGAGATGAGGAAGTTATCTTAGGAATTGTCTTTAGAATTGTTCAAGGATGACCCTACAAAAGATTGTGCAAAATCTCTCACATACGAATTCACTCTATGATGATAGTTGAAAGTACTTGCAATAATTATGAGTTTAAGGTGCGTACTTATTTTGAGGTACTTATTCACAAGTCCTTTTTGCAATGAGCCAATTTGAATGTTAACCTAATGATTGTAATTTTTGAACATACAATATTTGCATTATGGTTGCTAAATGTTGGTCTCTTAACCATCCATTTGGATGGAGAAAAATGTTTTCATCATTTTTAATTAATTGGAATTGATCATACTAATAATCGATGACATTGTTGTCAATATTGTTATTATATGAATCATTGATCATAATTAAATGTTTGTCTTTTTTTTTATAGGATTTCAATGGATGGTTATTCTAAATATTTTTTGTTATATTATGACTCGAAATAGGTTTCAATATTTCTAGAGATCCTTTTTTGAAGTTAGTTCTGCATATGTATTAAATAGTAATATTGTAGGATTATGAATCTATCTATGGATCGTAGACGTGATAAGGTTACATATATGTTGTGCATATTTAAACACACATTGTTAGGTGATTACCAAAGGTCTATAATTAATTTGTCAAACATTTGTCCTTGTGTTTTGAAATCTATAAGACAAAAAGCTGACATCTTTTTGTATCCATTCAAAATTTGTGAAGGATATATTTTCGATGTATTCGATGTTTCCGTTTACAATTCTTAGTTTAGGATATAAAATTTTTATTATAATGACTTTCATTCTTTTATAGATTTTAAAGAAAGGTGTTAAGCATTGAGTTTTACTTATGGACACCGTTTGTCTTATCATGTATTTGATATCATTATGTATTGGCCTTTTTTTGTACGTGTCAGTTGCAACAATAATGTAACATTTTTGTTTTGATGTTTTTGAATGGATATCTATCATGTAATGGTTTATGGCATTTTGTAATTCGTTACGAGGAACTATGAAGGTTGTTTTATTCCATGGATCATCGAATAAGTTAACATTTAAATTAAATGAAAAATGGGTCTTTAATAATTGGGTATATTCATGGTTGGGGTACCATAGCAAAAACCATGACTCCCCCAAGTCTGTCCTAAAAAAATTTAGAACTCCTATGGCCATGGGCCTACTTTTAGGTATTAATTTGAATTTGTCATAAGGTGTCCCCATTTCTAAGTTCACATGTGTGACTAGATGAACAAACACATGCCAACATGTTGGAGCAACTAGGTATGTTGTTTTAAGGTTTTTGTTGTCTTCCACCAAAGTGCGTTTGTTTTGATGCATCATTCCCCCCTATTGAACATACACTATGCTTGTGCATTTGCCTCCAACTTTCCCTCTAGTGCGCAAGTTTGATTAACACATTAAAACACACATGTTTGAAGATTCGCTTCCCATGCAAAATTCCCACACAATCTTGAAGCCTGACACCATTGCCACTTCAATGATATATCCATGGATTTTTCAAAATATGTTTACCTTCGTCCTTTGTTTCATGCATGTAAAGGTGTACATGCACATGAAGCATTTTCAACTTCAGATCTTACATTGTCATACATGAGTCAAAGTTCATTTTGAGGTCTATGGTATGTAATTGTCATAGTAGTTTCACATGGATATTAAATTATTACATGGAATTTGTACTATTATAATTAATTAAGGTTTCAAAGTTTATAGATTTTACATTTTACTTGACAAGGATTTTTGTTGCCATGGGTTTGGATAGGGATGGCACAAGTTCCTCCTACATTTGATGTTGCCCAGTTTGCAAAACATCAAGGTTTTTGTAATGATGATGAAAATGTGTTGTCACTAACAAATGTTAACGTGAACATTGAAGATATCAACAATTTTTTTGGGCCTAGATTGAACGAGAATGGCTGGAAGTATGATGACTGCCTAAATGTAAAAATGATAAATTGATAGAGAAGATTTATTGTTTGGTCACTAGGAAAAACAAAGTTTGCAACAAGCAATTCATAGTGTCATTTGCTATAACCATTGTTGCCAAATCAAAAGGCAAGCATGTGAATTGAGTAACTTTTGGTGCTCACTTCATGAAGCAAAAATTAATTGTGAAGAATGTGAAATAAGTGGCAACAAGGATCAGGGCAAGTAAAATTGGTGCAACGTGTTCCAAAAAGCAGTTGTAAATGAACCAATAGCAAAGTTTGGCCACACCATTTTTCAAACAGAAGACCAGATGAGTCCTTTGTTGAACAAGGTAGTCCCATGGACCCTATTTTGGAAGAAACGAAGGGTCCAATCAAAGTTGAAAGGAAGAAAACTACACCACCCAACTTTTCAACCCCAACATCAAAGAGTAAAATCCTAAATCTCAAAGCATTATGCCTTTCACCTTGGTTTGTATTAGAAATAGATGCAATTAGGGAGCTTTTGCAATCCAAGGAGTTTTTTGAGCATATGAAAACCAAGATAGAAAATTTGAGTGCAAAAAGGAGTGATCTTGAAGGTCAACATAGTCAAGTTGAGTATGCGACAAAGGACATGCGATTGATGCACTAATAGGTTCATCAAAACTTTGAAGAGTGCGAACCCTGGATCTAGTCCTTACAGTCCACCTTAAAGGTTAATGAGGACAACGAATTAGGTTTGAAGCTCAAGTTACAAGATTTGTCAAGATCTAAAGAAGATGAGTTGGAGAGAGAAAATGTCGCAACCCTAGCTTTGGGCTCGCGACCAAGGCAAAGGGATTGCAAGGTTGCGGGCCAAGAGGAAAGAAGCCCGGGAGTCAAAGCAAAGGCATTGCAAGGTTGCGGGCCAAGAGGAAGCCGGCGAGTCACATCACATTACTCCCGGGAGTGTAAGAAAGTGTGAGGGAGTGTGAGGGAGTGAACACTCACACTCCCAAGGCAACTCCCACTTTGGGAGATGGACTCCCGGTGGACTCCCGAAATTTCAAAGAACGATTGCAAGGGTCAAAACTCAATGGCTTGTGACGTTCTTTATATCATTGGAAATCTCTTGGAACGTAGATGTCTAAAGTGGGCTCGCATTGCTCATTTGGACATCTGAAATGTAAGTTATGGCCAAAAGAAGGGCCGGGAGTCAAATTGCCAGTTTGACTCCCGACCACAAAAAGTCGGGAATCGACCCAATTCACTTAGATGCAAGGGGCGTGCCACATATCGTTGGAAAGCTCTCGACGAGAGATACAACTTTGCTTCAGACCGCACCTTAATCGAGGTCTACTCGCAAAATTATGGGGCTCCAAAGTTGCAGGAGTCCTAGCTAGCGAGATTTCGGGACTCCCACTCAGGAGTCCTGGGAGAGAAAAGCCATTTGGATGTAGGCTCCGTGGCCAGCCACAGAGTATACTATAAGGGGGAAGGTGGTGGCTTCCCCCCAAGTCCGGGCCATGGTGAATCTTGTGTGTCTGTGTTGCCCGTGGCTTGTCCTAGCACCAAGGGTGCTCCAACTATGCACTAACCACTTTGTGTGGGTTGTGTGCAGGCCCGTGTGAGTGAGTGAAGCTTGTCAACTCTTCCTAGTCCCATCTTGGAGCTCCAACACGCCCCTCTACCCCTCAAAGTGTTGTGAGCTAGGGAACATGCTCCGACTCCTCCTTCTTCCGCTGTGTTCCATTTGGACCCACATTTGGGTCCTTTAAGGAGTTGGGAGTGCGTTAGAAAAGTTGGAAAAAAAACTTATAGAGTATAAAGCTTAGATCTTGAATGAATCAGACAAGTTGAGTGATGAACATATTGATAAAAACTCGAACTTAAAAAATGAAGATTGATATGCCACAAGCTCCAATTCTTTGAAAGGGAATTGAAAGTTTCAAAGGGTAGATTGTTTGTTTTTGAAGCGGAATTTGAGCGTGGACATAAAAATGTCACCTTGGTACAAAGATATAGAACATTAGTGACCACATACAAAAGATGAATGGAGGTTAGGGTGAGTCTTTATCGAGTGCCTTTATTTTGTAACCCCATAGCACTAGTGATGAAACCATCTTTTTTTTAATTTCAATCTGGTGCATTTCAAACTTAAATCATGACTCTTGGTTGTTTTCACTTGTTTATTTGTTATTTCTTGATATGTTTGGTTCTTGGTGAACATTTTTTTTTCAAACCTTATGTATTGATGTGTTTTGCAATCCATTCATGTTATCAATTTGGTTAAACCAATAGACTTGATTGCACCTTGCAGTAAGGACTTGAGTCTAGAATCTTTCCTACTTGACATGACATTAATCAAACTTTGGACTTACATGGACTGCATTTTTGTCTGTTTAAAAATTAGATTAATGTCCCAAGTATATTGTAAGTTTATTGACTTGTGCAAAATAGAGGATAGATTTGTCTTAAACATATTGTAAATCTACAAACTTTTTACCATTCAATGATGGATAAATGTCTTGAATCTTTTAATAGATTCCCTTTTAAGTATGGTGCATGTTGGATTGGTCTCTTGAGGTTTTGTTAATTCCATATTTGAGTCCTGAAAATAGAACTAGTGTCACGAAATTGCATTCCAGAAATTTTTGTCTTGAATTATGTCCTATATTTCTGGACTATATTTCATGTTCAATCTTCAAACACCCAAATGTCATGATTACATGTTTGGTCCTAAAGTACCTAGGTGTTTTGATTAAATGTTTAGTCCTAAACCACCCATGTGTCATGGAATTTTGTCTTGAATATTTGCAAATCATTTCATGTTTAGTGATGAAGCTCATGATGTGTCATGATTGCATTGGACATGGACTTCTATCTAAATGTTTGTCATGAACTTCATCTTCAATTCATGAAAGGTCTCGAAAGCACATGAATTCCATTCCTGTCATGGCAATTAACTTTATATATGTACATGTATCACAATTTGTGAATATGAAATTTGAACATGTATTATTTGATTTGTTTTACTTCAAATTGTTTATTAAACCATATGTACATCAAACTTGGACTTGCTGTACATTTGCATAATCAAAATTTGTACCTAATTTCACGTGGTATAATTTTTATTGTAGAGACTAGGTCATCAATTAGTGAACATGGTGCTTCAAATTCTAACCATGGAAGTACTAAGGAATGTAAACTACCATTGAATGCAAAATCTACCTTTAATGACCTTTTTCCGAGTTGGATGCAATCTTTGTCTACCCCATGTCCATAGCAAGATGTGCTGACTATTTCAAAAGCCATTTGGCCTACTGAATGTGTTGTTTGTTTTGATCAACCATCCACAATCTCAATAGAGGTACCTAATATCATAACTTTCCTACTTGACACCAATATTTCAATTTTAATGTCTATTTTAAATTATTTGTTCTTGATGAACTAATGTTTTTGAAAACACGTGATTAAACAATTAAAGGTCAATTTATATATGCATAATTAATTTTTTCACATATTGAATCTTTAAAAAATATATATTATAATATTTGATGCCATCTTAATTTGTACCATTCCTTTTGTTGCAACCATGTGGGCATGCAGACTTATGTTTTGGTTGTGTCCAAGGTTTTGACACATTGTCCAATTTGTGCGAATGCCATAGATGGTTGGCATCGAAAACTTGTAGCTATCCTAGTGGTAAACCCTTTGGTCCTTTCATTGGCAAAGGCATTTGATGTGTAAAAAAAACCCCAACTACTTAAGCTAAAAAAGAACAAACCAAGTGTTTCAAAAGCTCAATAAAAGCACCAAAGAAAACAATAGTTGAGGATTTATTAGAAGATCAAAACAATTGGGATTTTGATAGTGACACTAACAACGATGAGGAGAATGATGGTTTGGTCTGATGGTGTGCATCTCTTTCAACTCCTCAATCTGGTCCATCAAAATTAATTGGTCATATTACACATAGTGATACTAGTGGATTCCCAAATACCAACCACATATTCATTCATAGACAATGTGAATCCATGTCTATCATCTTGCCATGTTTCAAAGGATATTACCTTGCCAAATGAAGAGCCTAAACTAGATGTACTTGAACCTGCCCTAGAACATGTTACAAAAAAGACTATGATCTTGAGTGTACTACCTTTGTCAATTAACACTCAACCTAAAGTGTAAGAAACAATGCTTAAACCTAGTGTCAAGTGAAGAAATCCCACACTCCCCGATCTAGGAGTTGAACCATGCCTTACACAAGCTAGTGTAGTTTTTGTCCCAAAAGCAAAAGGATAGAAGAAAAGAAAAAATTACTAGTCTTATAATTTTAGATCATGTATTTGCATTGTATTTGAGCTTCAAGTTATATATATAGATATAATGCAAATCAAATTTCAATTCTTCTCACGTTGGCCAATATCCAGGTTGTTTATATTGATGTGGTTCTTAGTTTGTACAACATTACAAGAGAATGGGAAACTAAATTGTGCTTGGTCTTTGCCATTCTACGTACTTTCCCAAGTGTAGGTATCTAATTGTCCCCTCTACCCATTGAGTTATCTAGCAATCCTACACACGGGTTTTTTTAATTCTCAATTCTTACTATAGCTTGTAGTAGGTCCATGTTATCCTAGGAGAATGCCACATTGCTTGAAAGTTTCAATTTGAATCATAAGTTGCATGTCATGTTAGCTATTATGTTTCAGAATTATTTTTAGTAATTACCATGCATGGCAACCTATCAACTAAATAGGCCTAATGGTTTTTACCTAAAGTTGTTTTCGTAGCTTTTGTTTTGATTTGATTACAAATATCAAATAAACTGCTAATAAATTTGGAGACATCTAGATTATAAGTTAGCAAAACATCATTTAGGGCATGGATACGTTTAAGCTTTTGTAGGTCACAAGTGAGGTCCATATATGTGATGGGTTACTTCAACTTGAACTATCCAATTTTGTGGCACATGTATGTAGTTCTCATTGTAGATATGAAAGCATCTTGATTGAATTTCAATTGTCTTTATATACATTTGTACTTAGAAATTAGGCACATTTAAATTTTTATTGTGGGCATTGATTCTCATTGACCTTCAAGACCAAGTTTATTTTATACAAATGTTTCAGTTTGTTGTAAAACTTGAGCTATGGAAATATTTCAATCAACACCAAATGAAAAGTGATAGGGCACAATAGGGGGTGCACTTGGGAGGTGAAAGCAATGCAATTAAAACTTGATGCTACAACAAATGTTATTATTACTTTCAAAAGGATAAATCTTACATCAATCATTGATGGAGGAAAATTTGTGGCTTTTGTAATATTATTTTTTGTTCAAGTTTTATGTTGTACAATCATGGGATTATGTTATATGTTTAAGGGCTAAGAAATAGATCAGTCATGGAAACTTCTAGCTAGCTTTGTGTAATATGTTATAGATTTATCCATAAAACCATAGTAATCAGTTCAAGATCATTTCACACTTAATGTTTCCTTTTGACTTCAATATATCAAATCATTTAAATTTACAATCATCATAGACAATAGTGCATACATGTGTAGATTAATTTTACTTTATATATATATATTCAACCTGACTTCAATTGCAATGTCAGGCCTTCATATGCTTTCCAAGTAAGATTGACGCACCCCCCCCCCCCCCCCCC
>Ga0209611_10003384_pt1 | contig 27688 bp, 22 predicted proteins | sample S1TSphgellanicum_3_FD_187693 | JGI IMG/M metagenome (GOLD analysis project Ga0209611, IMG submission 187693) | Host-associated microbial communities from peat moss isolated from Minnesota, USA - S1T2_Fc - Sphagnum magellanicum MG (SPAdes) (version 2) | ecosystem: Host-associated > Plants > Peat...
AAAAAGCCACATATAAAGGCTGTGCAATGTATGCGAACAATTGTTCAATCTGTATTGGGTAAGTTTGATGAGTCCAAAAAGCCTTCCATTTTTCAATACTGAACCACATTTTGATCTTTGTGTAACCCATTATGAGAATCCAACTCCATGCTTATCAAGAAGCAAAGGGATATGTTTAAGAAAACCTTGATAGAGAGCACCCATGACAAACACACCATTCCATTCATTGTGATCTGATGAAGAAATTTGCTTCCAACAAAGACCTGGATCTGCCTCACTCAGCACATTGGAAGAAAATCTGAGAGATGATCCATGGAAGCCATGCAAGTACAGCTAAGTTAAAAAGGGCTTCCCCTTATCCAGTTTGTTCTTTGGTGATACTGGCCTCCATGGGTGCCAAGATCACAATACATGAATAGTACTTTTCTGCATTTCTGTGAGTACTTTCAGATAATTCCTACCGTTGCCTTACATTGAGGAATCACATGTCATCATCTTCATATGGTATCACAGTCTCAGCAATCACAAGAATTTTAAGCTCAAAGTGGATTGCTCATTGATCTTCCTCAACACTTCGGAGTCATCTCTTCCTTTCTGCAGTGAGATACTCAATTCTGAGCAATGACAGGATATGACATTCATTCAGGATGCTGCTTAAGGTACACACCAGCAAAAGCTAAGAATAAATCACTTAACCTATTTCAGGAGGACTTTCAGACACCATTTGGCTTCGGTCCTTCACCAGTAACTCTGTGCCAAGTAGCTTTGAGGCATGGATGGAACAAGTTAGAGATAGTGAGAGAAAGAGAGTACTGCCAAGGTTTTCAGATCACCAAAAACATCCACGAGAAATTAGCACATGCTCAAATGAGAGATGGTGTAGAAAACATAGAGTCTATGTGTCTTCAGCCATGTCCTGGTCCTTGTTGAGGCACATCTTCTAGAGGGAGGGATCTAATTTCTCTCGTTCCTCATGTTGATCCCAAGGGAAGCTCAATTGAGACTGTAGACCATGGACACAAGCACTGCTAACAACATACATAAACACACTGGTACTAGGTGTTGGGTGGATGCTGTGTGTCTGTCACCATATTCTGGTCTATCTGACTCTTGTTTCCTGCATGGAAATTTGTTCAGGCCTCATTTCCAATGCATGTTGAGAAGTTCCTTACTCTTCAGAAAAATCTCACTGCACAACAGTGCAACCTGGCTTTCATTCAACAGCAATATGCAGTGCAAGCAACATTGCCCTAAGGAAACAAGAGTAATCAATGACACCAGCCCCTGTTGTGCAAATAGAATCCCTACAGAGCAACTAAAGAAGTAACAATGTAGAACATGTATGACCTTGAACATGTCAGTTTATACATCCATGGATACTTCATGGCTTCATGGGCTTTGAGTTGAATCTTGCTGAATTCCTTCATTGGTTGAACCTTGCTGGGTTGCTTCATTGGTCAAACCTTGCTAAATTCCTTCATTGGTTGAACCTTGCTGAATTCCTTACTGAGAAACAACTCTCGTACATCGCCACGAATGAGGTGCATAAGTCTTGTACATCGAGAGCAATTGAAAGGCATTCATTTGGCCTCTCACATGAATAATGCTGCATACAATAAACAATCATAGCAGAAGTTGTATCAACAAGTTTGTTGGTCGGTGCAGCTTTACCATCTTCCAAGAAATCTTCTTGATGATCATAAGGATTTAGGGTTTAGGGATTAGCTTCAGCTAAAACACCCTAGTGCTCCAGTTTGTTGGTTGATGCAGCTTTACCATCTTTCATGAAATCTTCTTGATGATCATAAGGATTTAGGGTTTAGGGTTTAGCTTCAGCTAAAACACCCTTAGCGCTCCAAGCACAGAAGGGAGATGATCACTGGCTGTTTTGGCTTTATGTAGATCTAAACAAGCCTTGCATCATAGTTTCAGACAACAATCCACATGATTCCGTAACAGAAAATGACAAAAGAGAAGCTGGTAGTGAGCTTCTGGACGACATGGTCAACACAAATTTATTCTGAAAAACAAAGAATCTCTTTTTTGTTTGTCCTGTGCGTAAGCAAATGGTCAGGACTAGAGAGAGTGAAAGGGGATGCACTTACAATAATCCTCTGTTCCAGCTGTTGCAGATCTTCTGCCATGATGCTGGTGCCTAAACCCTAAACCCTGAACCCTTCATCCGAGCTTAACTCCCTCTTCTCTTCTGTTAGTACAGCTTTCGAATAAAATTGTCAATTTCGGGAAAGAAATCGCCCACTCACAATTCTACTGCTGTTGCATCCCTTGGAATCCATTTTTGACTGCACAAAACTGAAGAGAAGGCAACAACCTTCTTCTTTCTTCCTCCAGCATTTTTATCGCATCCGGACCTGTAAACCCACAATGGTGCACCTCCGAGGTAGGTACACAATCCAAGAAATTGCAAAGCCTTTGATTCACCTCCAAACAAAGAAACTTCCTCCATTCCATTCAAACAAAAACTTAAACTTCTTTCAAAACTTGCCGAATTTTCTTTCTCTAATGATGTACATATCCTTTGTTCGCTGAAGAGATCTCCAAAGACAGAAAGAGCAATGCCCCCTCCAAATCAAATCGGTGAACAACAGTTTTTTTTTTTTTTTTAATTCAATTTTTATAAATTCTAATAATCAATTTTGCGATGTATCCAAAGTGGTGATGATCCACAAGAGGATTTAGCCAGATTTGGCTATAAGCTAAATATGAAAGGAAATTTTTTTGACCATCCTTTATGTTCTTGGCTACATACTTGAACCACGTATAGAAATCTGGCGATTTTTTTTAATTGATCAAATTATGGCTATTGAAAATCTCAAAAAGCACTTGAATTTAGCACTTTTAATTTTTATGACAATGTCATTGGAGATGAAAAGAAGCTGGTAGGTTCTGATGTTTTTGCACATTGAAGATGGAAGCATTGTGTTTTTGAGGTGGGTTCATTTTGGTGCTTTTAGGGTGTCATGGATGAAAAATTTGAACGTTTACATTTGTGTTGAAAGTCTATTTGAACTAAGGTCTGTAAGGTGTCAAAAAAATATAAAGAAATGCAACACAATGGTGGTGGTGATGACCTTGAAGGTACAAAATTGATGGCAATCTTTTGTTTGTAGGAAGGTCCATTGTGGTAAGTTAGGATGCCAAAGGTGCAATGGGGGCCAAGGTTTAATAATTGATAACAAGCTTCAGGGTATAGAATTAAAAATAAGTTTCATTTTGTAAGAGGGTCCATTTTGGTGCTTCAATAGGAGGTTGAAAAAACAATAAGTTGCAGAAATGGTAATAGCAAAACTTGAAGCCAAAATCAAATACTAATCAAGTACAAACCACAAGCATGGCTTGAAGAAACTTTTGTGCCCTCATCTTTTTTGGCAAAGTGTGCTTTTATCTCGTGAACATCAAAATTTGCATTGAATGTTTATTTTGTGTTTTGTTATTTGTCAATCTGTTGTGGCACATCAATTTTTGCATTGAAGGTACGTGTCATGGTGTCTTCACATTTGCTGATCTATTGTTGCAAGCCAAGTTGATTGAAGTGTCAAAGTTTTCATCAAATGTCTTCATCGCATTTTCCTCACATTTGCCAATTTCATGTCTTTTTGTTGAAGCTGGTCTATGTTGTGGTCTCCTTGCATTTGTCAATCTATCATGAGTGTTAACTTTTGTAAAGGCCAATTTGGTTCTGTATATTAGGAATGTCAAGTTTTTTCTTGAAACCCATCACACATGTTGAACTATGAAGGGTTGAGACCAAGATGTTCCATTATAATCATTAGCTTACTTGCATTGAATTTCTTGCAACCTTCTCACCATGATGGCACCCTTGAAACCCCCCACATAACTTCAAGTTTCTTCTCTTTTTTTTTATCTATAATGCCCTCATCATCTCCTACAAACACAAGACTTTTGAAACTTTCATCATCTGGCAATCCATTGTCTATGTGGCTCCTTATAGCTCTTCAAAAGGGGAAGAACATTCTTGTGCTAGAAGACACAACCCCTATTACATTTGTAAACATTGGAGAACATGGGCCTAGTGAACCAAAGAAGGAAAAAACCTAAAATAAGAATAGATCGATGGGCTAGAAGATTTTTGTTGGTCAAAAACAATGTGTGGGGGAAAGGCAAATATGTACAATTCATTGTAATATTTATTTGGTCATGGAAGGGAAGGAGAAACTATTACCTAGTCTCGAAACTTGATTCCACAATTAAACATTTAAGAACACTACAAGACATCATAATATTTTTAACTAGAAAAATCAATCAAAAAGGCATTTCTTGTGGTTTTTCTATCCCCTATCCGACTTGAGCAAAATGTCAGTTTGGACAAGTCAATTTCAACATGTCCAATTTATTAGGTTATTTGGTTAAATATTTTGATGAGTTCTTTTGGTTGGGTTTTTTAACTAGGTTTTTTTATTGGTCAATTGAAACAACAATATTTAGGCAAAAAAAAATTAATTTATAACTTTCAATTATATCAAAAAATAATAATAATTCCCAAGTATTTTTTATTTATTTATTTACCTACCTACCATATCTACTTTAACTATTTAGTTACATACATATCTTAATAATTAATGCTTAAAATAATTATTATTTATTTATAATCTACCTACCTACCTTACCCAACCTAAGTTACTAAGTTAGCCTAGAGATTTTAAGTGTGAAGATTTGAACCTTTCATCTCCACATTAAAAGTCCAAGCCCATTGCTCCATTTTTTCAACAAATGATAATTTTTGTTATCACATCATTATGAACATTTCTTCTTATTTTGCTCATGTGGCTTAACCTACCTACCTTATATATTTAACTTCCTTAAACTACTTTAGGTTAATCTATGTTATTTCCAATGTTGGGCATCCAAACGGTACACTTAATGTTATTTTTGTGACCTATGTGCATCAAACAACTAGTTTTGGAGGGTATTAGATTTTGGATTTATATTTTCCCCCACCATTTTTTTTAATATGTAGATATTTTAACCACACTATATTTGTTTATAAAAAAATTTCTAGCATCCAATTTCAATACCCTATATTAGTTTAAATCTTCAATTTTAAAATTTGGAGCTAGAAAAATATGGAACTAAAAGCAAAAATGAAACCATGGGGGTGCAAGCAAGATATTTTAACCTCACTTGTTACCTTTTTTTTATTTGTAGAGTAGAAAAATAGTTTTCAAAACTTCTACCCTTCCTCTAACATCTCAAATCAAATGGAAAGTCTAGATTTCCTCATTGGCGCCTCTAGCCTCCATTTAGCTTCTCAAAACAATTGTGCCATATCATTTGGACTCAAAAAATTACCCCAAAAGTATCCTCAAAAATTATGTTAGGATTTTAAAGTTGTGAATGAATTTATTTATGAAAACAAACTTCATTGACAAAAAAATATGTATTAGCATGTTCACCATATCAATATTGAAGGTTGGGAAAAAGAAACAACTATTTGCAAAAATAATTCATATACTTTCAAACACTTAATTGAAATCTACTTTTCGAACTACCAAAAAATCAAATGCTCAATTCAAATACTTGCAAGTGCATTGGAAAAACATAATTATATCAATTTAACTTTTGAAACCAATGCCAACAATAGTTTTAAAAGAATGTACCTAGAAAAATTAATATTATTTCACAAATTCATTTACCTATTTACTTTTAATTGGAAACCCCCAATCCTTGCATAACATTGAAGCTATTTTTTGGGCTACTTTATCATGCTTTCACCCATGGAATGTAATTGAAATGAAAAATTAAAAATTAAAACTTTTATTAGTCACAAATTAATCAAAACATTATTTCACAATAATTGAACCTACTAACAACTAATACATTAAGTCTTTAATGCACATGCTATATTTTTATTAAAAAATTATAATCAAAGATTTACACATACCATATATTATTTTTATTTTTAAAATATAAATAACCTTTTTTAAACTAATTAACTTATATTTTTATTCAACAACCAATATATTACACCTTATATTTTTACTCGTGTATTTTTAATAGTGTCCCCCCAGGGGTGGGCAAGTATCAATAGTCCACTAATCAATTTTTAGTCTAGTTTTCAATCCAATTTTCGAGAAAATATTACACTAAAAACCAACTATTCTCTTTTTGAAAAAGAACTTGTCAAGTTACACAAAGGCTCAAACCTTATATTCATGAAAATTTTAATATGAACCTTAAAGGCTAATTCTCATAATTGTATAGGTTAATAAAAATTCAAATAAGTAAAACCATTTACCCATTAGAGTTATCTGTAAAGTCAAAAAACTTAAGGTTCCAGTACTAGGTTTAGGCAAAAGAAATGATGAACATAAAAAGGTACAATGAACATTTCCTAAGGTAAAAAAGACCAGAACAAATTCAAAATTGCTTCTTAATATAGGATCAAAGGAGTTTCTTCATGTATCCCGTTCTTTTCTTACAATGTGAATGTGACTGAAACGAGTGTTTTTTGCAAAAAAGGTCCAAAGTCCAACTAGTTTGTGAGGAAGGTTTAAAATGAAACCAATTTGTGAAGAAGGTGTGGAGCAAAAATAATTTGTGAAGAAGGTTTAGAGCATAAGCAGTTTATGAAAAAATGTTTACTTTGAACTTTGAACAATTTGTGAGCTTTGAGTTTTGCAGGTGTTGTGGTCTTGGTGGTGAGCCTTCAGCATCATGGGTATTGTGGTTTCGGTAATGAATTGCAACTTTGACAACAGATGTAACTTCAAAAACAAGGAACTTCAATAATGACCCTTAGAGTTACAACATGGAGTTTCATGTAAAGTTTTTATACCTAAATTTTTTTCCTCTTACCCCCAACCAAATGGTCCTCATTTCTAGATTGTGGGAATGTGAAGGTGTTTTTTTCGACATTTTAAACCATGACTTAACTCTATGAGAGGCATTCCTTTTGTTTTGTTGGTCTCTTTCAATATTTTGCCACACACTTTGAGAATTAATCAAATCTATAATTGCATCCTTTTAAATGCAATCTTTGAAGCTTGGTTTCCAACCTAGGGTTCCAAATTCTTCCACTCCTAGTTTTCAAAACTTCAAACAACTTTTCATCACACCAATTGTTAATGATGTTTGCCATCTTCTACCACCTTTCATAGACAATGTTATGGTTGCATACATTCTTCTATGCTTACCCATGACCCCATCCATGCTTTGGCATTTTCGTCAAATAAACAAGGGGTGGTGTAAGGCAGTGGGGGAAACAATTGCATGGAATGGTTTGGAACTTGGCAAAATCAATAATTAGGCTTTCCAAAAATTTGTAGCCATGTATGGTTTCAAAAGACATTCTCTTCATGAACAACTTCAAATTGAAATAGATTACTTACAAGATTTTTTGGAATGGTATGATACATTTGAATCCTTTGAAAATGTGGAATCACATGCAAATACCATTTTTTCTTCTTCTTGATTAGGGTTGTTAATTTAACTTGTGTTATGCAAATTTTGTAATTTGATTGAATTAGGATCTATAAAGTTTTATACTTCTATGACTTGTTGAAACTTGCTTTCTTAGTGAGGTCATGTTCATCTATTATGGTTATTTGATGAACAACCCAATGAACCCAGGGAACTAGTTGTTCAACATATAAACCTAGACAATCCACAATTGTTATTTTGTTGATCAAAGTGGGGTTTAGGGTTTTGTTTGATCAAGATCCAAGAAATCCAACTAGTTGTTCACTTCAATCCAATCAGATCAACTAATTACTCAACATATATTTTAGAAAAATTCATCAAATGTTCTAACAAAATGGATAGAGTTGAATATACAAGTGAGGTGCATGCAAGAGAGTGCCACATATTTATGGTTTAGGGTATTAAAATTCAGTGCATCTTCTTTTAAATCAAACCGTTAATTTTTTTCAACTTGATCAAATGTAAGTTTTTGTAGTTGAATATATAAATCATCCTTCATGGCTTTAGAATAGGTGGAAATTATTGTTCAACATGTGGGTTTCTAGCAGCTCCAAAGCACATGATAGGTAAAATTCTAAGGTATTTTTATAATTAAGATCCTTACAAAGCCCATTCTATTTCAAAATTTGAATGATTTTTTTTTGTGTAAAAAAAATAATCTTGGACAAACCCTTCCCCTATTTATGTTTTATTTTGTTTTGTTTTATCAATGTCCAAGAGATCCAACTAGTTGTTCACATCAACTCATCCAAGTCATCATTTCATTTACCTGCCATTTTGAACACAATGAACCCCATAAGTTAGCTTTTGCTCATGAATTCAACTTGGAAATTTATTTCATGTTCTTCCATTGATGTTATTATGTTGACCATTGTGCTAAATTTAAGGTTTTATTTTATCAAGGTTTAGGAGAACTAGAACATTATTCATTTGAACCTAGTGAACTCACCATTTCACATGCGGTTGTTGATTTGAACCTAGTGAACCCAAGGAACTAGTTGCTCAACATACAAACTTCAATCATCATCGACCATGTCAGGTCATCATTTCATCTATTTATTTACTTGAACATAATACACATAGTGAACTAGTTGTTATTCATCTACCTGGGATCTTGAACACAATGAACCTAGTGAACTACTTGATATTCATTAATTCAAAGTTGGAGGGCCATCTCATGTTCTTTCATTAATGTTCTTTTGATGAACAATGGTCGGTTTAGGAACCTAGTGTTGGAACAACCATAGTGCAACTAAAGAAGGAAGGAGTCTATAAATCTTAAGATCTTTTGAATCAAATACATATACACTAAAAGTATTGCAATAGGTTTTAATCCAAGGTTAATCATCTTTAATCTAACTTTAACAATCCTTTTTGAACTCCTACATGTATGGCCATGTTGGTTTAGGATTTAGCATCACCTAGGCTAGGCAAATGCTTAGAAAGAAAAAACAAATATAGACATAAATAAATAAAAAATAAAGACAAAAAAAAGACACAAAAAGAGAGGTAGAAAGAAAGAGAAAGAGAAATAGAAGGAAAGAGAGATGGAGAGACTAAAAGAGGTGTAGAGAGAGAGATAGAGAAAGAAAGGGAAAGAAAGAAAGATGGAAAGAAATAGAAAGACTTGGATAGGGGGCATAAGCATGGTAAAGTATGCCAACAGGAAACACTTATTAGTTTTTTGGAAAGTATCCATAAAAGTATACTTTAATGTATTGAATCCATGTATATTATTTAAATCAATGATCAACAATTATATATTTTTTGACTTCATTGCATAATATTGAAGAAAAACATGTTTTAATATGCATTTAAGTTTTTTTTTTGCAATGCAAATACAAAAAATACATGTCACAATTTGCAAAATTGAATTACAAGTACATGAAGTAAAACATCAATTAGAATTATTATACTTTCAAGTTAATGAAGGCTTAGTGTGTATGGATATAGTTTCAACTTTTCATATTCTAATCATAACTTATCAAAGTTTTAATGCAAAAGTATTTTGGACAATTTAAACAACCAACTAATTTAGAACATACTTTTCATCCAATTTTTCTTGTATAGAAATTCTTCAAACTTTGTGTACAACTTACAATAAACTCAATGAGGTGTTCTATGATTTCAAAATGCACTTTAAATAGGTTCTTAATATCTTTTTTAAGGTTAATGTTGAAAAAAAACTATTTTTGAACTTAAAAGTTTTTAGGACTACTTTTTTGGCATACTTTATCATGCTTGGACCCTAGGCACAAAGAGAGACAAAGAAATAAAGAGGTAGATAGAAAGAAAGAAATAGATGGAAATAGATAGAAATATCCATATAGGCATATAGAGAAAGAGACAGAGAGAAAGAGAAATAGAGAGAGATAGAAAAAGAAAGAGAAATAGAGAGATGGAAAGAAATAGAGAAACTCACATAGGTGCAGAAAGAAAGAGAAAGAAAGAGAGATGGAGAGAAATAAAGAGACTTAAATAGGCATAGAGAGAGACACAAAGAGGGAGAGAAAAAAAAATATAAATCTTTTTGATCAATTTCTATTGATCATTTATTTATCTTGGCATAAAATCAAAGAAGAAATTATTTACATTAGGTGTTTTGCTTAATATCCAAAAATCTAGACACCATCTTTGAGGATCCAAAAGGATCATTGTTGAAACCAACCTTGCATTTTCACAAAATACATATTGTGTAAATATGAAACTTACGACATATCTTTTTATGAGGTATTTATCCAACATGTAAACTACTTGGCTGCATAAAACCAGCACTACTTCTTCTTCCAAAACAAGTATCCCAACACTTTTTAACAAAAACAAAAAATAGACCAGCCATAACTTATGGTAATCCTTGGTTACCACCGTATTTAATCTATGCCCCAAATCCATGCCTTATAGTTATACCATTTGTAAGGTTGCTTTAAAGTCATGATATTGCTAAGATATAAAAGATCTATGAGAAAACCATAATGAATATAGGAGGAAAGGGGATGTGATCAACTCTCCTCCAAACCCAATTTTCTTTTGCATGCAACAACATTTTTATAAGACTTGTAAACAAAGTCGGCCTCACTTGGTCCCATCCCATTAAAGCCATAAACATAAAGTTAGTAGATAGTGAGGAATATCATGTGTTCATAACCGTTTTGACTTGTTATTGATGTCCTACAAACCTACAAAAAATGTGTTTCAATGGCTAATCATAGAAAAACCACTGCAAATTATGGTGATCCATTCCTTTTTCCATTTTCAATCCCTCTAATTTACACAAAAATCATATATCAAGCCTATTACAAGGTTACTTGTTCATTGATGGACATTTTTGCCTTGTTTCAAGTTGCATAGACTAATGCATTCAATCAAATCCCTCCACCAAATGTTGAACTTACAAAGGTTGGAGTAAATTGTTTTCCTATGATTTACTTGAGTACAGGTTCCAATAAATGTAACTGCATTGAGTTTTTTGGTAGAACCAAAAGAAAAGTGACGACTTGCTATAATAAAAAACCATAAAAATTAACTAATTCTACCATGCACATCCTTGCTAGTCACTTCCATTCCAACATAAAGATTTCCATAATGAACCAACCTTACTAACTAAAATTTAAGACTACCTCAAGTAATACATAAATAATAATCTTAATAGTTTTAGTATGTAAGGTTACAAAAATTATTGAGGAAAAACCATCTCTTATGTAGAAATCCCATATGGAAATGTGTTTAAACCAGGGCCTTAGTTTGCCTAATTTTGTAACCTTGGCTAGTTTTTAAATGCAGGCCACGTCCAACTTGTAATTATAAAGACCAAACCAAATATAATAAGGTGTTGGTTGCCTTCCTTTAAAAAACCCCTTGTTTGGTGACTAATATTCCTACCAAACATCCATATTAACATTGTACATAAACTCTTGGGATATGTTACCCAAAGTTTTCCAAAGTATGGTCTAGCCTTGAATGTCCATTACTAATATACATGCAAGAAGCTCAATAGGCTTGTGTATTTTCTTTAAAAAATTGGCCCCTCTAGGTGCATCCAATTATGTCCTTAAAGCTTTGAAGGGTGACCATAAAACATACTTAATGATTCCTAGTATGCACCCCTCCTCTTGTGCCCAATAGCCTTTGTGGGTTTCATGTTTTTACTAGTCCTTTGTTTAAAAACCATGGATTATTTTATGTTCAAACTACATGAAAGAGAAATAAGTGTCACTCTACATCTATTTCTCCAAGGTTTGGCCCAAAAAATATTTTTACCAGAATTACTAGTAATTACAACTTGGAGGCCCTTTTAAGAGTAATGGTGTCCTCATAGTTTTCACCCAATTTGTCAAATCGGTCCGTCACATCGGTCCATCAAACCTTTTGATGGTAATTTTTTTTTTATAAGGGACAATTGTGTGCACAAATTTTATAAAAGTACATAAAGTACAACTATGATGCACATATATACATATATGAACACATAGTTGTATGTGAGTACATATACACATACACATACTTATGTGTAAGTTGTTGTATAAGTATAGAAAGAAAAAAATAAATGAAGATTCAAAAAAGGCAAAAAGAAACAAAGAGGCAGAAAGAAAGACAAAGATAAAGAGATAGAAGTGGGTGAATACAAGGTATAGTGGCCCGATATTGATAGAAATTACATTCCGTATAAATCCATACAAAATTATTTAAATGATTCAAATGGACATGGTTGTTATTATAAAAAAAATTATTATTTTAATATCTGAATAATACATGTTTAATCACTTACAAACCTTCCCAAATCTATGTGAAAATTTATATTTAATGTAAATGATGTCACTTTAAAATTTTGAAGTCTTACAAGGAAAACCCACAAAATCCAAATGAATAATGCCCCATGTAAAACTCTCAAAAACATATTTTTTGGGACAAAAAAATTGAAAAAAAACAAAAATGCAACCCATATGGACTTATGAAAATATGATCAAATTTTAACCATTCAAAAGTCCCTAACTATTAAGCAGTTAAGGTTTCAAAAAAAAGATTGTTCATATGAATTTATCGTCTTGTATTACATTATGTATTGAGTCCCAATAACAAATTTGAAATATGAATCAATATAATTTTTTTAAATTTGTGATGTTCCAATCAAATGACCAATCCATATATTTCGATTTCAAAAGTCCATTACTACTAACAATTGAATTTTTTATCAATAAATAATCACGAAGTTCTCTTCATAATGAAATTGTTGGTTTCAATCCAAGTCCTAATTAGTAGATTTAAGGATATATTAATCACCATATGCATTTGAATAAAAGGTACCCAAGGAAAAAACACCATTTTGTCATAAAAGTGAGCCACCATAACTTGCATCTACATAGGCATAGAAAGAGACTAAAATAAAATGATGTGGAGGTTTAAGGGTTTTTCGAGTATGGACAAGTCTATTTATATTAAGGTGGAAGGTTTTCAACACACAAAGAACTTCCTAAGTATGCATGTGTCAAAGGCACCACGACGGGAAAAAGGAAACCATGCCATTGTGGAGTCCACACACTTAAACAGCATGTGTGCTACCTATAACCATCATTTTGCTATCTATAGCAAAAATAGGTTAAAAAATACACAACTCATTCCTAATGTAGTGTGGAAGGTTATTTATGTTTCTATAAGTTTGACTACCTAGAGTTAAAATTCGAAGAGGAAACCTTGAATGAAAGGTTGTGGAAAACATTATAAGAGTTGAAAACATGGACATCAAATGAAGAAGGATCAAATAAAGTGGTTTTGTAGAACAAAAAAATGTCAGTACACTTGAAATCAATAGATGGGCATGCCATGCGCAATATTTTGAAATGCAACAAAGTTTGATTAATGATATTATAGTCCAACAACCCCCTCTACTTCAAACTCTATTCCTAGATATGTTCTTCCATTTGCTCCTACATCCATCTCTATGGAGTCAAATCTTCCATTAGTTGGGCTTGTTGTAAATTCAGGCCCCTCATTTACTTCCATTCTAATTCTAACAAATAAGGGGAGGATGAAAGGTGAATATTTGCACAGTAGGCACGAAGCATTGAACATATGGCATCCCCCATGGAAGTGGATTCAAAACATCGCCTAGTTTTAATGTAGGCACATATGCAAATTACTATTGGCAAAACAAACAAGGTTTAAATTAACAACCTAAAAATTGTTAGGAAGTTAAGGGTTATTAATGAAGAGGAGTTCAAAACAAGAGTTAAGCAAATTTTAGACCCATAGAATTAAAAGTTTTTATCCCACCCATGGTTAGCAGGGTTGGGTAGTTGTTCACCTATGACTTCAAATGTGAAGTCCATTCATCATCTATGCAAAAAGTTTGTTAATATAGCTACAACTATGAGCAAAATTGTGTACTTTGGCTTTGTGGAATCAAACCTTTTCATTAACCATCTCCATTTCCTTTTCAATCCACTAATCCCCCATTCCACTCGCACTCCATACCTACCATGGATTTTGTTGTAGGTTCTAATAACATGTTGGTCAACATTAGGACCTATCTCAGACCTCCTAATCCTCCTCATGATGAACATCTCTTCGCCTAGGTAACTAGGATCTCCCAACAAGTATTCAAAATATTCATCACCATGCAAGAAAAATTGATGTCAATTCTTATGTAACTCAAACTGGTGCAAAATGGTAACATCATGGTAAAAACTTAAATACCCAAAGTTTAGATAAATGAACAAACCTCGATGATCAACAACCATGATGTTGTTCGATGAGTAAATCTTTTTTTGCTCATTGAACCAAACCTTGTGGTCCCCATCATTCCAAGGCCTGCAAATCTTGATGAACATGCCATCAATAAACCCAATGTAACCCTAGAATTTTGCCAAATTTGCCCAAAACAACTCGCTCCTATGCTATGGGCCATTGAATCTCATCTCCAATTACATCATTAATGCAAGATGCAATGAAGATGGCATCATCACAAACTACACTTTAAATGACCATACCATACAAATGCATCATGCATGGAAACATTATCATGTTTCGTATACAAATGAACTGCAGAAGGCATTTCTTTGGGGTCAATTTTGAAGGATGCCTAATTTGAATGTGGTGATCACTTGTAAATCCCATTTCTTAACTATAAGATTAAACCTTGATCCAAAGCTTGAATCCAAAGCCCTAAAACTAAAAGCCTAATCTAAAGCACTTAAACAAAAATTCAATCCAAACCCTAAATCTAAACCTTAAAACCTTAATCCAAAACACTAAACCCTAATCCAAAACCCTCAAATTAAAACCATAATCTAAAGCATTAAAACAAAAACTTAATCCAAACCCTAAATGTAAACCCTAAACAATATAAACCTTAAATCCAAAACCCTAAATCCAAAGCCCTAAAAGTAAAATCCTAATTTAAAGCGTTAAAACAAAAACTTAATCCAAACCTTAAATCTAAGCCCTAAACATTAATCCAACGCACAAAACCCTAAACCTTAATTCAAAACCTTAACTCCAAAGCCTTGAAACCCTAAATCCAAAACCCTAACACTAAAACCCTAATTTAAAGCACTAAAATAAAAAGTTAATCCAAACCATAAATATAAACCTTAAAACCCAAATCCAAAGCACTAAAACTAAAACTTTAATGCAAACCTTAAATCCAAAACTTGATTATGATGTTCATTTGTAGATTGTACATGGCACACAATGGTGGGTGCCATTAATAATGCCAACTCGTCAAACTTGGCCAAAGTGACATTGGTCAAAGTTTTGAACAACCTTGGTGTTGCTCAAATAATAGCAAGCACATTTCGAACTTCCACACCTAAATCCACTAAATGACACGCACCCTCTTCTAACTCATTGGCATTGAACATGTCAAATGAGTTGGCAACAACAACTATAGTTACAAAGGCACATTATTTTTTGTCTATCAATGTCTACAAACATCTTTTACATCCCATTGACACTTGAGGACGAAAAGTTAGAACTATTTGACCCGAAAGTACTAGAACTATCTCAAGTAAACCTAAAACCATGGCTTGAAAATGAAACTAGGATCTCCAAATGAGAAAACCCTTCAACTTGAATGAGAACTTGAGTGAGAAATGACAAAGAGAAAAAATGAATAAGAGGTGTTCCCACTTAAATATAGTTCCCACCCATGAAACAAAACATATGGGTTTGAAGCAAAGGTTATGGATCACCTTTTTGCACAAGGTTGAAGACTAAGATTTTGGATGGCACTTTTGGTTTAAGGGTTTAATTATGAGTGAGGATAAGGATTAAGGGTTTTGGTTATGATGTTACACTAAGAGCTTAATAGCCCTTATGTAGGACACTAGGTACCCTTTCATCTAAGTCAAATTTGCTTAAGTAACTCCCTATGTAATCCTTAAACAACTTGTAAGCCCATAAATGACCCCCTAGGTATCCCTTTATTTGCAAAGTCACTAGGCATCCCAACCAAGGTAGGCCATTAGGTAGTTTGTAAGTATTCCCTAAATAGTCCCTCGTGGAACCCCAAAACAACCCCATATATATTTTTAAACTCTTAAAAAGCCCTTAGGGAGTCCCCTAAATAAGCCCTATGTAGCCCCCATAAATAGTCCCTAGGTATTTATTAAGGTAAAAAATCATTAATTAACCCAGAAATAATTCCTTAGGTAACTTTTGATAACTCCCTAGGTAACCTGTGCTCAAACCCATGGCTAGGTAGGTGGTAGCCCACATATAACTAGGTAGGTGCACCTACCCTATTTCACCCCATAGTAGCATGTGGCCTACGGCCACAAAAGTAGATTGTTGTGTGTTAAAAAAAAGTGACCAAAACAATAATTTTTGAAGATTGTATCCTCTATTTTCAAGGTTGGTCTTGATTTTTGTGCATTTTATGAATAGTTGAAAAATGGAGGATGAGAGGGACAAGCAAGATCAAAGGCAGGCTGAAACGCATGATAATTTTACAGATAACTTAATTATCATTAACAAGGTTTGAACCCAAGACCTTATAGGAATCCCGGAAAGCATTGACCATTATGTTACAACCCTTTATGTGTGCAAAAAAAATTGAACTTTACATTTAAAATTTACACATGTTAATGGTTTTAACTTTAAAACCATTAAGATGAATGAACATTAAATAAAATTAGTCATATGTTTTACTTAAATGTGACTTTACGCTTAATATTCAAGACTACTTCAAAAATATCTTGGGTTCAAATCTCATTTAGGTGAAAACCAACTTACTTGAAAATTGGTTTGAAAATTGATGGTTTTTGATTTTGATGATAATTTGAAAACCAACAAGGGTATCAAACTTTGAGAAAAAATTTAAAAACCAAATTAGTTTTCTTTTAATTCTTAAGAAAATTAGTACCAATGAGTCTTTCAAAAATATGGGAATTGCCCAACACTAGTTATTTCTAGGCCACTTCAAATTATAATTAAGTTGCTATATGTTAAACTATTCTATGTTATTCTAAACTTTTCTACCTTAAACCAATCCAGGTTACTTTAACCCTATGTTATTTTTTATTAAATTTTAAATCAATAAACCCTAGGCTATTTTAAGTTATTTTACACTAGTACTAGTCAATTTATGATATTCCACCATAGGATATTTTTTAATTTTATGTTATTCTTAGGCTATTCTACCTTAGGTTATTTTATATTTTCCCAAACAAGGCTGCTTGTTAACAAAGTTTTAAAACTTCAAAACAAAATTCCAATTTTTGAAAATTGACCCCAAAAACATTGGTCAAATTTGATTGAATGGCATGCTAAAGGCCATGCAAATGTAGTTTTGTGGACCATTAAAGTTGTTGTGCAAAAATTTAACTTCATTTTCGTGAGTTGTGATGAGGTTGCAATTGTTAACAATCAAAGTTGGTTGTTTATGAATGTTTATGTGACAACAAAATGGAAAAGGCTCCCCATTTTGTTGAACTTGCAATAGGAGGTGAATGGAGCCACTTTGGACAACTTGATTGCCATGATTATGCAAAACCTTGTGAAATATGGAAGCTTGAGTAGTTTGTTTTGGAATTAATGGAATATAGTTTTTGAAAGGGTGAAAAGTGGTGTTCCCACCTAACTTTTGCAAAAAAAATGTTGCATTTATGAATGGGAAGCATTACATGGCCCATTGAACAAACCTTGTTGTCCAAACATTGAATGTAATCGATTTGGTGTCAAAGATTGAAACTTTCATAACATTTATGTTCAACTACATAGCCCATAGCCCTAAGCATGCCCTTGAACCAACTTGTTGAAGGTTTTGCCAATTATGAATCTATTGAGGTCACTGTAATTTTACTACAAGGAGGCACCTTTAGTAATTGTACTAGTATTTCATTGGACCTAAGATTTAATATTGGCAAATTTATGTGGTTATTTCCACAAGAATCTAGCTGCCTAAGTGTCAGCTTCTTGTTAAAGTAAAATCAAAAGCCTATTGTGGCTACTATGCTCAAATGTTAAATGATTCATTGCATTCCCCCTTTTTTCCTTGAAAGATTTCTTCTCTTGTGTTATGGGTACCCTTAGAACATGAAATTCTTGAAACCTTGAAAAGTATTTGTAGAGGTATCTAATGCAAATGGTTGATGGGTGGTATGGCAAACAAATGTTGCAGTGGGAATGGATCTAGAAGATAAAATGCCCTATAATGAGTACTATGAATACTTTGGACCTAATTATACACTCCATGTTACTCCTAGCAATATGAAAAACCAAAATTCACGTGCTTATATTGATTCCAACATAAGGTGGGCCTCATGAAATGCTTTTCAGTTTTGGTATTGTTTTGCACTTCAAAGCTTTTGCATAATTCTAATAGGTCCTTGGTTTCAACTGACTTTTGTTGAACCCTTGGTCTTATAGGGATGTAACAAAATGGACACAATGAAATTAAAGAGTTCACAAGTCAAATTTAGGTAATGAGGTTCTCAAACATGTTTATAATTCCTTCAATTTTGTATTGCAAGGAAAGGCTTTTGCAGAACCTGTCAATGTTGTAGCATGTGCCAAATGTTTCTTTTTCTAAATGGAATCCTGACATTAAGGTACATGACGATGTGAGTAAGATGATCTTTGTTAAGGGGGTAGGATGAATACGTGGTTTGGATGAACAAGGCATTTGGATAGGGAACATTGTTAGTTTGAATTTTGAATTTTTGTTGTTTTTAGAATTATGATGATGTGACTTGTGACTGCCCAAAAGGGGGAATTATAGGAAGAAGGAAGGGGGGTTATTAGACACACAACTTTAGCAAGAATAAATGGACTTGTTGGTACTTTGTAGTAGAAAACCATAGATTATGTTTTCAATATACCACATATTTTATTTGATGTTTTGATTTTTTTAACAAAATAAAGAATTCTATTGTAATTTTGATGCAATTTTTAGTAAAATAGAAAAGTATAGACTTTTACAGGGATTTCTATGTTAAGATTGTTGTGTGAATTTGTTGTAGTATTAGAATATGATGAAATGAATTGTAACTTTGTATTTGGATTTTTTGACATTGTATTCTAAAGTGTAGATTTTGGTTAGATGAAGTAACCATGAATCTAGTGTTTTAATGAACTGTATAATCAAGTGTGTTTAAAATCAGGACATAAATTATGAATGTATGCATATTGTAATGCAAATATGTTGTTATAGTAATGTGAAATAATTATGCAAGGATTAAATTTCACTTCTACCATTTGGCGGCCATCTTGTGGGGAATTTTTTTTCTATTTTTATTATAGTAATGAACATGTTTTTCTACAATTTTTGTTATTGTATTGTAGATGAGAAGGGTTACAAGAATGATTTTGTTTTTTTAATTTAAAATTTAAAAGAGTATGGTAGAAAGTATCAAAGGTTTAAGCAGTTGATGTCGTATGGACTACAAAACGAACTACAAATTTTAAAGATGAAGGATTTTGAAACAAGATGAATTAGATGCTAACTCAAAGTTTACAACAATAGTTGGACTTGGAGGCAGATCATTAAGTCACTAAAAGGCAAACAAAAAGCAATCTTGAAAATGAAAAGGAGTATGCAAGGCTTTTAAAAACCCCATATCAAAATTTGATGTTGGACAAACGAGATTTAATCAGAACAGAGGGAAGACTTATAGGGCACATGTCATTTCCACCACAAGAAATGGTACAGTGTGAAATATGGATTGGGGGTCTTCAAAGAAGGCACAATTATAAACAACAATTTCCACGGGGAGAGATGTAGTCGACTATTCACCCAAATGAATGGGTGCAATATATTTCTCAGTCATAATCTATGGTTCAAATTTGAAGAAATCAAGATAGAGCAAGGACTTATGCAGTACTTGATTAGTCCCAAAAAATCTCAAGTTTAGAATCGGTGACTAGTCGAAAAAGGGATGTTATAAGAGGTATACAACCCAAGTTTATGTATAAATTTGCATCTCCAGATTACAATGAACCAATGGAAGATTGGGAGGTGGAAGAAAACACCAATATTGATGTGGTTGAAGAAACAAAGGAAAATTACCTATGATCATTTGAACATGCAGAGGCACATGTGAATGTGTTGGATGAATTACCACAATCATGATACTCACATCAAGGGAATCCAAAATTAGATCAAACAAGGTACATAATCGAAAAACGAAATCATGAATCTGTGGATTTGGAGGTAGTTAGATTACTTTCAAAGGTCTATGCATTCTATGAGGAAGAAGGACATGCAATCATGGATTGTCCTTTTATGCATTTTCACATCAGAGTAAGTATTGTTAAACATGTGGAGTTACAAAATGTGGCAAAAACATTAGTGGATTAATCACAAGACCAAAAATTAGGAATTTTTGTAGTCCATAATAGATTGAGAAGCATGGAGTTAGGAGGTGAATTGGGACCACATAATCGACAAATTCATCCATCCGTTTAATTCAAGAGCAAAGCACCAGAGGTGTATTCACATCCACATTTTGCACCATAGAGAATACCAATGGGTAACCACAGAATGGGGCATCGTCAAACTTGAGTCAATTCAATTTCACCAAGAGTGTCAAGAACAATAGTTGTTGAAATTCGAAGACTGCAACCTGCTAGAACATAAGTTACTAAATCACCTAATGTTATCATAACAACCACATGAGTGGAAATGGTGGTTGCACCCAACATGAATGTTGTCAGAAGTGGAATATTAATTAGATGTGCAACAAAATTGGGTAGTGGATTGGGTGGAGTTTTGGTAGGAAGGAATCTGAATCGAAGTTCAACACTACCAATAGCAACTACTAGAGTGTTAGGGAACCTCAGATGGTGTTTACCAATTTAATAATGACTATTAATGTGAATAGGAATACAAATCGACCACCAATAAGCTCAATGGCTGTTGGAGGGTATAGAAGTGTAGATGCAGTAAATCCAAGAGGAGGATATCAAGAACCATTTGTTGTAATTACACAAACTCCTAATTATAAATATGGCCATTTTGTTAGGCCAAATAGGGTAGTTATTAAATATCCTAAATTAAAAAAAAGGTTGATCCAAATGCTCATGTGAGAATGTTCAATTTTGTAGTAAAAGCAAATGCAAAGACTTCTGAAAAGTATATCATCAATGTGTTTAGTTATACACTAAGAAATACAACATTGAACTTGTGCCATAATTACATGTCAAAATTCCCTAACTATTTTTTTTCAGAACTTACACAAGCATTTTACAAATGTCATTGGAAGACTCAAAATGACAAGCAAATATACATGGAGTTGAAGAACATGAAGTAAGAGGAGACTAAAAGGGTGGAGGTTTACTATGAGTGGACCCATAAGCTAGTTCATGGTTTACATATACCAACCACAAACAATTTTTTTGATTATTGCGTTTAGAGCGGGTTTGCAATCATACCTTAGAATTGTGACTATAAGGATGAAATGGTCAACACTACAACAACATAAGGAGTCAACGATGGCGTGTGAAAAAGGCATGATTACTTCAAAAGCAAGGAGTGCACTTTCAGTACCATAGAGTACCAAACATGTAGCACCAGTAAAAACACAAAGTAATATAAGGAAGATTAACAAATATTGCACAAATGTGGGATGATAAATCACAATGTGGAGACATGCATAAAGAAGAAAGAGTAGACCATAGTGGCAACCATAGAGGTAACACAACCAAGTCAAAAACCACAAAAGACATCTTCATCTTTGGTTTGAATGGACATAAAATGATAAATTGTCCAAAGTTTGCTAAGATGCAGAAGATGTTTCATGGAAAATCTATGGCAATAGTAAAGGTTCAACCTATTATTGAGACACATATAATCATTGTAGATGTGAATGTGGTGGATGTTAATGTTACAACAAGAAGTAATGCAATTGAAAAATAGGTGTTCAAGGATAGAGAGCCAAGGAAAGCAAAGAGTGCTATTGATTAGGAGAAATAAAAATGATTGAAAAAGTCAATGGTGGAGACAATTTAACATATTCAAAAGACGTAGACCTAGCTAGAAGGGCCACCCACATCCATGGAGGGATGGAACACAACTTGGTTGAGTATGCCAAATACTACTCTTGTGGAAGCACAAAAATCTCAAGAGGTAGTGAATTCATAAGAAAAACTGATTATGATAAAAGAAATTTTTCTAGATATTGGTAAATAGATGTTAGAAACAAATTATACTTTGAACTTGGGACAATTAATTAAAATAACTCCTAAGTTAAAGAGATATTTGTGGCAAAAGCTAAAACTAAAGAAAACTCAGAATGTATGTAGAGCAACTACACAGAAACAAGTTGGTTCTTTAGTACCAAAAATACGAACAACTATTGTAACAATAAATAATCATATGGTAGTTATCCAAATATAGATTGGGAAGAATACAATAGAGGATGTGTTGCTAGATAAAGGTTCTGGAATTAATATTATCATAGAACAATTGAAATTGAGGTTGGGGCTTCCAAAGCCTAAACCTACACCATATAATCTAAGGATGGCAAATCAAATAACCACAAAACTAATGGGGTTGATTCAAGATTTGAAAATATATGTTCATGGCATTGTTTATATAACTATGTTTGTCGTACTTCATACTAGTGTGGTAAATTCTAGTTATTTCATGTTGTTAAGGAGACCATGGTTGAAGGATGCTAGAGTGGCACATGATTAGGGGAGTAACATTGTTACCATACAAGGGAATGGGATAGTTAAAACAATTATAGTCACCAAACATTTGGGAGGTGAAGTAAAAAGACTAGAAGTGTTATTGTGCTATGATTATCATAATGGTAGATCACAAATGATCATCTTTGCTATAAAGTTAGAATTGTTCTCAATAGGAACAATCAGTTTACCTGAAACAATTCAATATGTGAAAACCACAGATGTGGATATCATGGATACAAAAGTGAATATTAGTATTTCAAAGCAGGAATTTGGAGTATAGAGCATAGAGAAAAAAATAACTAGCAACAAATATGAGTAAGAAGTAGCTTTGGAGGATAAGGTATATCCGGAGATGTATTACAATTATCAACTAGGGAATGTTGCAATGGATGAAACTCCAACAAAAATCAAAGCACAAGAATTACAAATAGCTAGATGGACGTTAAATGAAAATCAACAATTGATGAAGCTCAATTTGGGAACTGATGCAAAACCACATATGGTGAAGATTAATGCATAGTTGGAAACATGCAAGGTGTTGGAAGTGGAGTAGCTGTAGAAGGAACTCAAAGATGTTTTTGCATGGACATACAAAGATTTCAAAGGGATTCCACCATAGCTGGCACAACACAGAATTGAGTTGGACACTACTATACCACCAACGCATCAAGCTAGGTAAAAAATTAAATCCAAATTATGTTATAGTAGTCAAACAAGATAAGATAAATTATTAGTAGCTGGATTCATTCAATTTATAAAAAAGACTACATGGTTGTCACCCATAATAGTAGTGCCCAAGAAAAATGGCAAGCTGAGAATCTGTATAGATTTCAGAAAACTAAATGCAACCACAAAGAAGGATCCATACCCATTACCTTTCATAGACGAAATGTCAAACATAGTAACAGGGTATGAGGCATATTATTTCTTAGATGGATATTCAAGATATCATCAAATCTCTATAGCTTTAGAGGACAGATACTAGGGGGCTTTTATATGGAAGGTGATGTCATTTGGCGTTAAGAATGGACTTCCAACATATCATAGAGCTATTACCAAAACATTTAGAAAATATTTAGACATTTTTATAAAGATATTTTTGGATGATTTTAAAGTGTATAGTGACATGGAGAGTCATTTGCAGAAGCTTAGATTATGTTTTCAAAAATGCAAAGAATATGGCATTAGTCTAAATCCAAACAAATGTGCATTTATGGTATTTCCAGGGATGATCTTGGGTTTTATTATTTCCAAAGAAGGGAAACTATTACATCCAAAGAAAATACAAGCAATAATAAACATGCCACCACCTAAGAATCCATAATAGATTCAAATATTCAATGGGATGGCATAGTTTTATAGATGTTTTATCAAAAACTTTGTTGCTATTATGGCATTTATCACTAAACTAACCAAAAAAACATATTTTTTTTTGGACAGAGGAATGTTAGAAGGCTTGGGAATTGATCAAATAAAAGTATATTGAAGCACCAATATTGATATCATCAAATTTGATATATTGATTGGCTGGTGGAGTTTCATGTTCATACATATGTATCCTTATTAGTTGTGGGGGCTATGTTGTTTCAGAATGTAACAAGGAAGAGTGATTAACCAATAGTGTATGTTTCTAGGCTTTTGAACAAAGTAAAACATAATTATAACACAATAGAGAAAGAGGCTTTAACAATGGTTTTTGCTTTACACAAGTTCAGATATTACTTGCTAGGCAATAAGTTTATCTTTTATGTGGATCATATGGCAATGGTTTATTTGGTCAACAAACCACAAGTTTTAGGGAGAATAACTAGATGGTTATTATTGTTCCTAGAATATGATTTCACGATAATGTATAAGCCAAGCGAAACTCATGTAGTTGTAGATGCATGGTCAAAATTAGTAGATATTATAGAACCCACAAGTGTGCATGATCAAACCATAGATGCAAGTTTGTTTTACATAGAGCCTAAATGGCTGAAGGATGTGAAAGAATTTTGGAGAACATGACAGAACAAAGGCACATTATTTGTATAACATAAGTAAATATTAGTCAAGAAAGTGAAACCTTTCACATTAAAGAATGGTGAATTGTATAAAAAGGGCCAAGACAATAGATTAGGACGATGTTTGACAACTACAAAAACACAGATGGTGATGAAAAAACTACATGAAGGACCATCAAAAGGGCATTTTACAATTGAAATAACATAGAGGAAGATATTGGATGTTAGATATTGGTGGCCAACTATGTACAGAGATGTTCATGATTATTGTAGATCTTGTAATGCATGTCAAAGAACAAGAGGATTGGCAACTCAAAGTCTTGCAAAGCTAGTCACAAGTTTTCCAAAATAACCATTTATGAAATTGGGACTTGATTTTATGGGGCCAATTAAGCCAGTAGGAAGATATACATGAAACAAATATATTTTTGTAGCCACAAATTATGCTACCAAGTGGGTGGAAGCAAAAACATTGAAAATTAATATTGCAACAGTCACAACAAAATTTTTGTGTGAATGCATATTAACCATATTTGGATGTCCTTTGACTATATTCATAGATCAAAAAGTTCATTTCATTAATAAAGTCATCAAGTATTTGATAGATCATTTTTTGTTGAAACACATGAGTTCTACAACCTATTATCTTCAAGGAATGGGCAAACTAAGTCTATTAACAAGGTGCTTGGGACATTGTTGACCAACTTAGTTAGTGAGAATAGAATATATTGGGATGAACATTTGTCCACAATGTTATTTTCATACATAACTACCTACAAAATAGCAACAAGGTATACTCCATATCAATTAGTGCATGGATTACATCCATTGATGCCCATAGACTACATAATGTGAGTTGTTGGTGGAAATGAGAAAGACAATACTTTAGTGAGAGTTTTAACTAGCAGAATTACAGAGTTGGAGAAGTTGCAGGAGGATAGAATGAAAGCTACAAAAACTACATGTATTCAACAATGGAATAGAACATTATGGAGTCAACAAAAGAATCTAAAAAAATAGTTCAACTTTGGTGATTATGTTTTGTGGTTTCCAAAGGGAAATAAGTCACAACTAGGGAAATTTACTAAAAAATGGTTCGGATTGTATAAAATACAGTATGTGTTGCCAAATAACATTATGTTATTGGTGACAATTGAAAAGTTTGAAACTAACCCTATGCTGGTCAATGTGAAGAAGTTCGAACATTACAAATACATGGAATTTGAAGTTTAGAGACAAGAACAATAGATGCTAGAGTATTGGGAATAGAGTATAGGTGGATTTTAGGTGAAGGATTTTCATATGGAGGTGGAAGATGAAGACTATGACATACAAAAACTAGAAATATGTAGTAATGAAGATGAAAAATAGATGGAGGATCCTACGGTCAACATAATATTGATTGTGGAACTACATATGACTAACAAATCTGTGAGTAATAACAACATAAGTGAGGGATTTGGGAAGCAAAGATTTGAAGGTGAGCTATCAAGGTTATCATCCGAATTAACAAATGTATTGCCATAATTAGCAAATGAGTTGACATAGTCAATAAATAAATGGACACATTCAACAGAAGGTGTATATGATGAACAAGGTGGATTCATTACAATTAGTGTAGGGAGATTAGGGACGAGGACTTATCAGAAGATGAAATCTAAGGCATTCATTCATAATGATGACACGAAGTGCCTCAATGTGGCTATACAAGGGACACAAAAAATGCTAGTGATGGGCTATATTAATTTTGAGGATTAGGTGTTAATTAAAAAACAATGGGCATGTGAAAAAATGAATGTGATGGGCGAGAAGCTTAAGAATGGAAAAAAATAGTGTAATTGTCAAAAGTGGTTTTCATTTCTTGCCAAAGTTGTGAACATTTTCAAAGTTCTAAAGATCACATAAGCATGAGTGTAGAAAATGTGATTGAGAAACTATAGAGAATAGCAAAGGAAAAGGAAACGTAAAGGAATGAGCACAAATGGAGGGAGGAGGACGAAACGAAATTGTTGAGAAGAATAGAAGTAGAAGAAGAATTTAAAAGAAAAAACCATGAAGGTGTGTTGAATATTCAACTGTTGGTTGTAAGGTTGTCATCGCATCCATCATCATCTTCGGAATGTGTAGAAGGGAAGGCATATAATAAGAAAATATAATTTGCACTAACGATAATTCATGATATAAATACAACTAGAACATTTGTAGTGAAGTTTTTGCATAGAAGCAAAGATGTTGGCATGTAAGAAAATAAACAAGACTAGGAGTTACATTAATAGATCTAGTGTTCATTGAAGAATCAAAGGAAAAAAAAGTTGTGAAATAACATTTTTTGTAAAAGGATGCAAGGGAAGAGAATGTTATTGAAGTGAAAATATAGTAATCCATGGAAGTGTAAGTGGAAGTACATTAATCCACAAAGGTACATGTAATGGCAGAAGCACAACAAAGAGTGATGGAAATCAAGAGGCATGACTTGGAAGCTATAGCGAAGAGAAGACATGCAATCTTGGACAAATACATCCTTTTCTTTGTTTTCCAATAGAACTACACTTTTGGAAAAAGGTATTAAAATTCTAGATCCTGAATGATTCATGTGAACACAGATGAACCAAAACTATGATAGGCATGTTGAATAGATGGAAAATTGGAAGGATATTGTTGAGGAAGAAGATTGGGCTTCTAAAGTAGGGCTTGTTCCTTTTTTTTAATGGATTGGTAAGCACCTATGCTTAATGTCATGTTGTGTCGCAACCCCACTTTGGCCAAGTGTGGGGGTGAAGCCCAACACTTGGAAAAGTTGGAGGTTTGGAGTCCTCCGGGACTCCCGAATGTTCAGAGCTCGACAACAAGGCCCAAAACACCTTGCATTGGGGTGTTCTTAATGTCATTGGAAAGGTCTTGAAACGTAGCTATCGAAAATGGCCTCGCATTAGCGATTCGGACATCTACAGCCCAAGTTATGGGCAAAAGAAGGGCCGGGAGTCAAACTGGCAGTTTGACTCCCGACCACTAAAAGTCGGGAATCGACCTCTTCCCGAAGTCGCCTTGAAGAGTGCGACACGGAGTTGGAAAGCTCTCAACAAGAGCTACAACATTGA
>Ga0209611_10003385_pt1 | contig 27678 bp, 23 predicted proteins | sample S1TSphgellanicum_3_FD_187693 | JGI IMG/M metagenome (GOLD analysis project Ga0209611, IMG submission 187693) | Host-associated microbial communities from peat moss isolated from Minnesota, USA - S1T2_Fc - Sphagnum magellanicum MG (SPAdes) (version 2) | ecosystem: Host-associated > Plants > Peat...
AATTTCAATTGGGGACGGGGAACAAGAAAATTCTGACTTTGATCATCAAGTTTGCAAATTTCAAGTTAGCAAAAGAAAGGGTTCTACAAATTTGGAAACTACATCCGGTTTTTCTGTTTTTTTTTTCCAGTATTGGGTCTTCTTCAGATCCGTTCGTGAGAAATTAACTTCTGTTGTTGTTGTGGGTTTGCAAAGATCTGAAGTTTCGAAATTCGAAGTTGGCAGCTTTTTCTTCTTCTTCAAGTCTGACTAATTTCCGACTTTGATCATTAGGTTTGCAAATTTCGAGTTAGCATAAGAAAGGGTTCTACAAATTTGGAAACTGCATCCGGTTTTTCTATTTATTTATTTTTTAATTTTCAGTGTTGGGTCTTCTTCAGATTCGTCCGTGAGAAATTAAGGAAGTAAGTAAGGTTCTTCTTGAGGTGGTTGTTTTTATTTTGTTCTGTTGTTGTTGTGGGTTTGTAGAGATCTGAAGTTTCGGAATTTGAAGTTGGCAGCTTCTTTTTCTTCTTCAAGTCCGACTGATTTCCGACTTTGATCATCAGGTTTGCAAATTTCAAGTTGTTTCGAATTATTAGTTATTACCAGGTTTTTGTGTTGTTACCATCTGTGCGTGTTGTGTTTATTTTTTTTTTAATATATATATTTTTTAAGCCACCCTTTCGGTTTGTTCATTTTTCTGAATTTACAGAGCATTTGATTTCTGTGTTTTGGGATTGTTGTTCACATTTTTTGTGTTTCTGTGTGTGTTGGTTTGTCACAGCTTTTGTAATTTATTTTGTGTGTTTGTGTGTGTGTGTGTGATTTTGTTGCAGTTTTTGCAATTTTTATGTGTTGTTGATTTTCTCTCAATTTTTGTTGTAATTTTTGAGTATATTGATTTTTTTTCAGTTACTGCAATTTTTATGTGAGTTGATTTGTCTGAGTTTTTGTTGCAAATCTTATGTTTGTCAATTTTTGTCTCAGTTTTTGTTGCGATTTTTATGTGTGTTGACTTTTGTCTGAGTTCTTTTTGCAATTTTTATGTGTGTTGATTTTTGTCTCAATTTTTGTTGTAATTTGTAAGTGTGTTGATTTGTCTCAATTCTTGTAATTTTTGTGGGTGTTAATTTGTCTCAGGTTTTTGGAACTTTCTGTTGTGTTTTGGACGCCTTTAACACTGAAGCGGGGAAGAAGATGAGCGAAAGGATCACAACAGTGAGTGGCAAAATGAAGGAGCTTTTCCAGGTCTCAACACAAGCTAACATGCGAACCAAGTTTAAAGAAACCGGGGGACTTCACAGTGGCCGAAGGTCACGGGCACCCACTAGTCTGAAGGATAATATGCCCTGCAGTCATGGGTGATTCATAATTATTTTTGCCCCAGAACTTGCTTACATATCAAGTACACTAATGTGGCCGGTGCCGTTGGCCCAAGTGTGAACCCATTACAAAATAGGGAAACTCAACATGTGAACATTGTTTTGCAATGCATGTATTGATATTTTTGGACAACCAAATATGAAAGGAAATCATGCTTGAATTGGATGGTAAGCTTTCAAGTGTTACCACGTTCTCAACTAATCTTTCCTTCCAAAACCTAGGCTTTTGGAATTTATTTGAATTTTCAGCGGCAGAAATCACTTTAAAAACCAATATCTCCCACATTCTAAATCCAAACCTTACCAAATAAATTCCACTAAACCTTGCTCATCAAGATCTTTCCAACAACACCAAAGGCACATTCCAATTCCTCTGAAATTTTCAGCGACAATTTAATTTACTTTTCATTGAAAAATCATTCAATATTCAAAAACTTTTGCACCACAAGTCCAAATCTCATGGAACCAAGCCCATGTACCCCTCCTGAAGCATCCCGGTTCAGTGGATTTCATAACTACAAAACAAAACAAGTGGCTTTGCCACAAGATGCTCTGTCTTGAAAATAAGGTATTACATTTAATGATTTAATATGAACTCACTCAAGTTATATTGGATGACAAATTATATCGGATGAAAGTTTGTTGGTTTTATTAAAGACCATGAATTTATTTTTTTCACATTTGTATTAAGAAATGAAATTTTCTAACCCTCTTAGAATTCATTGTGGACATGTAGAAATTGAAACCATAGTTCCATTATCTTTGCTTTAACCATACAAATGAATATAAAATTATAAATAACCATATTTTTTTTTAAAATCCAAGTTTTCCAAACTTGAATAATGTAGACAATTTTTAGCAGTGTGCATGAAATATTTCGATGTTTGAAACAAAATAATAAATTGAATGGATATAATTTATATGGAAATATTTTTAATTCTTAATCTCATTTTCATTTTTTGGCCCATTTTTTCTTGTAAATAGATTCATTTAGTATGTGAGTGTTGTGGTTAGATCAATTCATGATTATGATTTTTTTTCCATTTGATGATTGCACTTTTACAATAGTTTTTGAAATTAACCACATCTAATGACACAATGTGTTCATCTTTTTTCACTTAGACCAAGGTCACGATCTCTTGGTGTTCTTAATTTGGTTGTTTATTTCTTAATGGGTTTCATTTTTAAAAAAAATTCATTAGATTTTTGAGATTTTCTTTTTCATTTGATTTATTTTTGCATCTTAATGTTGCACCAAATTGGACAAAATTGTCACAACTAATTTCAATGAAGCTTGTGCAAATGAATTAAAATTCTATCAATGTTTTTGATACTAATTAAATTTTGTTGTTTTCTTATTTGCAGGAATGAGTTTATTAAATCATAGAAGAATAGGAAGAATTCAACCTACTTAGCTTCTCAAAAAGTTGATCATCTTCACCATAGGTATCTTCATTGTTGTATGCTTCCATGTTGAGTGTTGTTGTCATTGACATATATGTTTGTCGATGTTTGGTGTTGTTGTTTGGATGATTGTGGCCATAGACAAATGATGATCATTGATTTTGATAATGCTATGCTGTTGTAGACCATGCTACACCAATTTGGAGGAATGTGATGTGGAAGAAAGTTTTTGGAGGAATCAAAGATGTAGTTCGAAGCCTTGCAATTTAGAAAAATGAATTGTTCAAGAAAGTTTTCAAAATTACATGCATGTTGTGCTTGTGTTATGTGTTTGTGAATGCTTCCATGAAACTTGTGTGGGTCTATTGTTGCAATTATTACAAGATTGTGGACTCTTCCATTGATCCTACATGTGCATGTTGTCATGATTATTGCAAGATTATAAGCTCCTCCAATTTAGAGGAGTGGATTGTTGCAAAAAAGGTTATAAGTTGGAATTATAAGTTAGCATCAAATTAGCAAGAGGATTTTTCCAAATGGTAACTAACATTGAATTTTTGCTAAAAATTCCATGGATTTGCTAGATTCAATGATAGCTAAATTAAACACTATCCCTAACTTATTTTCTCATGCCACATAGACATTTCATGTAGGACTTGATATTACCTAATATTGTATGTGTGAACACAAGGTTAAATTTGTTGGTTATGGCATTGATTTAACTTTCTTTTACTTGTAAGTGTGGCCCTCCCTTTAGTAGTTTCATATTTTCATGAAGATTTGTTTCACTATTTGAAAGATTATTTAATGAAAAAATTGACTCTAGAGTAAAGTACCTTTCACACCTTCCTTTTTATTCCAATGCACCCAATAATAATAATAATAATATTGATAATAATAAAAAAATCTGGTTGGAAGTAGGCAAAAATGAAAAACATAAAAAAAAGAGGAGTGAAACGAAATTGGAATTAGAGGATGAAATAAAGAAAGAAAAACTAGGGTCCGAAGAAGAAGACGACGAATCTTCTGCTGTTGCTGCACTACTCTTCGTTCCAACTTCGTCCATGTCCGTCAACGAGAGGCAGGAGGGGACTCTCTTCGACACTCGGGGGACGAGACGCACGAGACGTGACGGAACGCGGACGTGAAGCACAAGGGCTTCTCTGATTTTCTGTCTCTGGGTTGTTGTCGTTGTGATTGCTTGCTTGCTTCCCGGATCCCAAAGATTGATTTCGGGGAGAAGATCAAGACAAGAAGGGAAGAAGGAGAAGAAGCTCATCATCAGACGAGAAGGAGGAGGGGAAGGGAGGGAGAAGCGCGCAAGGAAGGAAGGAAGGAAGCAGCGATGGGTTTCTTGGTCATTTCTCTCTACTACCTTCTCACTGCCCTTGTGGGATCATTGCTCGTCAGAGTCTGCTACAACAAAGGCAAATCCACTAACATGTAAGAAGATGATCTTTAGGGTTTCAATTCTTCTTCTTCTTCTTCTTCTTCTTCTTCTTCTTCAGCTGCTCTTCTGCGACTCCGTCTTCTTTTTTCTCTGTTGCTCCTATTCTCAAAATTTTCCCAATTTCTCTATATATATTTTCTAGTGTTTGTTTCTATTGATCTAGTTCTCTCTTGCTTCTTCTTGCTTCAGATTTCTCCATGGTGCATTCACTTCAGATTTTAGGGTTTGTTTTCGATCTCCTCCTCCTCCTCCTCATCTTTTCTCAAGTCTGGAAATTTCATACTTGATGGTGGGTCTGGTTCTCTCTTGCTTCTTCTTACTTCAGATTTTTCCATGTGCATTCTCTTCACATTTAGGCTCAGTTTTCCAATCTCCTTCTCTTTTTCTCCAGTCTGGAATTTTCACTCTTGATGGTGTCTGTGAAGAAGAAGGTTGATTGTGTTAGTATGCTGCCAGTCTTGATCATGCTCATCTTAATCCTGCTGATTATTGCTTGTGCTTTCATACAGGCTGCTTCTTTGTTGTTTGTTTGCTTGTGTGGTATGTCTGAATTGAAAGCAGCCTACATTTTAGAGTTTGTGCCCATTTTGAAACTTTCTTCAGAGCTCTGATGTTAAGCAGCCTACATTCTAGGGTTTGTGCCCATTTTGAAACTTTCTTAAGAGCAATTGCAAAGCTAATGTTAAGTGAACTACATTTTAGGGTTTGTGCCAATTTTGAAACGTTCTTCAGAGCAATTACAGAGCTGGTGTTTGTCTTTTGCAACAAACCAAAGTTGTTTCAGAAATTTTGATTTCCATGTCTGATTTGTTTTGGGAATGGTCTGTGGAATGAATGTGTGTGACAGGCTCCACATTACGCTGGTGATTACTGCTGTCATCTCTTGCTGGCTCATGTACGTAAAAGAAAATACCCCTTCACAGTTCTCATGACTATATCAGCAGATTTCATCAGAATAGTTACTTGTTTTCTTCCTTGCTTTTACAGGGAGCAAGCTAAAACTGAAATGAAGGGCTTACCTTCACAAGCTTGCTTGTTGCAGAATGAATGGGGATATACTATTGACTGTTTCTTTTTTCTTCATTAGCTTATAACTCTTAGTGCTAGCTAACAAACATCATATTCAAGTCTTCCTGTTTGCTTCTTGAAATTTGTGACAAAAAACTGAGGATACAGATTTTGTATAATACTTTTTTCCTCTCAGTAATTTTTCTGTTTTTGGTGAAATTTTGCATCCTGGCAACAAAAAAAAAGCCCTTGTGACATGTACAAAGGCTTTTTCAGGAAAAAATGGCACATTGTTGCCACATTCTGAGGAATTCTTCTTTGAAATCATCATCATTAGACAGTAGGTTCTAGCATGTCACCAACATATAGCCCAATTCCTAAACTTTTCTACTTGGACTGATTATTGTATACATATCTACAACCCACCATTGGTTGGGAGCTGATGAATTCAGTGGGTAGTAGTCATGGCATATTGTCACTACTATTCATGATGAAGGTGGCAATGGTCTGGCACTTTGTGAGTGACTCTCATAAGGTTATGACTGAACTCATTGCCATGTTAGCCTTCAAATGGTCATTGCAGAAATTAGTCTACAATGACATAGATCAATTATTATGTATGCATCTACGTCCACCCACTGTTGGGAGCTGATGAAAGTCAGTGGGTAGTCATTGTCGTGGCTCAGTGCTGCTATTCCTCATGAAGAAAGATTTGTCTGCTGCAATTTCATGGATATGGTTATTTTCTGTAACATATGAAGGTGTTAACTCATAGCTGTGGAAACAAAAATGCAGGTGGGCAATAGTATGGCTATCCCAATGGAAGCCCCTGATCAATCCTATACTGAAAGCTGAAGGTGAATAGGGAGATGATGAGGAAAGAAAGAAAGAAAATCGTTTGCTGGTGTGTATCTGACAAATTACGAGTATGACATTTTGCATATTGCAATTGTTTTGACTTTAGAACAGGAGAGGTGTTGTTTTGCAGTACTAGAATGTGGAGACTTCTTCATGCTGGCAATCATGTTTATGTTATGCTAAATCTTGTACTCTTCAACATTGTCAAAACTCCCATATGTTTGAAATTCATTTCCCAATCTCATCATAGGCAAACCCAAAAAAAAGGTGATATCTAATGAGAATGTCTTTTAAGTATTTCACACATTTGTCTTTGGAGATTGTCCATGGCACTGTCCATCATCACTCTAAGCTTGATTGATGATCAAAAGTCTCAACTCCAAGGTTTGAAATGGTGTTGGCTAAACCTGCTTTCCAATGAGAAACAAGATCAGCCAGATGGGTGCAGCTTATGCTGCCTCATCCTCGCAGAGGCTGCTGAAACATGGTAAGTAATGATTTTTGTACTTCTGATTCAAACACTGATGATTGCATTGGTGTGTCCCAGTTGTCTTTGTAGCCTCTGAATTGAGATTAGTAGACCATGGGCTATTGAATGACCTGGGAACATCACAAGCAGGGAAAAAAAACCTTTAGTAACATCCTATTGGCACAATTGACCCCTGCCTGTTCTACATCCATGATCTTAGAATGTCCCAGCTGTGTGACCCATTTCAGTGTAGAAGGATAGAAAAGAAAAGGGTGGCTACTTTCTTTATTCTACACTGAAATGGGCAAATAATTATGTCATCACAAATGCCTGATGGAAATATATCCTAGGTGTATCACAAGATAAATTTATTTTTGGCTTCAATAAATTGATTTTTGTTGCATATTGATTAAAGATCCCAACTTCTACGTTAAGCAGATGACTTTCTCTTGTATTCTTTAATACCATGCCTACATCCATAGAAAATAACATTTCAATCGATTATCATGAATTTTGTTACCTACCATACGCAAACCAATTTGTACAATTAAAATAATGGTGTTTGTTTATATGTTTGAAATGTTCCTAGTTATTTACAAACCTTCCCAATGCTTCTTCAATTCTACCAATAAAATTGTACGTACTTCCATCCTATACACATAATAAGGTCAATGTTTTTGATGTCCAAGGAACTCAATGAATTCCAATTGAAAAGGTTTGAGTTGCTTTGAATCTAAGAAACAAAATCCCTTATTCATGATATTCACAAAGGAGGAAAAACTCAATGCTACATTGTTTTGTGGGACTAAATAACATCCTCTTTGCAAATTGTGTATTTTTATTAACAAATTTAGTTTCAAAATGGTCTATTAGGCCACGATTTATTCAATTGTGAAGCAACAACAAGGAGGAAGAACTAGATGTTGTTTTGTGGGACAAGAGAACATCATCTTTTAGGATTGTATCAGGGTTGTAGTTTCAAAATAATATATTAAATTATAAATAACTTATTACAAAAAATTCATGTTAAATTTTGCACTTTGATCATTTTTTTTTGCCTTGTAAGGTTGGATGTGAATTGGAATTGGATGACCATATAATATTTCAAAGGGTTGTTCAAGTTGCCATGCCATGGTGAAAAATAGTGTATTCCATTTATTTTGTGACTAATTAATTATATAAAATATTAATCATAAATGATTGAATATTAACTATCAATTATTAAATATCAACTAATTAATGTACTAAGTTTAAGTACCTACATGTGTTTACAAGTAGCATGTAAGTAGTTTATTAAACTTTATAAGCACCTACTAGGTGTAATATCCCTAACCTAGGGCCTACTAGCTGTGAATTTAAGTTTGGTATGTACTTTGAGCAAAATAAAGTTGTAGGTTAAATATTCAAATTAGTATGGTTGATTTGATTAAGTGTTAAATCATAATGATTAATTTGACTAATTATAAATCATAATGGTCATTCAGTATGGTCAATTTGACTAAACCTTGGTCATTTTGATGGACCTTTGACCTTTTTGATCAAATGTTTGATTTGTCCCATGGTTAAAAAGGTCATAGTTAAATGTCTTAGTCAAAAGTAATTCATGTTTTTCATGTATTAAGCCTTTAGTTAAAACTACCATCCCCCTTGGTCAATGTAGACATTTTAGTTAAGTTGAACATTTTGAAAAGTCACGTTTTCTTAAAATGAACATAAGTTAAATTTAAAGGTTAAATTTTAATTAAACCTAAAAATTAAATTTAGTTAAACATGGTTAAAATTAATTTAACCTAGGTTGAACCTTTGGGTTAAACCTAAGATAAATTTAGTTAAACATGGTTAAAATTAATTTAACCTAGGTTGAACCTTTGGGTTAAACCTAAGATAAATTTAGTTAAACACAACTAAATGTAGGTAATCTTAGTTTAATTTAAAAGCTAAACCTAAAGGTTAAACATAAATTAAACTTAGGTTAATCTTAACTTCAACCTAAAAGTTAACCATAAGTTAAATATAATTTGGTTAAACTTAAAAGATAAATTTATATTAAATTTAAATTAATCTTAGAGGTTAAATATAGACTAAGCCCAAAGGCTAAATTTAGAAATTAATTTGAAAGGTTAAACCTAATGTGAATGTATTTTAATATTGATTCTAAAAATTAAAAAATTAATGGCATGATATTAGAGTAAATTTATTTTTGTGGTTCTCGTTTAAAATCAGTCACAATTGGTTATTGTAAGTTATTTTAATTTCATTTTTTTGCGCTACCTTTGGAAATTTAAAATAAAATAAAATAAAATAAAAATAATCTTGTTGCTAATTATAATTATGAACATATTGATCCTAATTGCATGCATTTAACCAACAAATTTTTTTCATATAAAAATTTCCTAGCTTGTTGATGTGTTTAATTCATTTTGTTATTTGGTTGGAGATGGTTTTGAAATCAAACCACATCCCATAGTCATGTAATTATGAGTTGCATGACATGACCTAGTCATGTAATCATGTAGTTGTAAACATGACTAAGTCGTGTTACATGATTAAAGACATGATTACATGATTACATGATTAAAACCTAATCATAGTTGCAAAAATTTCCAAGTCATGGATGTTACCTTTTGGTTTTATGTTTTCAAGTTGTGTTTTTGTCTTGTCATTGACACCACCTTTTATTGTAGCATTTTAAATTAACAAAAAGGTGTCTTGTTTTTATACTACACATGAATGCAAAAATTTGGCCAACAATCAAGTTAAACAACTATTACATGTGGAATAGGAGGAAGGTGTTGAAGAAGGTGCAATTTTCATTTCCTTGCCTTTGGCTTTTAAATTCCAATAAATTTTTATATTGTCTTTTTTTTTCAAAGAAAATTAATGTTTATAGTTTTCTTTGATTCATTGCATGAAATCATGATTATTTGATTAAAAAACTAGACCAAAAAATAATCATTTTGATATTTGATCAATTTGACCATTTAACCATACTTGACAAGTTAATTTGAACATGTCCAGCTTGATTAATGGTTTTTTGATTGGCCATAAAATGGTTTTTTTTGATTAGTCAAATCAAACAAAAAATTGGGTAACTAGAAAAATATAATTAAAAAAATAGTTCAAATTTTAAATATAAAAATTTAATAAATATATAAATATATAATACCTACCTACCCACCATTGCTTCCTACCTACATATCAACAACCCATCTAAGTATTATATGTTTACACACATGTACAAAATATATATACGAATATACATATTTCACATAATATATGTTGAAATATGTATGGATTCACACTAATGTTTTAGCCATTAAACCATCACACCATTTTGTAAAACAATATGATACCAAATGTATTTACATGTTTGTTTGAAGTTCCATGAATTTTTTTGTGAATTTGTATAACAACATTTGAATTTCAATTTTTTTCATAAGTAGATAAGTAGATACCCAACTAGGTAAATAGGTAAGTACACATGCCTAACTATTTATGTTTTTAGATGTACATATTTATTTATGTAAAATATAATAGGTAGGTTTGTAGTTGATAGATTGATCAACAAGTAGATAAATAAATAGGTAGGTAGAAAATATTTAGGTAAGTAGGTAAATAGGACAAATGTATCTATATGTTAGGTAAATAGGTAAGTAGCTTAGTAGGCATAACCAGTAAATTAACTAACCAAATTAATATGGTCAATTTAACTAAACATGACCATTTAATATGGCCGATTTGACTAGGCCATGGGCATCTTCATGGACCATTAGAAACAATTGTCTTTTTTGACTAGATGTATGACTTAACATTTGTTCAAAATAGTCATTTTGGTCAAAAGAACCTACCAAAAAAACCATGTGCATTTCATGGCCCATGCTTTTAGTCAAAGCATACATTTTTTTGGTCAATACGAACACTTTAGTCAAATTAAACCTTTTGAAAAACCATGATTTTTTATAGTGATTACATTGTAATTTAAATAGTGGATTTACTAATTTTGAATTTTTGTTTGTTGCATTGTAAAGAGTGGTGAATTTTTTTGTGTTTTGTGTTTTTACTTTACTTTTGTCCATAATAAAGGTTTTTTTTCATAAAAGACATGATAAGTTAGCACATTTGTGCTTTCAATCAAGATGGTGAAATGTTTTTAAGGTTAAGGGTTTTGTTTTTTTTTGTTGTTTCATTCAATAATGGTAGATAATAACTTGAAAATTTGTTGCTTTTGATTAACTTGTAAGAAACTTTTCAATCATCAACTATTCAAATAGAGGGTGGGTGCAAGAATGAGTGGACCAATGGGATATAAGAAATCACCACTTTTTTAGTCCAAAACAAGGATATTTTTTGTGGGTTAAAGTGAATTACAAAGATTAATCATTGGTTCTTTAGGCATGTTTTTCATTTAATTTAATTAAGGCCCATTTAGAGGTCCCTTTTCTTAATACATGTGCACAAAAATAATCGAAAAACCTTTTTAAAAAAATATTTTATGAACTTTTGAAAAAACCTTTTTTTAAAATTTGTTTAAAAGTCCATAGGTAAAATCTTACAAATGGCATCATGCAAAGCTTTTCAAACTTAGTTTTTTTAATGTGTTATCTAACCAAAATCAAGACCCTAACTAACACATCATAAATGATCGAACCATTTGAAAGTCCATATAAAAAATTATTGTCAATATTACAATTCATAATGTTTGATTTTGAAATTCTATATCTCTTGTGTTTTTTTGAATATGGAAATCTAATAAATGGAATAAAAAAAATTCAAAATGGTATTCTTAAACAAAGTCCTTATATATTTAAAAAAAACATTTACCTATCAAATATGGTCAATAGAATGACAAGCACTTTGTAGAATTTTCCAAAACATAAAAAAATTGGTCCACTCATTCTTACACTCATTCTTACACCCACCCTAAAGTAAACAAGTATTTTTCATGTGTCCTTTGTTCCTTATTTAAGAGGTCATCATTTGTTCAATCTTTTTCCTTGTCGTGTAACATTCTGCATTACCTTTCACCCACATATCCCAATCCCCAAAATGATAGTGATGAATTTTACAACTCCTTCCAACAAAATGCATATTGCATTTAATGTTACTAAACCTAGTCCTTTCATATCATTTGCAAGATGTGCAAATAGTAATATTGTTGAGATCTTGTAACAAATTCCTAATGAATGTGGAAAATAGATGTCAATTGATGTTGGTGGGGATGATGAATACATTTTGGAGTTGTTCATGGCTTGAAAAAACAAGTTGTTACTTGGAAACCTCATTCTTAAAACTCCCCCAAATGGGCATTCTTCCAAGCGAACAATAACCAACATCTTGATTATGAGTAAAACCATATTATCATATGCTTAGTCTACCATAATGAGGTGGTTGGCCCATAAATTCTAACCTTGCACATTAAGTATTGCAAAGGGTTAATTTCATACCACAAATATAATGGCATAACAACCATGAAAAAACACATTGATGTTGATCACCAAGTCTTGTATGTAGGTTATGTGAAAGAGGTGGTTGATGCCAACCCCACTAGAGTTTAAGAACTCACCACAATCAAAAGGCCCCATGGACCATGAATTGTGATATTGTTTGTCATTAAGGGGTTTTTGCCATTGATGATTATTGAATTAATTTGGTTACATAGGTTGGCATACAAGTTGTGCCCATGAGTGGCATGTTTCCATTTAGGAAAATATTTGTGGAAGAAATGTTTTAAAACTTGGTTCAAAATTTTTTGGTCAAACATGTCTAGCCTACATTTACTTTATGTTTATTTGCAACCTTTAACTTCTGGATGTCAAAAGGAGCACATGACATATTCATTATGAAAAAAGGCTGTTTTGCAACTAGCTTTGCAATTCAATTTTTGAGTTGAATCAGACATTTGCAATTCAATGTATTTATATGCTGTGAGTGCTATCGGACAAGTTGCAAGAGTTGCAACTCATCGTATATATGGTGCAACTCATTACAACTCAATTACAACTTTGTTGCAACAGCTCCTTTTCAACTATTATGCAACTCCCCTATGATTACAATCATAATGTCATGTTGATGTCATTTTTCATCCATCCATCAAAATTTAACACATGGCATTATGAAGATTTTTCATGATTTTTTTGAAATATTGATATCCATCATCCATTATGATTATTCGTTTTAAATGGTCTTGGATTATAATATGTGGCACGATCAAAAGTTGCCACATGGCATATTCATTGAATTTTGGAAACCAATATATATATATATAGGAAGGTTAGTACATAGCCATAGGTAGGTTAGTTGATATAACTCCAACCTACTTATTTACTTAACTATTTGTTTATTATTTAAGTAGGTAAAAAAGTAGGTGAACTAAAGAGCAGTCACATAAGTTTTTAAATTTGTTATGTGTTTTGCTTTTAGGGTTAAACTTTTATGAGCTCATCCCAACATGGCACATGTATTTTAATATGAGAATGCAAGAGGAAACACCTCCTTTATATAATTTGTGAAATGAAATATTGAAGACAAAACATATGGGTTAAATCTTTTAGGGGCACCCTAGTTGTAATTGAATTTTAATTATATAAAAAAAGTTCTCAAATGTTTTTTGTTTGATTTTAATTTTGAAATCAATTTGAAATTTATAATTAATCATTTGACATAATTATTTGGAATTTTTTTGAATTAAATATATGATAATTAATTATTTAAATTTATTGTATGAATTAATTAATATAATTCAGATAATTAATTATCAGAATAAATATTAGATGATTAATTATTTAAATAAATATTAGATAATTAATTATGTTGATAATTGATGATCTGAATTCAAATAAAATTCAATAATTATTCACTTACATTAACAAAGTTTGTTATCTGAAATTATTTGAATGAATTAATTAAATTTATATAATTAATTATTGACTCTAAATAATTAGTTATTAAATAAATAAATAATTAATATCTGACTGAATTAAATATTAATTAATCAAATTTGATTAATGAATTCATATGAATAGTTTATTATTTAGTTTACTTAATTAGTTCATGGTAATTAAGTATATTACATATTAATTACTAATTAAAAAAACAGTAACCAATATTTCATTTTAAAATATTAAATAATAAACATGAATTTGAATAGAAGACATTGAGGTATATAAAGACATATTCATATGTGCACCCTTATTGAATGTTTAATATAATATACACATTGGTTTTAATTTCAATTCAAAAATAAACTTTCACCTTTCATGAATTCATGAAATTCTATGGTTTGATATGTATGTATACCAACATAATATTGTGAATTCCAATGTAGTGAAATATTATTAGCACAACAATTGAACATTAATCACAAAAAATAGGACTATAATATTTACTACATTAATTAATTTTAGTTATTTAGATAATTATGAAAATGAATTATTTTAATTAATTAATTAATTCAATAAAAGAATCGGCTTGTATCAATGAAACATTTAATAATCTAGTGTAGAAAAGTTTGAAGTGTATAAGCAATGATATCTATATGTACATATTCATAAACATTTTAATACTTTATTCCAATTCAACTAAAGGCTTGCATTTACACTTTAAATGAATTGAACACTTTAAATCCAAAATAGTGGACAAGTAATAGTTATGTAGTGAAACCATAGTGGCACATTTAGTTGTAACTTAGTTGTAAAACGAGTCAATTTAGTTGATTATTAGTTGTAAACAAGTTGCAAGTTCTAGATGTTATGGACTTTTATTTAACCGTACATGTGGCATGATCATACGCATCAACGTTATATGCTAGTTGCAAAGTAGTTGCCCACTCAACATTAAAGTTACACCAGTTGCAACATAGTTGAGATTAACCACTTTGTTGCAACTTATGATCATGGTCAAACTACGGTTGACTATCACCATATATATTTTGTGTACATACACCCGTATAGAATCCAAGTTGCAACTAATGTTCAACTAAATTACAACTATGAAATATTCGAACATGACATTTTAATTATTAATTCATTGTATTTCCATATTGTAGTTGTACTTTAGTTGCAGAATAGTTTTCGTGACAATTTAGTTGCATGCTAGTTTAGTATCTATGGACATGATTTTTCATAGTGATTTGTGATTGTTGTGAATTTTCTTTTGATTAAATGAGAATCAAAACATGTCATCATTGGGTTGTTTGATATGAATGGTGTAGCCACGGCACCAAAATTATGCCAACTCCTAATAGGTTTTCCTTCATTCAAAAGATTATTGCTTATGGGAAGGATGAAGGGTCCAATCTATACACTTTTGTGGTTGTTTTGAATTTAATTTTCCTACGATAGTTTGGGCATGTTTGATCCATTTGATGGATCATGATTTGAACAACCTTCATCAAAAGTGTGCTAATATAATACTACAGTTATGAAAATGTAATTTTTTGTGGGTTGAATTATACATATGTAAAGACTACCCAAGTATATGTTTCTTGTTGTCTAGGTTCATAAATGATTGTTTGTTCAATAGGAGGCTAAATAAGGTGAGATTTTTTTCTTTTAACATATGAAGGTTTATAAGCCAAAATTTACTATTTTAAGCTGCATTGACATTTCGATCGATCATGTTGCCTTATACTATTTTCAACAATTTATGTCACCGTATAATTGTGTGCCATCTCCATGAACCTAGGCCATTTGCAAAATTATGGTCAAAATGTTTCACCAATTGTGATTAATTGTGTGTTGAATTAGAGATGAAGACATTGACTTCAAGTGGAGTTACCTTGAGTTTTATCATCTCAATGTGTCAAGAATTTTGTGATGATTTTGCAAACTATGTTGTTCATGATAGCTTGGGAGATCTAGAGGTGAATGAGTTAGACCAAGAATTGGAAGAATTTATGATGCACATGAAAATCCAAATTTTGGAATGCTTTTTTTGCCTTTGACCTTCTTTGTGCATGGATTTGATGGGGAAAAAAAACATTTTGACCCTAATGTTGGATCTTAGATTCAATCCCATGTTGTTAATCACTAGTTTTGTAGGTTGTGATGTAACATTAGTTTTCATGGTTGACTATAATAAACAATTGTTCATACCTTTGTTGGTGGAATGTTACAAATTTTGATGTGAATGAAGATCGTCAAGTGCAAGGCTTAGTGGACATCGTGGATTGTGAACCCTAAACCCCTAAGACAAATGTTGACACTTTGAAATAACTTGTAAATGAAGAGAGCTTGATGCATTTCACCAATATCATATTGATGAGTGTAATTAATATAATTATGATTTGGAATTAATATAAGATTAACTTCTGAAAAGGCCTATTGGTGTCTATATTTTCATGAATGATCTCAAATATTGCTTGTTGCTTCTTTTTCCAATGTTTGATGATAGTTGGGAAATTGTAGTACCATCTTGTTGCTTTTCTTTTTAATTGTTGTGTGCTTCTTAATTTCTATTGCTTAAAATCTTCAGAGCTTGAGGATTGACGATTGAAAAAGTTCAATAAGTTTTGTATCTGAAGTTTGGAGTTATTTGTTATCTTTATGTGTTTGAAATTCAAAAGCATTGATCATAGTTTGGGAAGTTTCATTAACAATTGTGTGAATGGTAACTACTTTTTTATTTTCAATGGCCTAATCACATTTGTGTATGATTGTTCATTTTGAATTTGAATTTTTGAAGGTTGACATGTGAGAAGCCCATTGACATGTCTGTCTAGTTATTAATCTTGAATATTTTGAATTTTTTTGAGTTGAGAAGATTATTTAACATCTTTGTCTAATTGTAATTTTTGTGTGCTTGAAGTTGAAAGTTCATAAGTTTGAGGAGGGCCATTCACGTGTGTCTAATTGAATGCTTCACAATCTTCACTACTTGTGGGGTTTGAGGTGAGAGCTTAGAATCAAAGACATCTCTTTTGGGAAGTGAGAGTTTATAGGGATGAAAGAAGATTGATCCAACAACATTTTTAAATGTCAAACTCCTGGACTTGATTGTTCTTAAATTATGAAAAAAGAAAAAGAAAAAGAACAAGACCCAACTCGTTGTTGGATTAAAAAAAAACAAGACCAGATTCCAAATCCCATTGTACTATAGATATCCTTATATACCAATATATATTGTAGAGAAATTGGGTTATATAACTATATATAACCTATACATAATATACTTCATTTTTCTTTCAATTATTTTAGGGATAAATTTTCCCATGTGTTAATACCCAAAAAAAACTAATAAAAAAAAATAGTAATTAAAAAATTATATAAAGAAAACTTAATCAAAAGATTTTTGTCATACAAATAAAGTCAGAGAGGCTATGAAAGAATGTAGTTGTTATACCATACCTTTTGGGCCTTTGGAGTTGTTGCTGATCAGACTTACGACTCTTGTATTGCATGAACAGAAAACGCCCTTTTTCTGTAACGCTCCAAACCACACTCCTTACGTAAGTTACTCAGATTTCAACTGAACTTTGTTGTGCATGAGAGAGAGGGACACACACACGCAAACACACACACACACACAAAAGAGGCGGAAGGGAGAGGGGAGAGGGAGCTCGGATAGTGCTGGAGTAGGGAGAGATGAGGGGATTCGTTGAGCAACTGCTGTATCATAGAGCGACACAACTGGGGCTCGCGTTGGCGTTGCTGGCCGTGGTTGTAGGAGCGGTTTGCGTCTGTTACTCCAATCGGAAGCCAAGAAGTAAGCATAATTTTCTGCATTCATGTGCCTGACCATGATGACATGTGAAACCTCATTTTCCTCTTCTTCCTCCTCCTACTCATCTATACTTATTTGTCAAGTCTCATCTGGATGATCGGGATGTCGCCGCCGATATGAGATAGGCGGTCGGTCTTCTTGAGGGAAGTACAAGCTGTCCGGCAGCTAAACAAAAGTCTTTGGAGGAAAATTGAGCCAGGAAACTTTCCTAAAGCTGAAAAATGAGCAAGAGAGTGCAAGAATTGACATGCTTGTAGTTAGTTATGTACGCAGGAATCCTAGAAACTGATTTGTGCGTAACTGCGCAAACTTGAACAAACTGACAGGAAATTTTGGATTCATTGAAAATGAGTCTCCTTCATTCCAGGTTTGGATCAGTTTCATAATTAGCTGTTCCGATTGGGTTATCTATTTATTAGGCTTGCTCCATGCAGATACAACTCGTGATTATGTACAGAAGAGGAAGCCTACAAGTTTTATAGCATCTAGGTTACATCGGCCACATTGCATTTTTTTCTTTCCTAATCATGTCATGTACTATTTTATGTTGAGAATGAAAAAATAATAGGGAAGCACATGTTGAAAGAAGATGTGCTTCTGCTTCTACGTAGTTACGTGGATTAGGTTTTTTTTTGTCATGGATATGGGGCCTCGTCTTGATGATGGAGTCCAAATTATCTTGAAAAGGAGTATGATTGAAGTGAACCTGTGGTCAGCTTCACGAAAGATAGGTCAAAACATAGAAAGAGGCCTCAGTAACCTAGAAGATGTTGCAGTGGCCTTTGGATGCAGCGGTGCTGCAGCCAGACAAGTGGTTGAAGTTCAAGCTGGTGAAGAAGCAACAAGTGAGCCACAATGTGGTGAAGCTTCATTTTGCGCTACCTACTCCACAATCAGTGCTTGGTCTTCCCATTGGTCAGCACATCAGCTGCATGTAACACATCTGTTCTGCTTCCTGATCTCTGCTTCTTCCCTTGCATTTCTGGATTAAATAACACCTTATTATTCCTTTATACACCTTGGAGTCTTTATGTTAGCACTGTGCAGAAAATCATGCATAGATCTGCAAAGGCAGCATGCCCTCTTGAGATGGATGGAGGAGGTACCTGCTCTTGGAGCCCAGGAGCAGTATGGTCTACAGATCCCATCTGAATAGACAGTCACTAACAGCTAGGATTATTTTTTTGTTCTATCTTCCAAGGTAACTGGCTATGCACTATCATTGCCTCTGATTGAGACAAAAACTAACAAATTTTGTCATCACTGTGGTAATGTACCTTCCAGTGTCAACAACTTGCACTAATGTAGGCAAGGGAGCTGACACAGATGGTTTCACTCTGACTCATTGAACCTATGAAGGACACTCCTGATTGATGGAAAATGGATAATTTACAGACATATATGTCTGTATGCCCCACCTCAGCTTTGTGGCAGTACTATAGGTTTTTCCAGAACTGAGAATCAAAAGAGTGTCCCCCCACCTACACAGTTTGTAGCAAGCAGATTTTTGTTATCAAACACTTAGAACGGTTGGTTCCTGATCATTCAATGAATGCCAAAGAGTCCTTCTCTTCTTGTATTGAAAAAGGGATGTGACATGTTCTGTTGACTTTGAGTGCCTCTTGTGCAAGGGATTTGACACTAATGGGATGGAGGTACTGAGGCCATATGCACCCACTACACTTGACTCAGACATTGGCTTCTTTGAGTTGGTCATCAAGGTGAGAAGTCAACCTTGTTCCATGGGCAGCAGCAGCAGGTCTTACTAATTTCATAGCGTCCATCCTCCACCTCAAGGTGTGCATATTACATGTTGAAAGCTGCCTAAGAGTCAATGTATTGTTTCCGGCACCTCAATGAGGTTCCCCTTGCAAAAGATAGAGGGCAGCAACATATTCTTGCCTAGCTGACATAGTTAAGCCAGCTGATCAAACTCGATCTCAAAGATGGAGATGAGAGTTATCAGGGTTTATTGGAAGTTGTGTGATACTGTGGTAAAATGGTGACAATCAGTACAGAAATGCACGTGTTGCTGCAATCTATTCTCTTAGCTCCTGTTGCCAGGTCTCTCATTTAACTGTATTATCTGATGTTTTGATGAATCCTGGATATTGATTTCTTACCAATAGTGTTTGATGAATGTTCTTGTAGATCTATAAGGAGGGCAAAGTGTCAGCCTATTTTGGCAAAATGAAGGAGGGTGAATACCCCTCTGCTAGGGGCCCCAAGGTATGGCCAGATGGTAATCTTTTGGTGCAAGATATTTGGCTTCTGTAAAGTTGACCTGTGTGTTAGGTGATGTCAAATCATGAGAAGTGCCTGTTTCAAAACACATCATTTATTTGTAGTATTGTTGTGGACTGTGTCAGTAATCTTCATGGCACTTTTGGGTTTTCTTGAAGAGTTTGCTTTGCTTTGAGGTTTTGAAATCTTTGTGAGGCTCCTTATGCAATTTAATTTGATCTTTGGTGCCTGAATTGTAGGGGTGTTTCAGGTACAAACCCAATCAGGTCTGGGCCGTTGGCATGCTCGCAGGAGGAACTGGCATTACTCCCATGTACCAGGTATGCTGCCCTTCATAGAAACCTGCTGTCTTACATCCCATCAAGGAACAGAGCTTGATGTGCTTTGTACATTGTCTCCTGTCAGGGCTCCCAAATTTCTTTTCGTTGAGTAAAATATCTGGCTCATGTGAGTCACTGTTCAGGTGATGAAGTAGCTTTCACACTGTTATCATTGTGGCTGGAGGGTGACCTTGACCTTCCTTTGTTCTCCGAGTCCACACTATGGCCTCTCACTAACATCTTTGTGTAATCCATGTTCAAATTAAGCAACTGTAGCCCTCATTCTGTCTCAAATTGTCACATGGGTGAATCGAGACAGTAGATGGCATGTTGGGTCAGAGTTATTCATGTAAGAAGCTTTGAAGATTTATCCTTTGCTACATAATTCCAATCTAGAGTTATGATGATGCTGACCAGGAAGCAATGTGATACCTACATGGAGATTTCGCACTCCTCAATGTGTAATAGATGATCAGGTCAAGTTTTAGAGCTCCAGAGTCCAGATGGCTCAATCTGCACAACAGTACTTTGATGGTTAGCCTGATTCACATTTCCCATTAGGTCAGAATGCAGCATAAATCATAAACCCAACGAATGAGCTGCTGTTATCACATGTATTCATTTTGAGCAAATGCCTCTGGTGCAGGTGGCACGAGCAATTTTGGAGAATCCAGAGGACAAGACAAAGATTTATATGATCTATGCTAATGTCACTTATGATGACATTCTACTCAAGGTGTTGATGATAATCTTTGCCTTATTTTCATTTCATTAATTGGGGCTCTCAAATCCATATCTGAAGGGAGTTTCTTCTGGTTCTCTTCCAACTCAAATATCATGCATATCTTAGTCTTTATTCTCTGACCAGTCAATTAGATAACACCATGTAATGCTGAACTTCATTTATGGATTGTTGGACTGGAAGACTTCTCCAGAGAAGCTTTTGCTAAAAAAACTTCAATTATTAAATTGGATGCTAAGATGAAACTACAAAACTGCTACAAGTATTGGGTGAGTTTTCACGCAAGGAATTAACCCATGAGCCCAGAAATCTGATGTGTCTCACTGTCCGCACAATCTGTACTGGCATTCATGGTGCATGGCTGATAACTGAGGGAGCTGCATGACAGGAGGATCTGGACAGATTTGCAAGGGACTATCCTGGTCAATTTAAAGTGTATTATGTCCTCAATCAGGTAAATTGCTTTTGTTGTGGATCACTTCATGACTTGTCTTGATTTGGAACAAGGACTTTTTGCTACTAATATTGAAGTTGACCTGAGACTACTTGTGAAGCCAGGCTTCCCTGGCCACCCGGATTTTCAATTCAACCCCAGGTTCAGAATGCTGTGGTGGTTTCCAGAAATGTTTATACTCCTGGATCTGATGCAAATAGTTTATGTATTTAAGTAACTGTGCTGTGGTCATGTCATTTCTCTCTGACAGCTGATATGTGCTGCCATGGGTTTCAATTGATTTGCTAGCCCATGTATGGGGGTTAGTTGTAAGACTTGAGTGATTATGGATTCATTTCAAGTCCAGGATGCATTAGAGTCACATCCCTAGGCTAGCTTGGTTTTAGTTTTAACTTTAGCTGGATTATACATCAGCTTTGTGCAACCCATTCAGACTGCATAGCATATGTTGCTTGAGGGTTAACATTACATACTGTGGACTTTCACAAGATTTCTTTGGTTTTATGCAGCCTCCAACAGAATGGGGCAGTGGTGTTGGATATGTCTCCAAAGGAATGATAGAGGCTAATTGCTCCCCACCAACTGATGATCTCTAGGTAACATGTGAACAATGCATGGCTTCCAATTGGTGGGTATGAGTGCTTGTCTTGAGCTCAATTCTGCAGTGTTCCGAGATGGCAAAAAGATTCTATGTTATGCGTTGCTCAAGAGTAGGTTATGGTAGTGTAAATACCATTCACAATGTCTAGATGCAAAGGTCCCCCTTTGAATTGACTAAAAACAATTTGCTGCTGACCATGCAAACCTTAAAGGCAGGCGAAATCAGACCTCCTGCAAATGACTCTCGAGTTGCTATGCCTTGAGGCAGCATTCCCAAAAACTGTATTTGAGGGGTGTGGCCAGACAGAAAAATCTGTTGGAGTTGTCTAAGATTGTGATAGTGTGTCCTCAGATTTTGCGGTGTGGACCCCCTCCTATGAACAAGGCTATGGCTGCCCACTGCGATGATCTTGGCTACACCAAGGCCATGCAGTTTCAGTTTTGATTCTACCATGAAGCAGTTGTGATACCAAATGACCATTTTGCGAAGTCCTTGCCAAGATAGGCATTGCTTATGGCATCATCATTAGTTTGCTGGAACTCCATGTTTCAGCCCCAGTCACAATCTGGTGAAATATGGCTTGATGGGATGCAATGGATGCTCCCAATATTTGCATTGGTTTCAATTCCAGTAGCATCTTTACCTTTGTGAGACCCTGGATTGGCCGAATCTGTTTCTTAACCTCTTTTAACATTCTGCTTTATGATTAATACATTAGTAGCCAGTGACTCCCTGTTACTGCTGTCTTACCAACATAGTGAGGCTGTGGCTCTTTGAAATGAATTCAGATACCTGTGATTTGAATTGACATATATGTTGCAGCCAGGAGACCTGCAAATATCATCTTGACCACAAATGGTTGATGAGGAGACATAGTTGACAATACAAGAATGTAGTCCTTAACACCATTTTGCAACCTTGCCCCCCTAACATTCATGTCCAAAATTTGGTTTCTGTAAATTTGGACAAGTAAGGAATTTAGCTGTGCACATATTGTGACAAATTTGGTCAAAAATGATTCATGAATGAAATTGTATCTAGTGGGTTTCAAACTTCAAAGCTTCTTGGATAGTTGCTGGCTGGATTGGGGTGGTACATTCATTGTGTTCTCCATGAATTCATCCTGTGGGAAAGTACCAGATCAATAAGAGCCCTGCACCTTATGAGTTTTGTAATCATGGCCCTTTGGGCAGGACTAGGTAGTGGATTTAGTGGGATCATGGCTGATGAATGAAGAGTTTTTGGTGTTGTATTCTTACCAATCCTAATCTATAGTGCCTTCTTCAGATTGATGAGAAATGGTTTGCAGATGGACTGTTTTCCTTGAATGGATCTTTCAAAGTGGAAAGCTACATTTGCATCCTGATACAAGGTGCCACAAATCACAGACCCTCACTGTGCATACAGTGGTCAGGATCCAGTTTATGGCATTCATTAGAGGAGTATATGGCCATTGATCAGTAATCTTCAATATGTCAAAAGTCTCCTAGTCTGCCGTCTTTCTCTTCTGTAAGTTCCACAGGATAACCCTCTGAAACTTAGCAAGTCCTAGTTTGAACTGTTTTTGTTCAGATGGTTGCCCGTTGTCTCCTTCATCTCTGGTTGTCCTCCACATCTATGAAGTTCTCATCATGTTATGCAAACATCAATACAGACATCAATAGTCACCAGCACCCTGACTATGCAATACCGATCATATGCTTTCGTTAGAACTTCTGGTCCTGCAGCTCAGTCAATTCTTCAAATTTGGCTTTTGCATACAAATTAGTCTTGAGAATGGTTGACACTCTTTCCCTCTGTGCTCACTTCTCTCATATTGGTTGGACTCTACTCTTACTTTCAAAGGAACAAAAAGAACAATAGAAACAACAGTGTCATTGAAATGCTGCCAAGCAGTTAAGATAGGATTTGGTTTTTTAGCAATGCATATAGTTGTGATTCCTGATGGATTGGGCACACTGTGAAGGACAAATTCCACTACTGACCATCTGCAGTGCAGGTCTTCAGACAGTTCCTGTTGTGGGGCTGCAAACAACTTCAACATTCATGGACATCTTCTGAGCCCTACGCACTACAAGTTCATATCTTGAATTCTTCCATATGCTTTCACAAGGTTCTATGCACCTCTTTCTTTGTCTTTCTAATGCAAGTCTTCCCTTCTACCAAATTACCAATTAGGTTTTCTTCCAATATGTGTTCAAAATATAAGTCATAGTTTGGAAGTTAGGAATCATGGAGCTGGTGGTTTGCAATGGGGGGGTGTGCCCATTGTCTTTGCGAGATGTTATGAAACATGCTGATCAAACCACCAGATCCAAGGTAGTCCAAATCAGAAAACACCATTATCTCCACTTGAATGTTTCAAAGTGAGTTTCTGAATCCACATAATCTCTGAGGAAAGGAGTCTTCAATTAGGTCAATCTTTGGGGACCATTCAAATGGTGCTTTCCTCATTGTGTGGTACATTTAGGTTAAATCCCAACTAGGACATTGGGGTCTGCCACAAGGGAAACTGATTTTGAACAGAGGAATTTTATTTATTTTTGGGATGAAAGCACTGCACAAATTTGGGCTAATGTTTGTTGAAGAATTCCTTAAAAATATGATGATGTTATGTGGGACCCTATCCATTCACAAGGGACCCTAACCAGCCACTGTCATGCTCCTGGTTATACAAAGTGGATGCAGTTCCAGGTCCAATTCTATATGTGGTACAGGGTGACCAAACTGAGAGGTTCTTTCAAGACAGGCATTGCTTAAGTCAGCAACTAGCTCTTTGCTGGAATGGCATGTGTCAAAACCTGGCCTTGTTTCCCACGATTTCTGCCATGGATGATTACTCAGAGTTCAGAAGCCTGCATTGTTTACGTGAAACCCACTAAGGCAATGATGCTCCCATTTATATTGTATTTCCATTGCAGTACTTTGATTTTCATTTGCAACATCCTGGGTTGAGCCCTGTGATCCAGATCTTATTCTTTTCATTTAAATTAGTGGGAATTGGTGTGATTGATCAAGTCTCCAAGTGCATGTTACCTCTGCAGATCAAGGTGAGGCAGGCAGTAAGCCCAATACAGCGTCCTGAACTTTGAGTAGTCCAGGGTAGAAGTGGGCCACTAATTAAGGTCCTGCATTGACAGGCAAGCTTAAAAGCTATTATTGTTAAATGTGTGAAATATGAGAAACAGTTTGCAATTCTGTTATGTAGTTCATACACTCTGCCTTGCTAGCATTGTCCATTACCTACAGTTATGAATAGTACAAGTACACTCCCCACCAAGGATTAGGTTGTTGAATCATCTTTCTTTGCAGTAAAGTATTTCTCTTTCCAAATATGGACTTTTGGAAGCCTGATTCTGATTGTCAGAACTGGCACATCAATGTGCACTTTAGAGCTGCCTGCATTTACATGTAGCCTGGACAGTGGCAGCATGTTTCAAAATTGATCACTCACTACTTGTCCTCTAATTCAGATGAATTTAGGGGCCTAATGCAAAAGCCTTTGATGCCCAGTGATCAATTGCAGGATATATATTATCTGGCATTGCTTTCTACCAAAACATTGAAAGAGAGTCCCTGAAATCATTTTTGTAAAATGGAAGGTTGCATTTGTACTTAACGCCCAACCAACACCTCTTACTCAACACCCCTAAAGTATCAGACCACAAATCTGCTTTGAACCATCAGCTAATCAAGATTTAATCTTTTCTGCACTACCCAGTCTATAAATGGCTAGGACTCGTCAGCAATCTTGCAAGTGGTTGTCTATTCAGTTCACCACTAGGCCATACCAGATGCACCTTCTGATGCAAATGGGTTTTCTGCCATGGACTTCCAAGCGCCTGAGGAGTGAAATGGACAACACCAATGTGCTGCCATTAGTCCGTACAGGGTTAGAAAGCATCTCTCCAAAGGAGCATGATTGCATCATCGAATCATGTTTGGTCAGCACCCTTTGCAGCTTTCTTCTTCTTCACACAGCCTTATGTGGACAGGTTAGATCTACATCTTTGACATTTGACAAGGACTGAGCTAACTTGCTTGCTTTCTTTCTTTCCTTCTTTTGACTAGGTTTCATTTCTCTCACTTTTGGTTAAGACAGCTTACTCAAGTTTTGTAGGTGAATATGTAATCACACTTCAGCTTGAATTACAGATGTGTTAACATAGTAATGTTTCAGTACACTCATCAGTATAGTAGGCATGTAACTAATTGTTCACAAAACAAAGTCTAGAGAGCCTGCATAGAGCCTGCTGATTTCTGTCAAACACAACCATAACTCCTGTTTTCGCTGGAACCTGGATGTGACAATGCTTAGCACAAGCCGGAGCAGTGTCCTCCCAATTCCACTGTAATGGAGGGTCACATGGTAGCCCAGGGTATGGGTGTGCCCTGGGCCACCACTTGACCTACCCATATGGTGAAATTCGTACAAGGTACTAAGGCCTTTGCTATGCATTGTCATGTCCCCATTCCAGCCAGAGCAAGAATTATTATTTTGTGTTGACAGAAACTCAATAATGTGCAAACTTCTAGTCTGTGCCCCCACCTCCCCACCGCCCCATTACTCAAGTTTTTTTCTAGAACCTCATTCTTATGTTCAGTATTTTGGACTTTATCCCTTTTGCCAACTTTCTGCCTTTGTTAAAAATGCAGGGATTCTCTTTACAGAGCTTTCCTTTGTTGTGCCCAGCTCCTGGCTGATTCTGTGTTGCCATAGCCCTCCAAGAGCTCAGGTTTCTTTTGGATGTTCAAAAGTTCAGGGTAGGCAGTTTTTCAATTAATGGGTTGACTTCACCCAAATGGGAAACACTAATTTGAGTTCTGTATTCTTTGTGCACCTCTCTCTCTCCCCTTTGTACTAAATCCTTTGTGCACCTCTCTCTCCCATTTGTATCAAATTCCAATGTGCAAAATGTTACCAATTCTGTGATGAATCCCTGCCAATTCTTATCCATATGCATCAGAAGTTCAAGCTAGCTTATCAGGGACCATCAAACTCTCTCATTGTATTCTCTCTCTGATTTTACTTCTTTGAGTGTAAGTGGATTATATCTACGATTATTTTCCAGGTTTTGTACTTCTCTTGGGTGGTGGGGTTGGGGACTATGACGGGACTTGTCCCAATGGTTGATGGTGGGTTAGTACACAGAAAGGTTCCTTGAGTTGAATTGAAATTCCTTTAGAGTGAGAAGAGGACAAGGGGAAGAATCTGCAATTTATTTTTTGTGAGGTACAAGATGCCAAGAGTGGGGAAATGAGAAGGTGGTAGCAAGTGCTTGCACTCCATAGATCATGGAAATTTCCTTTGCATTTGGCAAAACAATTATGTTGCAAAATCAAAGCAAAGAAAGCCAATAGGATGTGATTTGGCAACTTGGCAAAATGAAGGAAATCTACCATACCCCAAATAGTGGGTTGACAATTGTTTGTCCATGTCATTAATAGTTCCCAACAAGGGATCAAATGCCATTCAATTCTCACCCTTGAACCTACAACAAACAAACTTCACATCATTTCTTATTATTATTCCATTGCAAACTATGTACCCATTCATTTGGATTATTCCACATGGTTCAATAAATATTAAAAATATCATAAATTTTTTTAAATCATTTTCAATTTTTGGAGTATATTTTCATTTTTCAGTACATTGTTACCATGTTTTCTATTTCGAATTTGTGATATTGAATTTTTCAAAAAATTCCAAAAATTACAAAAAAGTAGTCAAATTTGCACTAGCCCAGATTTTTCCCATTTTTATGGTGAGAAAATGACACAATTTTTTGAAGAGCAAAAACACTAATTGGTACAAGTACTATGTTTGCACAAATATATTGATACCACATAATATGAAATCAAAAAGTGTTCATGATTTCTTTTAGCAATTGATCTGTTTAATGTTTTGGAGTATAATTTCATGTGCTCTTGATGTACTTAAATATGTGCCTTACTGCCTCCATGTGCACCCTATGAGGTGCATTCAAGTAGTGACTAGTAACACCAATGTGTAGTTTTGTTTGGCCGAGTATGGGTTTGATAGAT